>Ga0209606_1001187_pt1 | contig 33995 bp, 28 predicted proteins | sample AD_UKC057_MetaG_FD_184412 | JGI IMG/M metagenome (GOLD analysis project Ga0209606, IMG submission 184412) | Active sludge microbial communities of municipal wastewater-treating anaerobic digesters from USA - AD_UKC057_MetaG (SPAdes) (version 2) | ecosystem: Engineered > Bioreactor > Anaerobic >...
TCGCGGAGCTCATAAGGCGTTTTAAAGGTACCTTCACGATAGATATAATCAGAAAACCGGATCATATCCACCACGCCGTAAATTTTGCCATTAGTGAAGCAGAGAAAGTTAAAGGGGACAGGGTCACTCAGCTTTTTTTCTTTTATAAACTTGCCATTAAGATCATATTCGAGGAGTTTGGGAGGAACCCAGGCATGGACGAACAGCCGGTTCCCATCAATAAAATAATAATCAGGGTACTCGCACTCGCCAGGGCCCTGACCATTTTTAAGGGCTTTAAAAACAAGCTTCCCGTTTTTATCGAGTTTATAAATATAGGGAAAATCGAAATAGATAATGGAGCCGTCGGGGAAAAAAGAAAAGTCATGCGGCTGGCGAAGAATGAAGTTCTTGCCATCATCTTCGATGCGCAGAACTTCCTCCAGGCGGACGATGCGACCGGCTTTTTTGTTTTCCGGCTTTTCCGAATTTTTGACGACTATCTGACCGGAGGAAGAAGCAGAACGAGAAGAGGATGAAGAGCGGGCAAGAGCCGAAGGATCGCAAGCGTCTCCGAGTACCGAATCGGAAGGCGGAGTGGAAGACAAAGAGAGAGCAGAACAAGAGGAAGATAAAGCAGCAATAGAAGCTGAACTGGCAGGAAAGGCAGAGGCCGGAACCTTCAGACTAAAAAATATTAAAAAGATGGAGAGTACGACAATGATCGGGGTCAAAACCTTCTGGCCACAATAATTCCCGGCAGCACGATAATTCTCAGAAGCACGGTATGTTTTCAAAACGCACCTCCTCTTGCTGTATTTTTATCACCCGAGATTAATATATCGCTTTTAAAATGGTGAAACAATCTATATTTTTTAATTTTTTCTTTTGAGTGGGCCAAGCAGCACACGTTTATAATTTCTACATTTTAATTATTTCAAATGTAGCCAGCAGCAGTCAGCCGGACAACCTAATTTTCGAACTTGTTTAAGCCAGCATCCGCATTTTAGATTTTAATTGTATGCTGAACACATCTTAAATGCTTCTTGGAATTCTTCCTATCATTTCGCCCACTCACCGCATCTCAGTTGCAAAAGGCAAACGACAAAAAAAGAAAATATATATTGGTCCGCTGTTTTCATCTGATCTCGCCAATAAGAAGCTCTTTATACCCTGAATCCTTCTCCTTAAGATAATAGAATTTATTGTCCTTAAGACGTGCCCAGAGATGCCCCTCCCAGATAAAAACATTTAAACTCGTCCTGCCGATAAAAACACCGTCCTTATCGAAGATGTCAAACATAAACTCCCCTGGATTATGACCTTCTTCAAAGGTACAGACAAAGAGCATTCCATTATCCGCCGCCATCAAGGATTGAAAGGGCGGCTGGAAATCAGGGAAAACAGCCATCTCTCTCATCCCGGCTGGGAACATTTTTAATATTTTTTCCTTATAGCTTTCAGAAACCGGTACCTTTTTATAGTCTTTTCTAATCTTACGGATTAGCTGCCCACCAGCATCAAATACACGGATTTCATATCCCCTGTCTTCTTTCCCCACATAAATATTATCCCGGGATGAACTCCAGGCAAAGATAGGTGGGGTTGCTCTGAATTTTGTCGTCCGGGGCAACTCCATAATAAATTCATCTATGGTTTTGATCTCCCGAAAGTTAGAATCCACGAGTTTTAGCCAGAACGATTCGCCAATCGTGCCCATAATAAGCAGATTGTCTCGTGGCCCTGAGGCAGTCATCATCCCTCCTGCTGGCATCATCTGATTTTTCACAAATGATCCATCACTGTCATATATCACTACGAGTTGCCTCGATGAATCACTGACCAGGATATTTCCCTCACCATCCAATGAAAGATGAAATGGAGCTTCTATCTCTCCCGGTCCCTGGCCCTGGTGTCCAAACGATTTAATAAACTTTCCATCCTTATCAAACTTGAAGATGAGATTGCCCTCGCCACTTAATTTTCCCAGGACAAATATCTTACCTGCCGAATTAACTTCAAAACCCATAATATCCATCAGGCCAAGCTTTTGAATCTCTGGATCTTCGGTATCAATAGACCAACTTTTCTCAAAGGTAAAAGAGCTTTTCTCGCCGGTCTTATATGGCTCTAAGTGATTTATGACGACCTCAATTCCGTCCTCTTTAATTTTTTCTATTTTCTCTTTAGCCGGCCCGCAGGAGCTTAGCAGAAAGATACCCAGGCCAAGACCCATGAATAAAATTATAACCAAGGGATGTGGCTGTTGCTTTGAAGCCATTTTAACCTCCCCTGTATTAATTGAAAATTTGGGACAAAAATTCGCGACATAATCTATATTCCCTATTTTTTATCTTTTTGAGTTAGAATCGACTGGCTGAGACACTGGGCAGGCAAACCCCCAAAGCCAATTTAAATTTATATTTATCTTTTCCCGGCTATGAATATATCGTGTTAAAACAGATGAAGCAAATTATTTTTCTGTTATTGCCTTTTTATTTCTTCTTCGTCTCTTTGACCGAAGAAATAGTTTTTGGTGAAGATTCATAGCTCTTGAGATAGACTTTACCACCCATTACGTCCATTTCTATCTGTGCATCTTCATAAAACCGGCCTTCGCCTTTCCCCTCTTTATTAAGATTCAGCTCAATGGCCATAAAATAGTTCCGCCCGACGCCCAGCTGGCTTCCCTGGGACCAGGGCTCGCGACGGAGGACCACTATGACCTTTTTCCCATTTTCCTCTTCCTGAGCCTGAGCCATATGGATGGTCAGATTATAACCACGGGCGTAAAGAAATCTGACCACACCCTTTTTAGTGGAATTGAAGAGTGAAAGAAAGGCATCAGATCCCGAGCTGGCCAGCACACGGTTGAATTCAATAATTTCCTCCGGAGTCGTCCAGCTTTCGATTTCTATCTGAATATCGACGGCTGCCGGCTCGACGGGTGCCCTTCCTGTCAGCATCCGACCGCGATAAACCTCTTTGGCCATGAGGGGCACGGTCAAAAAGGCCAGGATGATCGTTAAGCAGACCAGTGCCTGAATCTTGCCAATTGATTTGGTTATCATTTTTATTTGCCCTCCTTCTCCTGGCTTAGGTTTCTTTGCTATTTTGATTTTGCCAGACCGCCGTCATTTCTCCCTGAATTTTTATCTTCCTATGGAAACGCCCGAAAGTCAACCTGAAAAAAAGGCAGCCAATGGTATAAAAATGGCAGCTAAAATCTGCTAATTTTAATCGGAAAGGCGATATCTGATTAATTTTATCCGGCCGGCCTCATCCACTTCATTCGACCAGAATGTACCCTGATAAAGTTTAGACCCGCTGAAGTTGGCCAGAGTTTCTTTATTTCCGATGAGCCGAACCTGGTCAATAAATTTCCCCTCGGCATCAAAAGCGTCAAGATAGATACCTTCTTCTTCTCTTTTAGGACGATAAGGCCAGACTAAGATGTTGCCATCAGAATCAACTTTGAGATGGGAAAAAGCTGGTTTTTCTGCCGGGAAGTCCGTGTTCTTAATAATGAAATCCGGGATCTGGCTTGTTCGCACACCGTCCACTGAGAAAGTAAGGCCTTCAAAGAATTCCTGTTTATCTTTCGCCGTAACCTTCACCGGCTTATAGGCATGTTTAAAAGAAAAAAGCTTTCCCCTGTCACTTGAGTAAACTTCGATCTTATAATTTTTCGAGAAGCCAATAATAACTTTCCCATCTGGTGAAACATCCCAGCATACCTGAGCAGCAAAGGGCAGGGCTATCGCTATTCTCATTTCTTTTGTTCTGATATTTTTTTGTGTCCAAACCTGTTGAGTATAAAAAGTGCCTTGATGGTCGAGCTCACGAGAATAGATTTCTATTAAATAATCACCCGGCCTGTTTTCCTCACTAGGATAGTTCCTTTCCATTCCGATGAGGATGTTCCCATCAGGCAGAGCCTCCATTTTTGTCGGCATCCCCTGAGAAAACTGAATGGGCATTGATTTTATAAAGTCCCCATCGAGGGTTAGAGAGCAGAGCCGACGGTTACCTATATCCCAGACAAACAGCCGGTCAGCGGTCACCGCTAAGAGAAAAGGCATATTAAAGTCACCTGGGCCCTGGCCTTTTCGGCCAATGGTCTTCAGGAATTTTACTCCCTGGTTAAATTTCTTAATATTATTCGCTTTATAGTCACAGAAATAAATATTGCCCTGCGGGTCATATTTGACATCGGGCAGGCTCTCAATAAGGGCCTCTGCGGGCAAAGAGGTTTCATCAAGGACAAGGTCTGGCACAAAACGGACTGTGCCTTTTTTGTAAATTTCAGCTAAAGGCTTCGATACCTCCTCGGCAGCAGCTAAGGATATGACCGGCACCAGTAAAAGCAGAAGAGCACAGAGTCTTTTTGTTTTCATATTTATCTCTTTTGCCTATGGTAGAACCTGCCTGAAAAGAAAGTCAAGAACAAAGCCACTAGCTGGCAAAACCTGGACATGAAAAATGGGGGCACAAACTATATTTCCTAATTTCCTGATATTTTTCGCCTTCGTGGTAAAAAGGACTAGGAGGCTTATTTAAATCCGTCTGGGAGTGTTCCAGCACGCCAATTGCGTTGACAATCAATTTGGTCGTCCAGCTTCACCTGAATGGAAAAATTACGGTGCAACCATTTCAGGTCAGGCAGTGATATCTTGACCTGACTTGTAGCTCGCTAATGATAAAATCATCGGGAGGACAAAAAAACAGGAAATATAGTCCGTATCCTCTGTTTCCGCCTGACTTACTGCGGCTTTTTGACTTTAATCGGCAGATATTTGTAAGCTTATCCCGTGGGCAAAGGACAAGCTAAAGATAAAAGTATTTCAGAGCTTTTAGACAAAAAGTTCGCCTGCTCGGGTCTTATATAACGAACAAGGTCAGAAAAGACCAGATGAAATTAGATGAGCTTTATGACCGTTATGGGGAAAAATTGTATCACTATCTAACTATCAGGCTCGCCTCAGCAGAAGATGCTGAGGATATCCTTCAGGAAGTCTTCCTGCGTTTCGCCAGGTATTCTATCCGCTGGAAATTTATTCGAAATGAAGAACCCTATGTTTTCCATGTGGCCAGAAATGAAGCCAATCGTTTTCTAAAGCGAAAGCATCAGAATCAAATAAACCCTGAAAATGCCACGGCGCTGGCGCGGGTCATTCACGACTCACTCGTCATTGATTGCCCCGACCAGAACGATAAAGAATCACTGTCACTGGCCCTGGCTCGCCTACCCGAAGAACAGCGCGAAGTCATTGTGCTTAAGTTTTTTGAAGAACTGACTTTAAAGGAAATAGCCGCCGTCTGTGGCCTGTCACTTAACACCGTGGCCAGCCGCTATCGCTACGGTCTTTCTAAACTGAAGTCTCTTCTGGAGGCTAAGAATGATTGACCCAGAAAAAGAAATGGAGTCTTATCTCTCCAGGTTCAGAAGAAAGGTCCCACCGCCCGGTTTTAAAGAACAGTTGCTCGGCCGAGTCGAGGAAAGGCGAAAACTGGAGCAGGTCATAACTCCGGCCAGGTGGAAAATCGCCGTTGCTTGCCTGGCACTCATCGTCATTTTTTTAGGGGCCAATTTTTTTATCAACCGGACTGAAGAGCGGTATCTCAGTGCTTTTCTGGATATCAATCAGGCCATAGAATCTGGAGTCGTCGAAGAAGCCTTGCCTTCCCTCCTGGCTGATGTCCCGGAACTGGCCGGCCTCGAAAAATCGCCACAGATCTTGAAGAGGCGAAGTCAGGAAAAAGACGAAACCAGGAAACAAAAGATTGAAGAGTATTTAAATCTCCTCAATATGAAGGAGGAATACAATGGGAGCTAATGCGAAGGGAGCTAAAGTCAAAAAGATACTGGCTGCCGCCGGTCTTATCCTTCTGGTCATAATAGTCATCGGACTGGGAGTGAGAACTTTTTTGAATTACCGCCATGGTAAAAAACTTGAGCACTATCTGGCTGAACAAAAAGCCAGCGGCAGGCTGGTTGATATCTCCAAACTGGCTTCTCCCTGTCGAGACGTTGACAATGGTGCCCTTTGGTGGAAAGCAGCTGAGTCACTCTTTATTCTTGAGCAGGGCGATAAAAGTTTGCTCGCCCTGGTCAGTGACTTTTCTGACTGGAAGCCTTTTAGCACCGAAGATAAAATTAAGCTTAAAGCTCTATTAGACAGAAACAGGAAAGTCATCGAACTCATTGTCGAAGCTTCAGCTAAGCCTTGTTTCCGCTATGGTGATTTACAGAAGCCTGTGCTTGAGCGCCAGCTGCCGGACTTTAGCTTGATGATTCAAGCTACAAAATTGCTTATTTTAGATGCCCTGTTTAAGGGAGAGGACGAACAGATAGATAAAGCCCTAGATGAAATGCTTCAAGGTCTGGCCTTTGCCCGGCTCTGCTCCGATGAACCCCTTCTTATTAATTTTCAGATCTCAATGGCTAATGCCAGGCTGCTTCTCTACAACCTTAACCGGTTGATGTCAGAGGCAAAAACGCCTGTGCCCACACCAGCTTTGATCAATATTATGAAAGCTCTCGACTCTGAAACCTGGCGAAAAGCCATGACCAGAGCCTTTAAAGCCGAATATGCGCGCTTTTGTTTTGGAACCTATGAACTGGTTCAGAAGGGCGAACTATTGCCTGATATAAATTCAGTCCGGTGGAGAGGGCGTCTTGCTAACTGGTGGAAGAGGCCTGCTCTGAAATCCGAAGTAATCTGGGTATCAGAGCAGTATCAGAAAATGATCGAGGCTGCCGAGCTGCCCTTTTATAAGAGCGAAAAAGAGATGATTCTCGGCGGCGGGAAAGATATTCCATCGAAATACAAGCTGGCCCGATTGATTTTGCCGCGCATTTACACAGTTGTGGTTAAAGAAGCAACTCTGGAAGCAATGATAGATGCAGCTCGAATCGGCCTGGCCTGTCTGATTTATAGAAACCAGTATGGAAAATACCCGGAAAAGATTTCAGACCTTCTCCCCGACATCCTGAAAGAGGAGCCGCTTGATCCATTCACCGGGCAATCGCTTATTTACAGGACCAAAGAAGATGGATTTATTGTTTACAGCCTTGGCACTAACCAGAAAGATGATAACGGAAAAATGTCAGAGATGACCCAACTGGTGATGGACAAAGACGACGATTGGTCCTGGCGCCAGAACTGGTAAAATTTTCATAGGTTCCAGGCGTAGCCGAGCTTCAGGAAGAAGGTGCGGTCGGACTGGGTCAGAGAGACTCCGTTATAACCGAAATAGTTATCGCTATAGCCCAGGAATAAAACCGTTCGTGGGTTGAGCTTATAGGAAAAAAGTAACTGGGTGAAAAGTTTTTTAGAATTTTCGTCAACCGAGAAGTTATAAAGAGCCGGATTTCGATTAACGTCGCGGTACTGAAGGATCGCCCTGAAAAAGGTGCGGCTATTAAAATGATACAAAAGCTTCGACTGGGTGAGATTGGCCAGGAAAAGCCGCCCACCCTCAACACCAAGACGGCTCAGCATATGGCTCAAGCCCAGTTCCAGGCGCTTACCGAGCCTCAAGCTGATTTCAGGCTCAATCTCAAAAGCATTGCCTGGCCTGATATTTTCATAATCAATTTCATCTCTGAAACTAAGCCAAGTCCTAAAGTTGAAGTTGCCGGCTGGCCTGATACTGAAGAAAAATTGATTAAAGACCTGGTTAAAGGACTGCCCAAGGTAAACTTTTTTTCGCGTTCCGACATCCCAGTTAAAATATGACCAGAGCGGGCCTTCGAGATCGACCCCTCCCTCCAGTTCTCTTTCCAGCAGATTCCCATCATGATCATTGGTCTGATCATAGTTACTGAAAACCGTCACCCGGCTGAAGAAGTCTCCCTGCTTCCCCCAGCGAGTAAGTCCGCCTCCGGCCTCAAATCTTCTATATCCAACCTGCGGCACAAAGCCCAGGTCGGCCCTGGCGTCGGGATCGGCAAAGCTGTATTCAGCATTTAAAAAATATGATCTTTTATCATGGCTGAAGCCAATCGTCCCGCCGTATCCGGTGAAATCACCTTTTTTCTGATTGAAACTTTCGGCAATATCCTCCGGATAAGCCGTATTGGAGCCAAGAAACTGAAAGGTCAAAGTATCTGACCCCGTAAAGCGAAGCAGGCCGTCCACCCCGGCCACCCGGTTATGATAGCCCTTTCCTTCCCTGTCGGCCATTATCAAACCAACGGTCGAGCCCTTAGCCACATCCCTCCTGAAGCGAAAGACATTAGCGTAGGACCTCTGACTGAGTGTGGTTGACTCTGAGCCCTCTGGCCCGGGGAAGATCAGATTGGTCATCGTGTCCTGAGCTGAGACAAACCCGATCACATTTTTCCCCGCTTTACCCGAGAGCTTTATCCCCCAATCCGGGTCGGCAATAGAGCGGCTATAAAAAGCTTCTACTGGTGTCTCGAAGAAATCCCGGCCTTCAAGGAAAAAGGGCCTTTTTTCTGGATAGTAAAGGGCAAATTGTTTGTTGATATCAAGCTGAGCAACATCGGCTTCGACCTGCGAAAAATCAGGGTTGACCGCGGCGCTCAAATTCATATTATTGTTGAAATACCACCTCCCCGATATTCCGAAATCGGCTTTGGAGTCGAGCTTCTTCATGTCGCCTGTCGGGAAGTCTTCTCGAGCGTCTGTTCTGGCCGCAGTCAGCGTTGGGTCAAGTTCGAGGTTCCGCCCCGGTGCAATCCCCTTGAAACCCGTCAGCTTGGGAGCCTGGCAAAGGGTGCAGGGATTATTGCGATTGAATGGCATCATCGTTATTTGATAGCGGCGGCTGCGAGGCATAATCCTTACTGGCACAAAACCCCAGGTCTGTTCATCTTTTGACGGCTGAAATTGGAGAGAGCTAAAAGGAATGGCTATCTCCACCTCGTAACCAGAGCCGGTCAGCCTGGCGGCTGAATTCCAGATGGCGTCCCAGCTCGGATCCTCCTGCTGCCCGCCGAGGCTCATGATTTCATCACCCTGAATGCCGAGCGGATTGATATAAAAGGCAAAGGCCCGGTTTTCATCGTTAAAAGTATCAAGAATAATGCCGACCAGATCATCCTGCCAGCAGTTATCCCGGTCATTATAAAAAGCCCGGATTTTGTTCGGCTCAGGGTCGTGGGCTATAAAGCCAATATAAAGATTGTGACGGTCGTAAAAGAGAAAACATTCTGTTTTGGCCGGAGCTTCGATGTTTTCGCCAGGCATGATTTCTATATCCACGGCAACTTTTAGGGCTCTGGCCCAGGCTTCTTCATTGAGGGTGCCATCTATCTTGATTTTCCCTTCAATCTCTGGAATTCGGTAAGTTTTTTTGGTCTCCTCTGCTTTTCCTGAGGCAAAAAGTGAACCGGCCAAAAGAAACGGGATGGCTACAGTCAGGGTAAGCAAATTTAAAATAAATAAGCCTGGCACCCTAGAAAATTTGCGATTCATCTCTCCGTCTCCTCAAAACTAACATTCTGGATTTGTTCTGGACTGAGCTTTTTATTCGGTTATCACGAACTGCTCATCATCTAAGACGAAAATCTGGCTGGAAAGGTTCATTTTCGAGGCAAATTTCTTTGGGAACAAAGTCAACCGCTTTTCTTTCCCGTCTAAATATTCAAGGAGAGGGCGACGATAACCACTGACTTGAGCGAAGCCCTGGTGGGCAAAGTCGGTAACTTCCTCGTCTTGTAAAGCCTGGGAGGCGGAATAGCTACAGACAGCCAACGAGGATTTACCACTTATTTATAGGCCAGGACATCGGGTTTCCCATCGCCGGCTAAAATCCCCTACAGGAAAATCACTTGATCTTCCTGATTCCACCTGTGCTGATCTACTTCTCAAGACTAATTAAAAAACTCGAGGGGCATTGGCCTTAATTGATAATGCAGGACTGATTCGGGCCAATAAAACTCTGAGGGGGTCCTAAAACCTATTCAGTAATTTCTAATATTTTCACCTGTGGATATGGATCGCTACCATAGAGAATAAGCCGGTTCTTCCAGGTATCGCCAAGAAACATAAAACTTCCCTCCGGCAGGTCTGTTACCTTTTCCAGCCTTTTGCCATTTAAACGGTAGAGGAAAAGATCCCGGCTCTTTTCTTTCGCCGGCTTATCTGAGGTCCATCCCCATCTGGTAAATAATACATATAGGCTGTCATTTAATATTATCGGCTGAGCAAACTGTCTGATTCTGGCTATCCACCAGGCGCCATTGACATCTTCACCTTTGTCAATTACATATTTTTCATACTTTTCAGGAATCGGAATCCGGGCCACTTCTTTTCCGGAATCAAAATTGTAACCTGTTAGCACAGTTTCATCATTATGGCAGGTCCAGAGAATACCATCCTTTATTACGAACCTTTGGTTACCGTAGACTACGCTGGGAACAGGTTCGGTCTTAGCCAGTCCCTTTTCAAATTCCATGGAATGTAGATTTAAGACCCTTATTCTTTCATCGGTTCTGGTATTAATAAAGATAAGCCTGTCTTGGTCAATAAAATCGAAGAAAATACCTATCTGATGGGGAAGATGAAAAACATTAATATATTTTCCTGACAAATCAAATTCTTTTAGCTCGGTGCCATACATATTCAGGACAAATAGGTGGTTTGAATATTTATTTATTACGGCTAGGTAAGGGGCTTCTATTTCTTCCGGCCCTCGCCCTTCTCTGAACATTTTTCTTAAAAACTTGCCTGATTGATCAAACGCCTTGACGCAGACGTCTTTATAATCAAGAACATAGACATTACCTTCAGTATCACAGGTAGCAGACCAGATTTGTGAAAATAAATAAGGATCATCGGCCCTGGAATTGTCGCCGTTGTGACCAATCTGGGCTATAACCCGGACATTGACCTTTTTCGTCTGGCCTGCTACCCAGCTAAACAAGGTAAATATAGCCAGGCAGAAGGCAGAGACCAATATGATAAAAACCCGGAACCTCTTGATATCTTTCATCTTCCCTCCTATTTATAACCCTTTTTTAGTACATATCTTATTCTATGAAAAAACACACACCATACACCCTATATATTCTGTTTCCTTCCAGAGGCTAAAACCTGCTACCTGCCCTATCCAGACAATTCAGAATCCCGTCTATCACCTTATTTGTCAACTAAAAACTGCAGCCACTTTCTGTCGGCTCACTTCATCTATCATACGACACAGCCCTGCTTAATGTTTATAGACAGATTAGGGCTCGACAGCGAGCGAAACTCAGCGGGCGATGCCACGTTCAAAATGTATCTCATATTGTTTGATCATTGGACACCCTTCAGCATCTTCTGAAACAATATAGGCCATATTATTTTTAATTTGCCGGATAGGCTCTCCATGGTAAAAAGAACCCCGGAAATTACCACTGTCGTCAAAGACATCGTATTTAATTCCGCCCTGCTTATTCTTTTCGTTCGTTTCGACATAAATATAATTGTTGCCTTTGTCCACGAGAAGCGATGACACCGGCGGAAAATATTTTGGCCAAACGATATTAAAACCGGGGGTAATTTTTTCTTTCCCGCCAAAAATTTCGGTCAGCAGCTTGTCCTTATCCTCTGAGGTCACTTCCACCCGATTGTATTTCTGGACAATTTCCTTGACCTTTTTCGCGTCTTCAGTCATCAGATAAATAACATAATTTTCTGGATAAACCCAGACCAGAGTTTTATCAGTCCGCAGGCGCAATTTGAAGGTAACCTCGAGCGGATTTAGACCTGGAAAAGCATGTTCTGGTTTTACTTCATAGATCGTGGTCAGACTCTTCGTTTTTTTGTCATATTTTATTAGTTTCAGGATATCCCGGCCATCTTCTGCATATTCGATCATGTTTCCATAAAGTGCTTCCTCATCTTCAGCTTCTGGCCTGAACATTCCCGGCAGCGAGCGGAGATCTACGTCCCCCAGATGCTCGCCAGCTAAAGAATACTGGCAGCTTCTTTTATTTCCCATGTCGAAGACCGATAATATTTTGCCATACAGAAAGATGTCTGTAGGAGATTGAAATTCACCAGGTCCCTGGCCAAATTTTCCGAATTCATAAAGACAAGAACCCCGGACGTCAAACACCTTAACTTTTTTATCTTTAGGGTCTAGAACATAAACACTTCCTTCATCATCAATCTGCAGACTCCGAAGGCTGGCCAGAGAGCAGTTTTTGCTGGCTTCGGGGTTGGGGATAACACCCTTTTCAGCCAGATGAATCACCTGTTCCTGGTTACCTTCACAACTTAATAGCCCCCAGGAAAATATTAAAAGCACCAGAAGCCACCTAACAGCCCTTTCAGGCTGTCTCCAATTTTCCAGCCTGTTAATATTCACATCTACCCTCCCCCTAAGAATTAGCCTCAAAAACAAGCTCATATAAAGCTAACTCTATATTCTAAAAAAAAGCAACATGGACAAATTCACGGGTTTTGCCTCTGCTTCAAAACGATGGATTTCTCCTTTTTTTGTGCTCAAAATATCAAGGCGGTATTTAAATACCTTCGAGACCTCAGCACCGCCAGCCAGATAGAAATTTCCATCTTTATCGGCCTTCTTATAAGGAATGTCATCAACCTCAAAGGAAGCCTGGAATTTGTTTTTTAGCCAGAGGTTAAGACCGTATTTTCCCCCTTAATCAAGACAGACATCGCTAATCTGGCCAAAGACGTGATTGGGATCTCCCTCGTCCTGTCCGATAGAAAGAAGGTTATGAGTTACCAGCTGGTATTTTGGATTCTCTTAAAGGCTGCGGGCTAAGCAAAATAAAACCAGAACCTGAGCCACTATTAACTTAATGAGTTTCGTCTGACCAGACCTCCTTTTGCCGATATATAAATGCTTTAACTGGCTAAATGCTGGGTGGCAATCATGACTATGCCCAGGAAAGCAAGAATAGCACCGATGATGCGGCCGAGCGTCTTTTCGCTGACCCGGTTAGCTATTATGGCTCCAAGACTGGCTGCCAGGACAGTCGAGATACTGGCTATTAAAGCTGTCGGAACGTCAATATTCCCATGGATGGCATAACCTATGGCCCCCGAAGTAGCAGTTATCATCATGATGAGTGAAGATGTTCCAATGGCCAGATGAAGGGGATAGCGAAGGACAAAGATGAGGATCATCAGTATCATCACCCCGCCGCCAGCTCCGAACAGACCGCACATAATGCCAACCAATACGCCCAGGCCAAGGGCAGCCAATTTTTGTTTTAAGGTTTGAGCGGGCAATCCTTCCTTACCATTGTTGGCCTTTAAACCACCGGCAGTTCGCCGTATTCCTCTCACCCAGAGGAGTATTCCCATCGGAATAAGCATCAAGCCAAAGAGATTACTCATGCCGACAGGCGGAATCATGTCAGCGAATTTGCTTCCGGCCTGAGCCCCAATGATTGAACCAAGCGCAATCCACAGAGCTGGTTTGATATAAAGGTGACGGTGACGGTAGTAGATAATTGAGGTAACCACGGCGGCTAAGATGTTGATCAGTAAACTCGTCCCGATGGCTTTATGAACAGGAAAAGAGAGAACCAGGGTCAACATGGGAACAACTACCATCACCCCGCTGGCACCCATTATGCCCGTTAATATGCCGGCACCCGCTCCAATAAGGAGAATAATAATTATCCTGATCAAAGGAGACATCTAATCACTTCCCTCGTGTTACTTCAGGCAGAAATTATCTTGCCAAACCAGATATCTAATTTTGCTCATAACACCAGGTCTTCTGATTGTCCCGGCCAGCTGACGATTAATATTCTCTAAACACGCTCTGCCTTATTTCTCTTTTTCGATGATAAATTTTGCCAAACATCATGTCAATGAGTTAGCCTGTCAAAATTAAGACATATAACCCGGGATAGCCGGAAGAGTAAGAAAGTTTGGTCCACACTCGCTGTCTTTTTATCCTGCCGAGCGATTCGATTTATGGACTTTAAAGCCTTATTTTAAAGCCTTATTTTCTCTATTTTTTCCAGAAGCTCCAGCGGATCTCTGCCAAAACAACGAATGATAGGCTCTTTGCCCACATCACCCCGGTCATAGATGAAATCAGGTGGCTGGTCCATCTTTTTTAAAATGCTTGCCATCAGAAAATCAAGACTTTTCCCTTCCGCCCGTTTTAATCTAGCTGGCTCTTTTTTCCTGTCGAAAAAGACAACTTTAAAATTTTTCTTCTTGGCCTTCTCCACATAAGCCTGATCATAACGTATATTGCCACAGGCCCGAAGGTAAGGAAAATACTTCATCATGGCCAGAATCAATCTGGCTACATGGGAGGAAGCACCAAACTGCGGCTCTCCTTTAAAAAGGATTTTCCCCTGGCTGTGGCTGATTCTACCCGGGAAAGCAGCTACCTCTTCCACCTTTTCTGCCTGAGGCAGGGCATAGCCCAGGTTCATCTGGACTTCAGGAATGAGTTCGACCGGATTGAGCTCACGAAGTCTTTCCGCCGCCTGACGGAGCATCTCCAGCACCTGCCATCTTTCAGCCAGGCCAGCTTTAATGAGCGAAGGAGACGAATAGAAATAGCCGCCGCCTGCACCTGAAATAGAATAATTTTTCTCAAGAGCTTGTTCCATTTCTTTTTCCGCCGCCAAAAAGGCCTCTTTGAGCGGATAGCCGTTGGTCAGAAAGGCGGCAAGCAAAGAAGAAAAAAGACAGCCGGTGCCATGAATCTGTTGCTTGACTCTCGGCTTTTCCTGGAGAAATATTTCCTTCCCATCAAAGAAAACATCAACCGGCTTTCCCGTGAGATGCCCGCCCTTAACCACCACTGCCCTCGGGCCTAACCTGACCAGTTCTCTGGCGCAGTTTTTAGCCTCATCCAGAGTCTTTATTTTTTTGCCGGTTAATAAAGATGCTTCTTCCAGGTTGGGGGTAAGAAGCGTGGTCAGAGGAAGGATTTCTTTTATGAGGCACTTTAAGCCTTCTTCCGTGATGAGCCTACGGCCATTTTTGGCGGCGTAGATGGGGTCAACCGCCACCGGTTTCCCTTTGAGTTTTTTTAAAAAGCCCGAAATAATTTCGATATAAGGCACATCCCACACCACCCCGATCTTCACCCCGTCTATGGCCACCTCCTCTTCTATGACCTTAAGCATGGAGGCAAATTGATCAAGCGGAATCGGATGTATATCTCTGACTCCTTGAGGTCCCTGGACGACAAAACAGGTTGGGGCAGAAAGTCCGTGGCAGCCCAGTGAAAAAAAAGTATCCAGGTCTCTCGTTACCCCGGCACCGGAGGATGGATCATAACCGGCAATGGTCAGAATATTTTTCATTGGCCGCTTTTCACTCTGCTCTTTTCTGTTTTGCTTCTCTCTATGATCAATTCGGCCACTTTTCGCCCCGAAAGTAACATACCGCCAAAAATGGGGCCCATGCGGTAAGAACCAAAAGTAGCATTGGCGCTCATGCCGGTTACATAGAGGCCCGGATAAACTTCTTTTGTATTTTCCACAGTTTGTGCTTCGCCGACCTCTGCCCACATGGATTTTTCTCCTTCAGCTTTTCCGCTGGGCGTAAACAGTCTGACATTCATTTTTCTTTCCAGAGCTTTTACCACCTCAATCGGATGGCCGGTGGCATCAATGACAAATCTCGAGAAGACGGTTAACGGGTCAACATGCAGGCCAGCCATTTCTACCGATGTCCAGTTAATAACAATACCTGCAACTTTCTCCTGCCTGACAACGAGATCTTCCACGCTGACCAGATTAAAGATTTTTACGCCCGCTTTTATGGCCTGGAAACCGAGCCCACAGACAGCTTCGATGGCGTCGGCCAGATAATAATCCTCCTTGTATTTTTTTGTTTTTATTTGAAGCTCATCCAGAATAGCTTGGCCAGCTTCCTGAACTACGATCTGATTAAACATCATTCCACCGCCCCACATGCCGCCGCCAATAGATAATTTCCTCTCAAAGACGGCCGTTTTCAAACCGGCCCTGGCCAGGTAGCAGGAAGCAACCAGACCGGAAGGCCCGGCTCCACAGACCGCCACATCCAGTTCAAGGCAATTAAGGAGCTTTTCAGTGTAACTTTCGATAATAGCTTCTGAAACAATTTTTTCATCAATCACGATGCTAAAACCTCCAGAGAGAATAATGAAACACGGAGTTAATTCCCGGTGTTCAGGCAGAAAGGGGAGCCGAAGCAAGCGGTTCTCTGTGTCTATCTACCCTGAATAATGTTATCTGTTTCCGACCGTAGCTTCAAGCCCGGGAGTCGTTGACTCATGTCTGACCCAGCTAAGAATAATCAGGTCAGGCCACCTGCATTGTGTAGCCTCTGCGATGTAACCCGTAGAGGAGCTCTCTGGTTTTTAAATGAAGCTGGCTCTAAAGATTGCTGGCGAGACCAATGAGAAGCTGAAAAGGTCTTATAAGCACATCGGGCCACAAAGTGATAAACTCGACCTGAAAAGAAAATAACCGGAGCCAGACGATTTTTATTAATTTTACGGGACGGCGACCGTAGGAGGCATGAAATGCGCATGAAAGTAAGAGCTGGAAAGTTAAGATGGAAAATAATACCGGTGCTGTTCGTGGCTCAGCTTTTGATCCTCACTGTAAATAACGGGCTGGGCACTGTTGTCTCTATTCTGCCACCAAAAGCTCAAACAGAAAAAACGGACTTGCCCGGGCAGGTCAGAATTATTTTCCCGGAAACACCGGCGGGCCAGAAAGCCCAGCTTTTCTGGGAGGCTTTTCTTCGGTCCGATACCCAGGGGCTAAAGAACTTTTTTGAATCGAGCCTCCCGCAGGAAAAACTCAAAGAATTACCAGGTGATAAAAGAGCTGAACAGCTCTTAAATATCCGGCGGCAGCTGGGAGAAATAAGTTTACAGAAGCTTCTGACCTCAGGGCCAATGGAGATGACTTTAATTCTCGCTAATCGTAGCCAAGAATATTTCAGGCTGGAGCTGGGCTTTGAAAAGAGCGGGAATAACCTCTTTCTTCAAAAATTCACCATAGATGAAGCCGGCCCGGAAGACCTGGCTCCTCCACTGCCTCGACTCGCTCTGCCTGAGGCTATCCAGGGATTCGAGCAGGCAATTGAAAAGGCAGTGCAGGATGACAGATTTTCTGGTGTAGTTCTCGTCTCTAAAGATTTCCAGCCCATTTTTTATAAACCCTTTGGACTGGCCAGCCAGGAATTTGAGGTGCCTAACCGGACTGATACCCGCTTTAATCTTGGTTCAATTAACAAAATATTTACCAAAATTGCTATCGCCCAGCTGGTGGCTAAGGGCGAGCTCAGTCTCGATGATAAACTGGGCCAGCTTCTGCCCGATTATCCAAACGAGGAGGCTAAAGAAAAAGTCACGGTGCGGCACCTGGTCAACATGACTTCCGGCATCGGCGATTTCTTTGGGCCTGAGTTCAGACAGACTCCAAAAGATATGATCAGACATAACCGTGATTACCTTAGATTCTTTGCTACTAAGCCTCTCGCTTTTGAACCTGGCAGCAGGGAGATGTATTCTAACGGAGGATATGTCGTTCTGGGAGAAATTATCAGCGCCGTCTCTAAAATGGATTATTATGACTATATAAAACGAAACATCTTTGAGCCAGCCGGGATGAAAGATTCGGATTGGTTTCAGGCTGATGTGCCGGTCAAAAATGTAGCTGAAGGATATACCAGGCAAGTGGAAGAGGAAGGTCCGGCCGAGCCGGGAAAACCAGGCGATAAGCAGGCGCAGAAAAGGGATATGGCACAGAAAAAAGATGCGCAAGAAGCTGAACGTAGTCCAAGCCTGCAAACAAACGCAAGGCTTACGGTCGCCAGGCAGGATCAGGGCTGGCGAAACAATATTTATACCAGACCAGCCAGAGGCAGTGCGGCTGGCGGCGGTTACGCTACGGCCGAAGACCTGCTGAAGTTTGCCCGGGCTCTTTTCGGCTGTGAGCTTCTAAATGAGGCCTGGACCAACTGGATTTTTACCGGCAGAGAGCCGCAGGCAGAAAATCAGAGAACAAAAAATTCGGATAGACAGGAAAAACAAAATCTGGCTGTGAATAACGCTTTCGATGAATTCCGGGTTGAATCTCCTGGCACCGGCCAGGGCGAAGAAACACTTCAAGAAAATAAAAACAATATCGACTCAGGTGTGCGCCTTGAGAGAATAGAAAATTCAGATAGGACGTCATCAGAAAACTTATCTGAACCGAGCAAAATAGACAGAAGCCGCTGGGGAATTGGCATCGCCGGCGGAGCCCCCGGGATAAATGCGATGCTTGAAATGGATGGGCAGAGAGGATACACAATCATTGTCCTTTCCAATTATGATCCGCCGGCTGCCCGTGATATCGCTCAGATGATCAGAAGATATTTAAAGGCAATTAAAAAGTAACATCTGGATTCGCGGCTTTGTCCTGGGAAGGTCATGGCTAAATGCCGGATGGGTAAAAATTAGAAATCCCTAAAGCATCTCCTGGTCCTGATGGAAATCCAGTGGTTAAGTTTCATGTTACCGGAAGCGAAATTAAGATCTATCAGGCATTGATTTTATAAAATTAAGGCAGGTTATCCACCGGGATTAAATGTTGACGATCAGGGCGAATATTTGACAGAAAGAATCGCCGGCTGATATTTTAAAGGTTAAGAAGTGCTGGTAAAGATTCATATTAAATTTAGAATTATAAGAGATTACTGATATGCTTAAATTCGATCAGGACTATCAAAAAATAAGCCAGGCCAAGATGCTTAATGGCCGGCGTGTTAAATTATTCTGAGGAAAAGTACAGGATATGCTTGATATTAATTCGATTCTTCCAGCCAGAGCCATGGAAATTGGACGGGAGTCAAATAAGCCGGGGCATTTAAGGCTACCGCTGGCTCCGAACATTAATGACAAGGGGACAGCTTTTGCCGGCTCCGTCTTCTCTCTGGCCGTTCTATCGGGCTATGAGATAGCTCTGGAAAGATCAAACCAGTTGAATTTCTCAGGTAATTTGTTTCTCCTGTCTTCACACATTACCTATCACCAGCCAGGACTGTCCGACCTTATTACCCGGAGCCGGATAATCGAGGATCTTAAGCCTACCAGAAAAGCCAACTGGAAGATGCGGATAGAAGTGGAAGTGGTTGAGGCTCAAAGCCAGAGTTTGTGCGCAACCTTCGAGGGTCTCTACGTCCTTCAGGTTGAGACAGGTTAGGATTATTAACTACGAACAGAAATACTATCGTGAGAAACTATTCCCCCACCTCCTTTAGGATCTATCTTTTTATTACACTTCATCATCTTTTTTCCCGGCGATCAACGTCCTGTTCAGAAAAGTTCAAGAAAGAAAGCTTTTGTTCTGCCTTCTTTGGCCTACAGGATAAATAGGATAAAATATCTGCCGACCAGGAATTAGACAGCCAGATAAGGCTGGGAACGGTAAGCTAAAATCAATTCAGGGGTAATGGCAAGCAGAAAGGCCATTGCACTCTATACCGGCTATAAACCTTCTTTTTACCTGATAATAAGGAGCACCCCCTAAGGTCCTCGTTGCTGACCCAATTCTTAATGCCGAACCCAGACGTCAGCCGTTTTCTCTTAAATCTTCAATTATGGTTGATTAAGAATCTTTTGAGCCAAATCAAATCCAAATGCTTCAGCCCTTTTGAGGTCCTCCTCCGTCGGGCCACCATTGAAATCAAACACATCTGCGATGTCCCATTTCAATGGTAGAACGATCTCTCTGGCTCGCTTTGAAGCACCTCCGCTCCAGCCATAACTGCCAAAAACGGCTGCGGTCTTAAACTGCACATGCTTCAACGAAGCCATCTCCAGCACCTGGGCCATGGGCGGGAAAAGGGATCCTTCATAGGTGGGCGCACCTATGATCACTCCTCTGTTTTTCCAGAGTGAAGCCAGTATATAACTCACATGCGTTTCGGCCACATTGAAGACCTCAACTGGCAAGGATGCTTGAGAAATACCTTTGAGTACACTGCTCATGACCTTTTCTGTGTTCCCATACATAGAGCCATACAATAGGCTCACGCCTTTTTCAGCAGGTGAAAAAGCGTATTCAGCCCATCGCTTATAAAGATTCACCACCAGCGAAGGCTCCTTACGCCAGATCAGACCATGAGAGGGTGCGACCATCTCTATGGGCACAGTTGATAGTTTTTCAATAGCTTTGAGCACTGAGCGACTGAAGGTTGCAACTATATTGGTATAATATCTGAGCATTTCACGAAGATAGAAATCTTTTTCGGTGCACTCGTCGTCAAATATGGCCCCTCTTAAAGCGCCATAGCCACCAAATCCATCGCAGGAGAACAAAACTTTTTCGGTCACTTCATAAGTCATCATTGTTTCTGGCCAATGAACGAAGGGCGTAGAGTAAAACCTCAGGATTTTTTTACCAATCCTGAGCTCTTCCTGGTCTTTGACAACTCTGACTTTGTGGTCAATATGGTAAAAGGCCTTCAGCAGAGTTGCACCTTTTTCGCTGACGATAATTTCTGCCTGAGGAGCAATTTTCCTTAAAATAGTGATGATACCTGTGTGATCCGGTTCCAGGTGGTTGATGACCACATAATTGATGTCTGAAATCGGTATTATTCCCTCTATTTGTTCAAAAAGCTCATCAGTCTTTATGGACTTGGCCAGATCGATCAAAACATTCTTTTCATCTTTCAACAGATAGGCATTGTATGATATTCCTTCTTGCCCTATGGGCCAGAAACCCTCGAAAAGCTGGGTAAATCGATCATTGACACCTACCCAGTACACTCCGGGCTTTATCTCAACTGGTCTCACCCTATTACCTCCTTTGATATTGCCGCCAGGGACAATATTTATCCAACAGCAATTACCTTAGTGCTTTCCCAGAGCCCGTGAATATTGCAATAAGCAAGGGCATGAATAGTACCTGATTTGTTGATTTTCATCCAGGTAACCCCGGCATGATGAGTCCAAACCGGGCCTTGATTAGCCCCAGCTACGGCTTCACCATGGGCATTGAATTCAAAGGTAGCAACATCATAAGTGAATTTTTCACCGTCCGGATGGAAAAAAATCTTGATCCATCTGATGTGATGCTCGGTAGTGTTGGGATGAGCAATCTCTTTGCCGAGCGAAACCTTCACTTCAAACAACTCATCCGCTTTAACCCGCTCAGGACACTCAATCACCGGTACATGTTTTTCGGTTTTCCAATCGGCACTCTGGATACGTTCTGATAAACCCATAGTCACACCTCCTTTATATTTACCCTGGATTATCCACAAATAATCCAGGGTAACCTGCTTTATTCCGGACCTGTTAAATTAGTCTCGGGAAAATCAGGGACACGAACCGATTTAAGAAAATCGTATCATGTCCCATATTTCCGGTTCGTGTCCCCGACTTTACCATGTCCCGATTTTCTCATCAATGATAACTGAAAATCCCGTGATATCTTCAGTTTTATGAATAACGCAGGTTTAATATTTTAACATGGAATGTTAAGACATAAAAACATTATTTAATAATGCGAGGAGCAAGTTACCGGGCTAATGAAGATGCCTATATCAAAGTAGATAAGCAGGTCAGTTGTTAGAGTCCGAGCAGACTCAGGCAGCTAACTAAGGTGAATAATAGGAGATTTTGCGATGGCTTACCCCTTCACTGCAATTTGCAAACTATTTTATACACCAGCTGAGGGTTATAAACTGAGTCAATCGGAACTGCTACATTTTAGTTATGGACAAAGCAAGGTTAAGAACAAGGTTAGAGGGATAACTAAGGTGAATAAATGGAGAGTGATGTCGGCCAAGTCGTGAACAAGACTTAACATGACCTGTTTTATCAAAAATTTCATAACAGTTTATTGTTACCCATCTTGATTTATACTGAACTATATCAAGTTACATTGTGGCTTTTCTGCTTTATCTTTTGGTCTCGATATCGAAACTTACCTTAAATCTCCTGACCAGCAAGACCCCGTCCTGGTTCGTTTCTACCGTGTAAAGCTTACCGTTTTTCCACACAGAGTCTCGATTCAAGCTAATAACTATCGGCATTTTAGCCAGATACTTCCCCTCTTCATCAAAAAGATCAAAATAAAACGTGTCTTTTTTGTTCTTTTCTCTTTCAAAGGTCTTAACAAATATCCTGCCCTTATCATCAACGGCTATATCACTAAAACACGGGAAACTATCTGGAAACTTTAGCTTCCCGCCAATTTTAATGAAACTTTCGTATCTTTCCCTATAGAAATCTTTATCGTCATCCCGAATACGCATGCGTCTGTGTTTTTTCAGGATTTTCTTTATAAGTTTCCCTTCAGGATTGAGAATATCGAGTTCATATTTTTCAGAATGGCCTAAGATAATATTATCGTTGGCAAAAATATCAAAATAAAAGGTTGGCCTGAGGATACTATATTCTGTTTTGGCAGCCATATCCGGAGGCTGCTCAGCCAGTGTCATTATTAGCTCGAAACTTGAATTATATTTCCTTAAAATCTTTCCACCCATCGGAGGAGGTCCTAATATTTCTAACCCTATAAGATTTCCCTGCTGATCTATTTTGACCGGCTGAGCGATGTGTTCCGTTTTCCAGTTAGCTCTCTGCCTCAGAAACTGTCCATCAAGAGAAAAATATATGAAATGTTGAGTGGCGTAATCATGGACAACCAGTTCATTATCAGCTGTGATTTGAAGGAAGAGAGGCCTTTGCATTTCGCCCGGCCCCTGCCCTCTCCCTCCTATGCTTCTTAAATATTCGCCATCCTGACTGAAGACTTTGACCTCGGCCGCCCGGCTGTCCAGAACATAAATATGGCCGTTATCATCTACATCAAGACCATCGATCGATGAAAAAATATATTTGTCCGATTTATCGGCTGAGCCAATCTGCAACTCTTCTTCAAAAGAAACTATGTCTTTTTTATATATTGGCTGCGCAGGATTTCTGACAACTGTTATTCCTTTCTCATCTTTTATGCTGCCTCTCCAGGCTGATTCCTGCTGCCTACAGCCCGTAGCATTAAACAAAATAAAAAACAAGAATAAGGATAGCCGGATAATAACATGGCTGCAAAACCCGGCTTTCATTTTACTTACCGTATTTTAGCTGGCTCGATATAGCCTCCAGCCAGCTTTTCCGTTTCCACTCTGCATTCTTATTATAAAATATCCGGCTGACAAAAGGCAGTGGCTAACTTTTCAGGCTTAAAGGGGCCAGACTAGGCGGCGCTTATTAGAGCGGATTTCGGCTGCTAGCTGCTGAAGCTTAGACACGATCTCAATCTTTTTCTTCAAAAGTAGTTCTGACAGGACCGAAATAACTATAGCTTTCTTCTCTCCCATTTTAAAAACTTTTGCGCCCTACTTTATTTTTTATAATTTTTTGAACTTATATTGCCGGGATAAGATACAATTCGGCCTTCTCCAGGACGGTTGGCTTGATTACCTTCTGGCCTTAACCGGATTAGCCATTTTGATAATTGACCTTTCTATTATTGTTCTTGTTTACCTTATACCAATGGTTATAGCCTTCTAGAAAAGAGTTAAAAAATGGGCAAATGGACATCACTTCAACTGCTTCCCGAGCTGAGGCATCTTTCTAACCAGACTATGAAGGTCGCCTCGGTATCCACTCTAAGACCAAGAGAAAACCTTAATATTCAGTGAAGTTTAGTTTGCCAAAATCACGAAGCCCATGTAAGGCTGGACAAAGGCGTGCTGTCACGTTGGGGAATTATTCATACTTTTTCTTTATTTTATCCAGGCAATCCGGACAAAATAACGAGCCTGAATCAGCAGAGAAAAGTCTTCCGCACGTTGCACATTCTTCCCAATAACCAGACAAGCCACAATACACACAGTAGTAACAAAATCCTTTTTCCTCAATTTCTCTGAGAGCAAAAGTTTCCCGCCCACATTTTGGACATGTCTTTATCTTGCCCATTGATATCAAGAATGCCACGGCCCCGGCGTTCTTTTTTTCTCCACAAAACAAACACTCTGGATCCTCGTTACTTCCTGTAACCAATGTGTCCTGGTTGCAATCCGGGCACCAAAAAACTTTATCTCTATCTTTCTTATTTAGTTCATCCTTGAGGGAGTTCATTCTTTCCAGTACGTATTCTTGAACTTCTTGTAATTCTTCCTTGATTTTATCATAAGTACTTTTGAACTCTTTTATATCCTGACTTAATTCTTTTTGACAAAAATCAATAACAAAATTATAGATAAAACCTAACAATGATTTTATTGCGTCTGCATTTACTTTTATTGCATAATGCTGGATCCTGTTACGATAATTCCTCAAAGATACAATGTTGTTAGACAGGCTTTTGTTTATTCGGATATCAGCTATTCTTTCCAGCCGATTCAAAGCCGATTTTAAATCAACCGAGACAAAATCGCCCGATTCTAGTGCTTGAAGGCTGGCTTTATCCGGATCCTCAAAAATAAGTGACCAGTGTTCCTTGACCAATCGCGATTTTAGGAACAACTCAATTGAAGCATCAAGGTGTAACACTGCATATTTCAGGGAACGGGGATCTTTACATTTGTTGTACTTTATCGCGCTCTCTACGTAATCGAAAGCATTGTCGAGCAAATTAAATTCCAGACTGAGTTCAGACATTTCTTTCCTTCTCAATTCCAGTCTAGGTTATATATTTTAAGCACAGACTTTTCATCAGACAGATCTTCAACAGCCATAAATTTCCCGTCAAGCCAGAGCTTAATGGAAAAGTCCCCTGAAAATCTGCCTGCCAATAATCCACCAGAGTCAAAGACGTCATAATAATAGCCTTTTCCATCCGACGCTTTCTCCCAGGTTCTGACGATGAGACGATTCTTCTGGTCAATAGTAAAATCTCGAAAGGGCTTATGGTAAACCATTTTCTTCAATCTTTCTATAGCCTGGGGAGAGGCTCGGTCCAGTTCTTTTTCTCTTTCTTCTGAGGTTACTTTGGCCGGCTCATATTCTTTTCTTATTTCCTTGAGCAAATTCCCTTCGAGGTCATAAATATAAAATATATACTGGTCACTTTTCCCGACGACTATTTTTTCATCGTTGGTCAACTTCCAACCAATATAGTGTCCGAAATAGAGAAGCTCAAGCTGATTAAATACCTCTGTTACCTCTAGCGAGACCAGCGTCTTCAGATAATTCAACTCTTTATCATACCTGGCTAGTTCAAAGAAAAATTTACTATCCTCCCCAACCAGTGTATCAGCAATAATGTCGTCACCGGCCGTAAATCTGATCTCTCCTAAATTGTCCAGGCTATAAGGAACCGTTCTTAATAATTTCCCTTGAAGCGAAAAAAAATAAAGAAGGAATTTCATCTTATCCCTAATCATTACTTCACCTTGAGGGGTAATTATCAAATTGTTCGGCAAGAGCATTTTGTCCTTTTCTTCGCCTTTTCCTCCAAACTGCCGGATTAAACTACCGGCTTGATCAAAGACCTTGATTAAAGCCGATTCTCTGTCTAATACATAGATATTGTTCCTTGAGTCTAAGGCGATCTCAACATTTTCCTTTGACTCAGGAAATATTATCTCTTTCCGCATGAATTCTTTCGTGCACTCCACGACTCTGGCATATCTTAACTGATCCGGCTCTTTTTGATTTACTACGACCGGATGCTGCTGGTCATCAGTACTACTCGCTTTTCCATTCAGGGAAGCCTGCGAAACAGAAGCTAAGATGAAAGAACATAGAAAAAGTCCGCTGATCCTCTTTAGCCTGAGATAAATATCTTTACTTTTGACTTTAAAGGACATGGCCAATCTCCACTAATCAAGACCAGTGGAAGATAATTTAACCAGATATTTAGCCACATAAGGCGCATCGGACCTGACAATGGAGTATAAATAACCATCGGTATCCATCGCCACCGGGAAATGGTCTAATTCAAGCTCGGTCAAGGGCTTACTGCCACTGATCAGTATTAATTGTGATTTTCCTTTTTCCCCATCAAGGAGAGATACATATAATAAATCCCCGCGCTCGAAAATAGCATAATCCATTGACATAATTGCAAATCCACGCGCAAATTCAATCAACTGAGAAGGCCTGAAATAATCAGAAGGACGCTCGATCTTTTTTTCTAACCGGCCATCTTTATAAACGTAGATCTCAAACTTATAAGGATTAATAAAACAAACCCGGCCACTGGCCGTGCAATAGACCCTGAATGGCAATTTAGCGACAGGGAAATTCTTATATTTACTGAATTTGGAAGCTACCTCAAAAGGCTCGCCGAAAGAAGAAATATAGTTTCCCTGCTGATCATAGACCTGAATTATCCTGTCTTTTTTTAAGCCAATGGCCAGAATGTTACCATCTTTATCCACATCTAGATGATTCATCTGGAAATCGACCGGAAATGAGTTAATATATTGCCCGCTTTCAGCAAAGATGTAAATTTTTCTTGTCCCGCCAACAATGATATGACCTTTTTCATCGGTGGCGATGGATCGGAGATCATTGTCCAATTCCCCTGGCCCTTGACCTCTTTTCCCGATGCTCGCCACATAGTCACCAGTCTTAGTGTATTTTTGAATACGTGTGATTTTATCGTCTAAAATATAAATATAGTTGGAACTAAGAGCCAGATCAGCTATGTTCCCGATTATTTCCTGTTCCTTTGAACCGTCTTTACCGATAGTCAGCACAGGCGAGAGTTTAATTTCTTGAGCATAAGAGACGCCGAGGAAAATAAATAAAAAAATCAGACCAACCTTAAATTGGAAGAACCTTTTATCAGCCATTTTAGCCTCACCCCCTTTGAAATATTCACATATATATTACGACACATACACTAAATTTATTATAAAATCAAACAGGTCACTCTATCAGGTTAAGACATTATACTGGCTCACGTAGAGGTAGGCGCCTCTGAGAGAGAGCTTATACTGAATAATGAGGTTCGGTCGCGACGTGCTGGACAGCCGACAGTAGGAATAGGTGCAAAGGAGGCTGGCAAATTTCTGAGCATGGTACTTGAAAAAGCAGGGCTCCCTATTTGTTATTAAATTCATGGGAATAAAAAACTTTTCCTCGGAATTACAGATGGAATCACTGCCAGGTTATATGATATTTAAGATATTGACTGGCATCGAACTTGTGAAGAAACAGGAGAGGACCATGACTGGCGCTGGAGCGAGCAATGGCTTCCTCATACTGCCTGGTAGATGTAAGCTATTTAAATAAATTGTTAGAAATGGAGAGGAGAGGGATGAATAACGTTTATCAAAAACTTTTAATAGCATCAATGGCCATTTCAGCTGTTTTTTTATTTAATTCCTGCCGTCAAAGCGTCAGAGATATCAGCCCGGTGGAAGAGAAGGCAAAAAATAAAGTCGTACTGGCCTATGTATTTGTGGAAAACAACTTAATCCAGCCGGAACAAATAGCTGCCAAAAAATTAACCCATATTAATTATGCCTTTGCTAATATAGAAAACGGTGTGATCAAAAAGGGATTCGATTCCGACGAACAGAATTTTGAAATTCTTAACACTTTAAAAAAACAAAATCCTGACCTCAAAGTCCTTATTTCCGTCGGCGGCTGGACGTGGTCTGGTAACTTTTCTGATATGGCTCTGACAGAAGAATCAAGAAGTAAGTTTGCTAAATCAGCGGTAGAGTTTGTCAGAAAATATAAACTTGACGGTATTGATATTGATTGGGAATATCCCGGGCTGCCGGGTATAGGCAATACGCATCGCCCCGAGGACAAGAAAAATTATACGTTGCTCTTAAAAGCTCTAAGAGATGAACTGGATAAATATGAATCCGAAGATAATAAACACTATCTGACCACGGTAGCCGCCGGAGCAGCGGATGAGTTTGTCGAGGCGACGGAGATGGGGGAGGTGGCGAGATATCTCGACTTTGTAAATCTTATGACCTATGATTTTTGCGTGGCCGAGGCCGACCCCATTACCGGTCACCACACCTGTCTTTATACCAATCCTGATGCACCAAAGGATATATCAACGAATCACGCTGTCCAGAACTTTATTCGAGCCGGTGTGCCATTAGATAAAATTGTCATTGGTGCCGCCTTTTATGGCCAGGGCTGGGGAGAAGTGGATAGTAAAAATAATGGTCTTTTTCAGCCTGGCAAGCCAGCCTCGATTGATTCCTCGTATAAATCAATCAGGACGGAATTAGAAGGTAATTATGGCTTTAAAAGGTACTGGGATGATGTGGCCAAGGCCCCCTATCTTTACAGCCATTCTCGCCGGATATTTATATCTTACGATGATGCTGTCTCGGTTAAATTAAAATGCAATTACGTTATTGATCAACAGCTTCGCGGAATTATGTTCTGGGAATATAACGGTGATTATCAAAATGAACTGCTGAGTATTATGGCGGAAACGTTGCTGAGAAAATAAAAACGTTGCTAAGATAGGAAAATAAAAAGGCTCCAAAGGGAATAAAGGCCTGGCAAAAGCAGAGATTCTCTGATTAACTCGTGGGACGGAATTAAGGGTTTCGTGGATGATCAGACAATTTAGCCACTTGAGCCTATAGGGGCGGATCAACGGGTGGGCCCGGGCAACGGCCTGCCTGATTTTTTATCCGGGAGCAGATTTTATTACCCGGCTTTTCTCTTAAAGGGACCAGACCCGGTGGCGCTTATCAGGGTGGATTTCGGCTGCTATCCGCTGCAGCTTGACCACAATTTCAATCTTTTTCTCAAAGGGCAGTTTGGCCAGTTGGCGGCGGCGCTCACGCTTTTTTTCGAAAACTTGTTCGGCAGATTTATTCATTTCCTTCGCCTTCCTCGAGCTTCCTCAGCTTATCTGTCAGGCCGTATTTTTGGACGCCGGGATAAAAGACACATCCAGGTGATAAATCAGGATCGGCTCAATATAATAAAATAAGTGGCAGCAATTCCGCCGCCGATCGCATAGGATTTAATTATTCCCACGCGGGTCATTTCTTCAATGACGATAAGCGCTTTTTCCATCTCATCTAATTCCTATATATTATAAGATAAAAAAGGAAATACGGGATAGCCCCCATCCCTATTGTTATAAATCCTGGGCCAGAATTACCCCTTCAAGTTCAGAATAATCCCTGGAAATCAAATAATATTCCTTTAACTTCAAGCTTTCAGCCACTCTTTTTAGTCTGGACCAATCAGACCGGTCAGCTTTGACTTTAACTTCAAAAGCAATCTGATTATTCAAGATGAAGTCTATTTCAGGGCCTCTGTACTTTTCATAGTAGTTCAAATGACCGTAATTCCTCAGACACTGGAAAACGCTGTTCTCCAAAACAGTTCCTTCACCTAGCCGGCCCAGATAATTTAAAAGGCCGATATCACAGAGGTAAACCTTTTTTGCCCCTCGCACCTCGCCGTCCAGACTTCTGGAAAATGGGTAAACTAAAGAAATGAAGTAGCTTTTTTCTAAAAAGCCTAAATAAGAATAAACGGTCTCCCGGGATATGCCAATCTCAGAAGATATCTTTGATATCTCCAGTTTTGATCCTGCCCGATTGGCCAGCAGAATAATCAGATCCCTTAGTTTTCGAAGTTCTCTGAAGTCTGATAAGCTCTTGACGTCCTTTTCAAAAAAGGATTTGAAGATGTCTTCCAATATCTGACGTTTCCTTATTCTATCTTCTTCAAGGACTACTGCTGGGAAGCCGCCAAATTCCAGGTACTCATTAAAATAGGACTTATAGGTTTCAAAGGAAATTTCGCTTTTACCCTGAGCTTTACTTCTGAAATCTTTTTCACGACTTTTCTTTTTTTCTTTAAATATCAGAAATTCTTCAAAATCCAGTGGAAAAAGCTCGTAGACAATTTTCCTGCCAGAGAGGGATTCAGGAAAAAGGTTTTTTAAATAGAAGCTGGCAGAACCTGTCAAAAAAAACTTGATATGATAATGGTCGTAAAGATATTTTATGGCTTTGACTATATCGGGAGCTAATTGTATCTCATCTAAAAATATATAGGACTTTTCTTCAAGAGAAAAACCCAGGTTTTTAAGGTTGGCGAGAATATTATCAAAATTTGCTTCTTCGAAGATTCGCTGGTTTAATGGATTTTCAAGATCTAGAAATATCTTGGCAGAACTGTTTATACTGTCAAAAATCTGACGCATCAGAGTCGTTTTCCCGACCTGACGCATACCGGTCAGCAATACAATGCGCTGCAGATCGATTTCTTTTAATAGTAATGGAGTAAGTTTCCTGTCATAAATCTTGGGCATAATTAATATTATGGGAGAAATCGAGTTTTTGTCAAGCATTAGTATACATATTTTGTTTATTTTTGTCGGCTAGCAGTTGACATCTGCTGCATTTTTATCAAAAAGACAGGGATAGGTTTCGAGCTTACCTTAGCAGATAGCTAATTCTAATAATCCACTCTAACAATAATATTTCAGCTAAAGGAATTGGAGGCGCGTGCACCAATGCCGATCGATGGAGTTACAAATTTGGATAGCCATAAAAAGAAAGGTTGACAGAAGATAAAAAAAAACCCGGCAACGACCTACTCTCCCACGGAGTTTCCCCCGCAGTACCATCGGCACCGAAGGGCTTAACTTCCGAGTTCGGAATGGGATCGGGTGTTTCCCCTTCGTTATGGTTGCCGGGATTAATTATCGATTAAACCCGGGACACGTTCCTATAATAGGAAGATATCCCATATGATTGCTAACAAAGCGGCATGTTTCACCTTGATAAACTTTATGGTCAAGCCTCACGGGCTATTAGTACTGGTTAGCTCAACGCATCACTGCGCTTACACACCCAGCCTATCAACCTCGTCATCTACGAGGGCCCTTTAGCCCCTTGCGGGGAGGGAGATCTTATCTTGGGGCGCGCTTCCCGCTTATATGCTTTCAGCGGTTATCGCTACCGAACACAGCTACCCAGCGCTGCGCCTGGCGGCACAACTGGTAAACCGGAGGTTCGTCCATCCAGGTCCTTTCGTACTATGGACAGCCCCCCTCAAATCTCCTGCGCCTGCCGTGGATAGAGACCGAACTGTCTCGCGACGTTCTAAACCCAGCTCACGTACCCCTTTAACCGGCGAACAGCCGGACCCTTGGGACCCGCTTCAGCCCCAGGATGGGATGAGCCGACATCGAGGTGCCAAACAGTCTCGTCGATGTGAGCTCTTGGAGACTATTAGCCTGTTATCCCCGGCGTACCTTTTATCCGTTGAGCGATGGCCCTTCCATACGGGACCACCGGATCACTAAGCCCTGCTTTCGCACCTGCTCGACCCGTCGGTCTCACAGTCAAGCTCCCTTATGCCTTTGCACTCTACGGTTGATTTCCAAACAACCTGAGGGAACCTTAGGGCGCCTCCGTTACATTTTAGGAGGCGACCGCCCCAGTCAAACTACCCACCTAACACTGTTCCCCTCCCCGATAAGGGGAGTAGGTTAGAACTTCAGAACATGAAGAGTGGTATCTCACTGATGGCTCCACCACACCCGGAGGTGCGGCTTCACAGCCTCCCACCTATTCTGCGCATCATGTTCCAAAATCCAATGCTAGGCTGCAGTTAAGGTGCCGGGGTCTTTCCGTCCAGCGGCAGGTAACCGGCGTCTTCACCGGTACCACAGTTTCGCCGTGCCCCTCTCTAAGACAGCGCTCATGTCGTTACGCCTTTCGTGCGGGTCGGAACTTCACCTTTTTTCCTGTGTTTCCACAAGAGGCAGACTATACCTTCACCTCACAAGTTCCCTTAGGATTTCTTCCTTCGTCAGCCTGCGTTTTCCCGACTTGTTCATTTCAAACGCAAGCTCAACAATTTCTCTCAAGCCTCTTCTATTAAGATGGAGATTAGCACTAACCATAGTAACGACTCTCGCAAAAGCGTCAAAGTCACTGGCTTTATTTCCACGAAGTGGATATTTCTGAAAATGAGGTATTATCTTGTGTGTCAAATCGCGAATGGCCCGAACCTCGTACTTAAAAGTGTCATCGCTTCGTGAAAATCTTATTGCTCCGCATTTAAAAAAGTCCCTTAGACTTTTTATCAATTCCTGGTCTCGAGCATTTAAAGTGACTGAAAATGAAGGTCTCGTTTCAATACCAACTTTCAGCTTGGAGCGTCGGTTGAAGCTTATACTAAAACTCGCTTCGCCATCGCATAACCCAGTGACATACCATGGATCAAATTGCATCTCTCCTCCTTTTTTGAAGGAAGACTCCATAGGAACCAAACAAACGTGAGGGCCGGCGTGTTGCGCACAGGAGGACTGTGCGCCTCCCCTTTCGGGTCAGTCGTTACGGGTCCAATGGCCTCGGGGCCAGAGGTTCCCTCGGAATTACCCCACACCTCACATTCACGAGGTAGGAGGGCTTCTCCGATATGAGCCGGTGTTTCAAGCCCAATTGCTTGGGAAAGGGGCAAGTTCAGGTACTTACCCGACAAGGAATTTCGCTCAGCTCTGTTACTTTGATGACCTGATATTAAACCAGGCGGGCTGCCATTTCTGACAGCCTCCGCATGTTGCCATGCGGCTCGGACTGTATCTTCACTGCATCTTAGTGTCTGGCATACAGTCTCTGAGGACTCCGAAACATTTGCTTCGGCCTTTCCTGCTGATTGCCTGCACCCATCGCATTTTTACTCATATAGAGTAGCGCGGGTTCTTCACCCCTTTTGAAGGGGACAGGGTTTCCAGCATATAGCCAGATTTTACTAAGGCTAGCTATTCTAACCTTAGGACCGTTCTTAACGTTGTATCTGTTAGAGATACTGCTCAGTGTTTATACCGAGCGCCCTCCATCGCTGAAGGGAACGGACTATATCATCTCTCCTCTTTCTCTGGGAGAGCCTGACGTATAGTCTCTGAGGATTCTTTACTGAAAAGGTGATTTTTAATTTCCGCCTCGCTGTGTTTTCTCTTGCCGCCGTCATTCATCTCTTTTCTAATTTCCAGGATCTCGAGAATACCTTCTTTATCCAGATGACGGTTTTCCTGCATCATTCTAGCAATCTTCTTGAACTTGGAAAAATCTCTCTTCTTTTTTGCTGATAGGAACCCGAACCTATCGAAAAACGGGATGACATTTTCAACTATAGCCCTGAAATTATTCACCTCATAATACCAAACTCCATCTGGCCTGCTTCTTAACGTTCCACAATTGAGGTGTTTCTTGAAGAGGGTAAGGATAACTTTGTCCTTTTGAGAAATATTGAAGCAGAGAGAAACTTTCCAGGGAATTGCATAGTCATCTCTTGGTCTGAAGGAAACATTGAAGCTTCCTTCCCCATCAGCAAAACCAGCAAGATAATAACCTATTCGAGGAGGAATGGCTTTTACATCCAGAGTCATTTGTATCTCCTTTTCACAAAGCCTTTCCTGCTGATTGTCCGCACCGGACACATTGTTACTTGTCCGCCAAAATGAGGCAACAAGTAGTGCCGGATACTCGGATTTTCCAGCATATAGTCAGGTTTTATAACTACAGCGGTCCAGCCTATAGTTACGGCCGCCGTTTACCGGGGCTTCGGTTCAGAGCTTCTCCCGCCGAAGCGGGATGACCCCTCCCCTTAACCTTCCGGCACCGGGCAGGCGTCAGACCCTATACATCGATTTTATGTCTTTGCAGAGTCCTGTGTTTTTACTAAACAGTCGCAAGAGCCATTTTTCTGCGGCCTCCTCGGGCTTTGTTTATACAACTACACCCTACCGAGGCACCCCTTCTCCCGAAGTTACGGGGTCAACTTGCCTAGTTCCTTAGAGAGGGCTCACACGTGCGCCTTAGGATTCTCTCCTCATCTACCTGTGTCGGTTTGCGGTACGGTCACCTGAACAACTCCTTAGAGGATTTTCTTGGCAGCGTGGAATCAGCGAGTTGACAAGACCGAAGCCCTGCTTCCCCGTTGTATTCGGTGTTAGCGAGCTCCCGGATTTGCCAAAGAGCTCCACCTACTTAACGGCCGCGCATTTCCGACCGCGCGTACGCCTATCCTTCTGCGTCCCCCCATCGTACAAACGTTCTCCAGGTGGTGCAGGAATGTTGACCTGCTATCCATCGCTTACGCCTTTCGGCCTCAGCTTAGGGACCGACTAACCCTGGGCGGAC
>Ga0209606_1001190_pt1 | contig 33817 bp, 19 predicted proteins | sample AD_UKC057_MetaG_FD_184412 | JGI IMG/M metagenome (GOLD analysis project Ga0209606, IMG submission 184412) | Active sludge microbial communities of municipal wastewater-treating anaerobic digesters from USA - AD_UKC057_MetaG (SPAdes) (version 2) | ecosystem: Engineered > Bioreactor > Anaerobic >...
GATAATCACCCCTGTCTTCAGCTAACGCCTCCCATTGTCAGGGCGCGCTCGGGACTCTCACCCTATAGTTATCGCCCATGCCGGGCACACACAAAGAATGCCGCCCCGGTAACCCGGGGCGGCACTTAAAATAACCCCTAAAACCTAAACTGTCTAATAGGACGGTATTTGTCGCAACAAATCCGTATGAAGACTAAAGTGTAAGAGTTACACTAATTAGGTACTTGCAAATGTAAGGCTCAAACACTGTGCTTATGATGACATATCTCATGTTTAGCCTATTTAACATTTTTTAGTAAACTCAGGCGATAAGCTCTCTGCCGGAGTCTCTTAGCAGTCCGAGTGACCACCTGATGATGACTGCCGAACTGATGAGGGCTGCTATTGCATCTACATAGGGCAGTCCCCAGATCATTGCAGTGACCAGTCCCAGGATGGCTGCCACGCTGGTAATTGCGTCAGCCAGCACGTGAAGGTATGCCGCCCTGATATTGTTATCAGCCTCTTCATGATCATGATGCAGCAGAAAGGCGCTGAGTATATTCACCCCGAGACCGATAAAGGCTATCATGATGGCCTCACGGTACTCAATGATCCGCGGGTTTATGAACCGCCCCACGGCGCCGGCAATTATCATTCCGGCAAAAATAAGAAGTATGAGTCCGCTGGTGTAACCTGAAAGAGTCAGTATCTTCTCCTTGCTGCCGGTAAACGAGGGGTTGGCGGAGAGCTTCTGAACAAGCACGTATGCAGCCCAGCTGAGCCCTATGGCCAGTACATGCGAACCCATGTGAATGCCGTCGGCCAGCAGGGCCATGGAGCCTGTAAGCAACCCGGCAATTATCTCCACCACCATTGTCACTGCGGTGAGAATGACTACCCAGCCGGTGCGCCTTTTATTTTTTTCAATCGCTGTCACAGCTAATAAACGGACAGGCCTCTCCTATTGTTTAAGCCGTTTAAGAATTTATTCCCCTGACAATGAGCCGCCATCCGGCTGGTCAATTTCGCCGCCGATGTTATTCTTTCATAACAACCTCTTTCCCTGTAAGCCTGAACCTTGCAGTCATGGCCTGAGCATGACCTTCAGCACCAGTCACCGCCGTCCCCGGCTGCCCTCCTCCCACACTGACGGTAAACCATCCGGGCTCAATAACCCTTGTATCCTTATTGTTGAACATTGAGAACTGCTCCGGTTTCAGGGTAAACTCAACCCTTCTGCTCTCCCCGGGCCTCAGGGTAATCCGGTCGAACCCTTCAAGCTGTCTGAGAGGTCTCGGCGTAGTGGCTTTCTCATCAGTCAGATAAAGCTGTACTACCTCGTCGCCTGTCATTTTCCCGATGTTGGCGACAGTCACACTCACCTTTACCTCTGTACCGGCGACGGTCTTTGCCGGCACCACGAGGTCCGAATAGGCAAAGGTGGTATAACTCAATCCGTACCCAAAAGGATAAAGGGGTGTTCCCCTGAAATACCTGTAGGTGCGGTTATCCATATCATAATCTTCAAAAGGAGGCAGCTGGTCAACCGACCTGTAGTAGGTGACAGGCAGTCGCCCGGCCGGGTTGTAATCACCGAAGAGGACATCAGCTATCGCGTTGCCCCCCTCCACGCCGGGGTAACCTGCCAGTAGCACAGCCGTGGCTTTTTCATGGGCCTGCAGGGAAGAAACCGGGCTGCCGTTCATCAGCACCACCACAACCGGCTTCCCGGTGGCGAGCAGCGCTGCCAGCAGCTCTTCCTGGATGGCGGGCAGGCCGAGGGTGGTTCTGTCTCCCCCTTCGAAACCTTCGAGTTTCAGGTTCAGCTCCTCCCCCTCGAGCCGGGGAGAGAGACCCAGTGCAACAATTACTGCATCAGCCTGTGAGGCTGCTTCCACCGCGTTAGCTTTCATGTCATCGCGCGGCATGCTCCAGAGGAGTTCCATATCGGCATCACCGCCGTGGTTGCGGTAGAGTACCTCAACCCTGTATTTCTCTCCCGCCCTGAGATCCATCGGCACTTCCCGTATGGCTGCATGATGTTCATTGTAGAAGGAAAGGAGGGTATCTCCTTCGAGGATAATGGTATAACCCGATGAACCCCATGTGCCAAGATAATACGTGCCTGTCACCGGCGGAACCAGATCGGCAACCCAGTGAATGCCGAAGTCATTTACCGGCATGAGCGAATGAGGTGAATCATTGTCCCAGTAGAAGTCAATCATGTCATCGGTGCGGGTGAAAAGAGGCTCGCCCTTCATTTCACGTGACGTGTAGTAAGCGCCCAGTACTCCCTGTTTGCCGTCAGGTGTACGCAAATATCTGGATGGTATTGGTACCAGGTTATGCATTCCGGTCGCCAGGTCACTCCCCTCTGCATATAGAACCGCAGCATCAGGCCTGAGTTTGGCCTTTATTCCCTCAAGCAGGCTGACCGGGTCCTTTGGAATGCCGTTGTAATTGCCCACGAGCGCCTCATGGCTGGCTGCGTTGGGACCGATTACAGCCACAGTGCGGATATCCCTGCTCAGGGGGAGGGTTCCGTTGCTGTTCTTGAGTAGAACAATTGATTCCCGGGCCGCCTTCCTGGCAAGTGACCGGTTGTAATCCGAGCAATTTGCCTGATATGGTATCTGAGCATAATCAACAATACTGTCAGGATCGAACATCCCGAGCCTGAACCTGGCCAGCATCACCCTTCGTGCCGAACGGTCAATATCTGCCTCTGTTATCAGCCCCTTCTTCAGGGCCTCCGTCAGGTGGTTGTAGTCTACCCCGCACTCGAGGTCAGTACCCGCTTTCAGAGCCATTGCGGCCGCTTCGACCGGGCCCGCAGCGTACCCCTGGAAATTGTAAAAATCAGATACCGCCCAGCAGTCTGAGACAATGTAACCGTCAAAACCCCACTCATTTCGCAGAATGCCGTAAAGCTCATCATTGGCGCATGCCGGGTGGTCCCTGAACTGGTTGTAGGCACCCATCACCGAGTAGACCTTCCCTTCCTTCACCAGGGTGCGAAACGCAGGCAGATATGTCTCGCGAAGGTCACGCTCGCTGATCACCGCATTGAACTTATGTCTTAAGGGCTCAGGGCCCGAATGAACTGCATAATGCTTCGCGGTTGCTATGGTTTTTAGATACTTCGGATCAGATCCCTGCATCCCCTGCACAAACCTCAACCCCAGCCTTCCGGTAAGGTACGGATCCTCTCCGTAAGTCTCCTGACCCCTCCCCCAGCGGGGATCACGGAAGAGATTGATGTTCGGCGACCAGAAGGTCAGCCCGTGATATATGCCACGGTCACCTCTTCTCACAAATTCGTGGTGCTTTGCCCTTGCCTCATCCGATATGGCATTGGCTACATCAAGCATCAGCTCTTCATCCCAGCTGTTTGCAAAAGTAATCGACTGCGGAAAAACAGTTGCGTGCCCCGCCCTGGCAACCCCGTGCAGTGCCTCATTCCACCAATTGTACTCCGGAATGCCCAGCCGCGTAATGGCAGGAGCAGTGTAAAGAAGCTGCGCTGCCTTCTCCTCGACAGTCATGCGCGAGACAAGGTCATCAACCCGCTTTTCAAATGAAAGCCCGGTATCAAGAAACGGATATTGCTGAGCGCTGACTGACACAAACAGCAAAACTGCAAACAGAAGGGCGGCTGGTCTTTTCATTCTTTGGATATTTTTATACTGATAAAGATATCACTAATTGGGTTTATTCTGATACCCCGCCTGCCCTTACGGGCGAAATTCACACAATAACTTCAGCTAACAGCCGGGGCAAGTTAAATTATGGTGAGCTCTCCTGAAAGGGAGCTCATCTCCTTTGTTTATCCTTTGATATGAATTATTACCTTTGGGAACAGACCCGGCTTTTTGCCGGGCTCCCAAACAGCAATCAGATCATGAGCAAGAGAAGAGACTTTGTGAAAAACAGCCTCCTGGCTTCAGCCGGAATTGCAGGCCTGGGATCAGTGGCTTCACTCTACGGAGCAACCGGAAGAAGGGTGAACCCCTCAGACAAAATCAGGGTGGCGCTGATCGGCGGCCGTAACATGGGCTGGTCAGACCTCGAGACCTTCCTGAAATTTCCACAGGTGGAGTGCGTCTCCATTTGCGACATCGATAACGAATGGCTTTATAAAAGAGCCGCTGATACGGAAAAGATCTCCGGGAAGCGGCCGTCACAGATTGTGAAGGACTGGAGAAGGGTTATGGACAACCCGGATGTGGATGCCGTTATCATCGGCACCCCCGACCACTGGCATTGCCTGCAGGCAATCTCGGCCATGGAGGCCGGCAAAGATGTCTACTGTGAGAAGCCGCTCGCCAACTCCATAGCCGAGTGTGACGCCATGGTCAGGGCAGCCCGTAATAATAAGCGCGTGGTACAGACAGGCCAGTGGCAGCGTAGCGATCCCCACTGGCAGGATGCTGTTGCCTTTATCCACTCAGGTAAACTGGGACGGATCAGAACGGTAAAGGTCTGGGCATACATGATCTGGAAAAAGACTTTGCCCGTGCAGCCTGACGGTACTGTACCTGCCGGAGTTGACTACGATATGTGGCTCGGCCCGGCCAGACACAGACCGTTCAACCCGAACCGGTTCCACTATAACTTCCGCTATTTCTGGGATTATGCAGGCGGACTTATGTCAGACTGGGGGGTACACCTGCTCGACTATGCCCTTCTTGGGATGAAGGCTGACCTCCCGAAAGCCGTTTATACCGCCGGTGGCAAATTTGCTTATCCGGGTGATGCCATGGAGACACCTGATACGCTCCTGGCCTCGTATGTTTATGATGATTTCACCATCAGCTGGGACCACGCCTGCGGAATCAAGGACGGCCCTTACGGACGTGAACACGGTCTGGCTTTCATCGGCGAGAACGGCACCCTGCTGATTGACCGCAACGGCTGGGAGGTCATCCCGGAGGTGGATTCAGCACCGCGCATGGAAGCCGTACCCCTCATGAAGAAATCCGAGCAGATCGAAGGGCAGGCCGTGGCCGGAGGTGGACTCGCCTCACACATCGCAAATTTCCTTGACTGCATTTCAACCCGCAATCTGCCAAACGCTGATGTTGAGATAGGAGCCCGGGTTGCCAAGATGACACACCTTGCAAACGTCTCATGCAGGCTGGGCAAACCCCTGACCTGGGACAACCCATCAAACATGTTCGGCGAAGCTGATGCCAATGCTCTGATAATGCCTTATTACAACGAACCGTGGAAATTTCCCAAATACTAATCATAAAACTATGAAAGCAAGACTCCTTCTCCCTGCTGTTCTTCTGACTCTTTTGCTGACCGGATGCGGTCAGTCAGGCTGGCATGACCTCTTCAACGGAAAAGACTTTACAGGATTCGTCCAGAAAGGCGGACAGGCACAATTCACGGTTGAAGACGGTGTGATGGTCGGAATATCCACCCCTGACACCCCGAACAGCTTCATGTGCACTTCAGAAGAGTACTCAGATTTTATCCTTGAGTTTGAAGTGAAGGCAGATACCATTCTCAACTCGGGCGTACAGGTCAGGAGTCACAGCACCGAAAACGGTGACAGAACCCTGGTTTACGGATACCAGGTGGAAATTGATCCCACAGACAGGGGCTGGAGCGGCGGAATCTATGACGAAGCACGACGGGGATGGCTATACCCCGTCACACCGAACAATGTCGCAGCCGTCAGATCATTTGACCGGCATGGCTGGAACAGCTACCGGGTGGAGGCAATCGGCAACAGGATCAGGACATGGATCAACGGTATCCCTGTCGCTGACCTGGCTGACGATGCCGATTCTTCAGGGTTCATAGCGTTCCAGGTGCATGCCGTGAGCCGGGAACTGGCCGGGACGAAGGTCATGTGGAAAAACATCAGGATAGCCACTGAAAATCTCGAAAAACTTGCGTTACCCGACACGACAAAAATATTCCAGGCAAATTTCATCCCCAACACCCTCACTGAACGGGAAAAAGCAGATGGATGGAAGCTGCTGTTTGACGGTACTTCTTCAGCCGGATGGAGAGGGGCTCACAAGGATGCCTTCCCGGAATCAGGATGGGTCATTGAGAACGGCTGCCTTAAAGTACTCGCTTCCGGAGGTGCCGAGTCACAGGGCGGTGGTGACATCGTCACCATTGATCAGTACGGCAACTTCGACCTGTTCTTCGAGTTCATGATCACTGAAGGAGCAAACAGCGGGGTAAAGTATTTCGTATCAGAAGCCTATCCGACGGCAGGCTCAGCCATAGGACTTGAGTACCAGATACTCGATGACCAGCGTCACCCCGACGCGAAGATGGGCCGTGACGGCAACCGTACTCTCTCTTCACTCTATGATCTCATTCCTGCTGCCAACAAGCGTTTCAACGGTGTGGGTCATTGGAATGCAGCACATATAGTATCGGTGAACGGTCATGTGGAGCACTGGCTGAACGGTTTCAAGGTGCTGGAATACGAAAGGGGCAGCGAGGAGTACCGCAAGCTTGTCAGCGAAAGCAAATACAAGGTTTTTGCCGGCTTCGGTGAAGCGGAACATGGGCACATCCTGCTCCAGGATCACGGGAATGAGGTCGCATTCCGCAGCATCAAGATAAGGCAAGAGGCAAGAGGCAATAGGCAGTGGTAAAAATAACAGGCAGTAGAGTTAATTACTGCCTGTTATTATTTATGAGACTAAGCCTTAATTTTCCCGGACCCTCAGACCCTCAGACCTTCAGACCTTCTACCTTACCCCGAACTTATAGGTAGTGCTTGACAGGAAAGGCTCCTCCGGGGTCAGGATGACTGGCGGAAAGGATGCCTGGTTTGGACTGTCAGGATAATGCTGCGTCTCAAGGCAGAATCCCGAACGGTACTGGTAGACCTTGCCTCCGCGGCCGGTCTGGGTGCCGTCAAGGAAGTTGCCGGTGTAAAGCTGAACACCCGGCTGATCTGTGATAACCTGGATAACCCTGCCGGTTGACGGATCGTAGACCTCGGCATCAACCTGCTCAACATTGTCGAGTACAAAGTTGTGGTCATACCCTCCGCCCAGGACGAGCTGGTCATATGCCTCACCGATCCTCTCGCCAATCAGATGAGGAGTGCGGAAATCAAACGGAGTCCCTTCCACAGGCCTCAGTTCCCCGGTGGGAATGAGGGTCGAATCAACCGGCGTGAATGCCGATGCCCTGATGATGGCCTCGTGGTCAAGGATGTCCCCGTTGCCAGTGCCGTGCAGGTTGAAATAGGCATGGTTCGTAATGTTGATCACAGTCCTGCGGTCAGTTGTGACCTTGTAATCCATCATAAGTTCGTTGTCATCGGTCCAGGTGTATACCACCTCAGCAACAACATTGCCGGGGTAACCCTCTTCCATGTCAGGCTTGCTGTAAGTGAACTTCACTGCCGGAAAGTCAGTCCCCTTAAGCACTTCGGCCGTCCAGGCCCTGCTGTGCCAGCCGGTGGGACCGCCGTGAAGTGAATTGGGACCATTGTTGAGCGCAAGGGTATACTCGACGCTGTCAAGGGTGAATTTTCCCTTGGCAACGCGGTTGGCAAACTGGCCGACAACCTTGCCGAAATAGGCATCGCCTGCAAGGTAACCGTCAAGTGTCTCGTACCCGAAGGTCACATTTGCCTTTTCTCCATTTCTGTCAGGCACTTTGATCTCAACAATCGCAGCACCGTAATTGGTAAGTTTTACCACATCACCCTTCTTGTTTGTGAGTGTGAACAGGGATACTTCCTTCCCTCCGAATGAACCGAAATTTTCAGTAGTTACCATCTCTTTTGCTTTGTTTCCGCAAGAGCTTATGCCGAACATGAACAGTACCAGCACCGAGCCAAGGAATAGGTTTTGTTTACGCATACAGAATTTTTTTTTGAAAATAATGGATTTTATCTTGAATTCTCAATTTTCCCGATCATCATCGTGAATGAATGGGCAGGAAATGAATAGGTGATTTTTGAACCCTTCCCTTTGATTTCCGGTTTCGTGACCGTCTTAACCTGCTCTCCTTCAAAATTATTCATCGACTTCACGCCAGGTCCGTTGACCTCGTACACTCTGAAATTGCCTGCAAATTCACCGGTCTGGCAGAGTATGTCAGTGGTGATTGGCTTGTCCTTGTGCCTGTTTACCACGCACAGAACCACCTCACCATTGTTATAGGTTGCCGAGACATCAAGGTAGGGAACATCTGTCTGCTGTGTGGTGCTTTCCCCAAGGCCGATAAAGAATTTATCAGTATCATATGTATCACAATCCACAAACAGGTCAAGGGAGGTACCCTTGACATTATTGGCGAAGAGGGACAGAGGGTAATAGATCGTCTGCCTGAACATTCCCTTCTCTTCTGCCCAGATCGGGGCAATGACATTTACGAGCTGAGCCATATTCGCCATCTTGACGATATCGGCGTTTCGTACAAAGACATTGAGGAAGCCTGCAATTACCAGTGCATCCTCAAGGTTATAGGGTTCTTCCAGGGCCCTGGTGCCCTGCATGTGCTCATCCGTACGGGCTCGGTACCACACATTGTATTCATCCCATGCGATGTATATCGGGTCCCTGTTGCCACGGTTTGCCTTTGACATCTCCTCCATGATCATCCCCCTGACCAGTTGTGTCCTCTGTTCACAGACCAGCGGCGTTGAGAGGAAGTTGTAATAGTTGTTGTCGGGATTGCCAACGTAAATATGCAGGGCGATATAATCGACCACGTCTCTCAGCTCCCTGAGGATCTTTGCATTCCATTCGTCAGGATCAGCATCAGGCCTGTAGTTGGATGAGCCAGCAGCCACAAGCTTTATTGACGGGTCTGTGAGACGCATCAGTTTGGCTGCCTCGCGGGCCTTCTTGCTGTAATCTTCAGCGTTAAGATGACCCATCTGCCAGAATCCGTCCATTTCATTGCCCAGACTCCAGTATTTAATATCATACGGCTCCGTGAATCCGTGTTTCTTTCTCAGTTCGGCATAGAACGGACCCTCCTTGACATTGCAGTACTCAACCCACTGCTGTGCTTCCTCGATGGTTCCCGTTCCCATGTTAACGGAGAAGTAAGGCTGAACCCCTGCCTTTTTGCAGAACTGCATGAACTCATTGGTACCGAAGGTATTTGGTTCAAGCCGTGCCCATGCGAGCTCCATCCTGGGGTTACGCACTGGTCCCACCCCGTCAAGCCAGTGGTAGTTGGAAACAAAGTTTCCTCCCGGATATCTTACCAGGGAAACATTCAGTCCCTTCACAGCCTCCAGAACGTCTTTACGGAAACCCTGCTCGTCCGAGAGCGGGGAACCGGGCTCCCAAATACCGCCATAGACACACCGGCCAAGGTGCTCCACAAAATTGCTGTAAAGGTTTTTATTGACTTCACCGATGGTGCGGTCAATGTCAATTTTAATCCTGGCATTCTGTGAGCTGAGCATAAGCGGTGATCCGGCCAGCAACAGAATGATTATTGCCTTTGTAAAAGAGTAGCGTCTCATTTCTATCTGTTTTAGTTGTGCTCTGAATTTCCTGTTTTATTTTTTCCCGGGTATGATGCTGCTGCCCACCACAGGCCAGCCCTCATTGTCCCATTCCAGCTTGTCAATCAGCAATTTGGACCTGCCATGATCTGCGGCATCATATCCGTGATATACGATATAGTCCTGATCATCAAAATTATAAACCGAATTATGTCCCACTCCCGGCCAGGCCTTGTTTCCTGTCAGCAACGGAGTACCTCCGCCATGAGTCATCGGTTGACCATTCCTGTCGAGATATGGTCCGGTGATTTTCTCTGATCTTCCGACCATGACCTTGTAGTTGCTTTCAAGACCCCTGCAGCAGAAATCGAAGGAGACGAACAGCCAGTAAAACCGGTCTCTTTTAATGATGAAGGGAGCCTCAATGGCGCCTTCACCGGCGCTGGTTTCCTCAGTGTAATAATCTCGGGGGCGGGCAGCCACGGTATGCCATTCCTCGGGATCAGAAAGTTTCGTGAAGCTTTTGTCGAGTTTCGTCAGTTTCATTCCATCCCAGAAAGAACCGAAAACGAGCCAGGGTGTTCCAGTATCGTCCATTGCAAGGTTGGGATCGATGGCATTCCACATGTCACGTCCGGGCACAGACTGCACAACCATTCCGTGATCCACCCATTTGAAGGCCGGATTTTCCGGATCAAGAGTTGTGTTTGTGGCCACTCCTATGCATGAGGTGTTTTTGCCGAATGCAGAGACTGAATAATAGAGATAATAAATGCCGTCATGAAAGGAGATATCAGGCGCCCAGGTGTGCCCCCTGTATCCGGGGACAGCACTGACCGCCCACCCCGGGGGCTCTTTAAAAACAGGCTTTTCCGGCTTCCAGGTGATCATGTCCGGAGATGAGAACACTGATATGCCCATGCCGGTACAGAACAGATAGTATTTACCGCCATCTCTGGCCATGACAGGGTCATGAACAGAAATACCACCCTGCTGACCGGCGGCGGATACTGACAGCAAAAGTACCAGGACTCCCGTAAACACTTTGATTGTTCTCATTACTGCGTACAGAATCTATTTTACTTCAAGCATTATGATTGACTTCGCCGGCATGTCAAGGCTCAGAATATTCTTTTTGATCTTCACCTCTTTGAACACGGCAGGTTTCACTTCTTCCGGTTTTTCATAAGTATTATGTGTGTTGAGTTCCGGTGCCGTCAGGATTCTTGCTGATACTTCTGAAAAATCTCCGCCACGCAGGTCGATAAGCAGGTTAATTTTTTCAGACGGCTCTATATTTACCACGGAGATATGAACTGTGCCGCCGTCATCCATTGATGCCGAGGCGCTGATTGAAGCCAGTTCCCTGCCATCCATGGCATAGGTGCCGCAATTGACATCAATCGGCAGAAGGGTTGCGTCCTGATGAACCTTGTACATCTCAAAAACGTGGTATGTCGGAGTTAGCAGCATCTTCTCACCGTCAGTGAAGATGAGTGACTGCAATACATTTACCGTCTGGGCAATGTTGGCCATCTTTATCCTGTCACATCGTTCGTTGAAATAATTGAGTGACAGCCCGGCTACCACTGCATCGCGAAGGGTGTTCTGCTGGAAGAGGAATCCGGGATTGGTGCCCGGCTCCACATCCCACCAGGTGCCCCATTCATCAACCACAAGAGCAATCCGCTTTGCGGGATCGTATTTATCCATGATTGTGATGTGCCTGTCAAGCGCCGTTTCCACGTTCAGGCATCTCTCGAGAGTTTCAAAATACTCCTTCTCCCCGAACTTCGTTGCAGACCCTTTATTCTCCCAGTTTGTGGTGTAGTAATGAAGGGAGATTCCCCACATCAGGTGATGAGGCACATCGCGCATCAGCGTTTCGGTCCAGTTATAATCGGTGGAATTCGCTCCCCCGGCAATCTTCATGAGACGGTTATTTCCGTAGTTTCTTGCAAAGGTTGCATAACGCCTGTATTGGTCAGCATAAAAGTCAGCGGTCATATTTCCGCCGCAGCCCCAGTTTTCATTTCCCACTCCCCAGTATTTTACGTTCCAGGGTTTGTCACGGCCGTTTTTTCGCCGCAGATCGGCCATCGGGCTGACACCGTCAAAATTTATGTACTCCACCCATTTTGACATCTCCTCCACTGATCCGCTGCCGACATTTCCGCAGATTACAGGCTCGGCGCCAAGCTGCTCGCACAGGTCAAGGAACTCATGTGTTCCGAAGCTGTTGTCTTCTGTCACCCCGCCCCAGTGGGTATTAATCATTTTAGGCCGGTTTTCCCGCGGTCCGATACCGTCCATCCAGTGGTACTCATCGGCAAAGCAACCGCCGGGCCAGCGAAGATTCGGAATCTGTGTCTTTTTAAGAGCCTCCACAACATCATTTCTGATACCCCTGGTATTGGGTATGACGGCATCCCCGCCTACCCAGTAGCCACCGTAGATACAATGCCCGAGGTGTTCTGAAAAGTGTCCGTAAATATGCCTGTTGATAGTCTGAGTCCCAAGGTCAGTGCTGATGATAATATTAGCCTGGCCGGTTTTTTCCCCTGACTGGGCAGAGGCAGAAAATGCCAACGCAGACAGGATCAGTATCAGGGTTGTAATGATGCAGAAATGTCTCATAGTCTGTTATCTTGTTTATGATTTATAATTAATTGGATTCAGCAATATATCATTATTATTTTTTCTTTTTGCCCCAGTATGTTGCGTTCAGGTTCTTTTCAGTTCCTGCATAGACAAAAGTTACACGTCGCGGATTGGCTTCCCAGTCTACTTCGCGTTCCACGCAAACAACAACATTGCCCAGTGTGAGCTGTTTTTTTGTCGCATCGTAGCTCCAGCTGCCTGTCAGCGCTCCTGACATGGTTCCGTTGGCATTGAGGGTCAGAGCTGTGGCGCCATCCTGTACACCTCTGTTATATGTGAGGTTGATATGTTCCCATGTACCAGTGAGCGAGTCTTTGGTTATGGTGCCGTAATCAGGCACTCCGGCGTAACGCTCAGGCAATGCCACGGGCCAAAGGTTGTCGGGTTCGCCAGAAGAGGCCGGACACCATACAATGCGGCGCACATGCCCCATCATGATGGCATTGGAGTAGGGATTGCCACCAACATTTTCAGGCAATCGTCCCTGCGACATGTAGAACCATTCGTCTGTGTCTTCCTTTTTGAAGATACAGCAGTGTGATATGCCTACCCATCCGTAACTGAGGTTGAATTTGTAAGGATGGGTTACGATGGGGTAACAGTCACCGCTTCCGCTGGTAAAGTTACGCCCGGTGATATCGAGGTACGGACCTTCGATGCTTGTACTTCTCACCACCCGTGTATTGTAAGGTATGTCAAGGGGATCATAGGCCATGAACAGATAGTAGTAACCATCCTTGAATATTATTTCGGGAGCTTCGCTGGCCTGCCAGCGCGACGTCGCTGTGCGGGTACCGATTCTCATGCCATACCGGGAGGTTAACTCACCTGCACTGTTGGCCCATGGATTACCGAGTGCATTGAGAGGCTTGCCTGTCGCTGCATTGAGTTGCAGCAGTGCGAGGCCGCTATGCCACGAGCCATATATGAGATAATGCTTCCCCTCAGGTGTTACGATATACGTCGGGTCGATGGCGTTGTAGTAGAAATAGGCGCTCCAGTCATTTGTGCTTGCACGAGTGTAGTCCAGGCCACGATCAGATGATGAACAGGTAACGTAACCCTTGTCGGTCCAGACAGCTCCGGCCGGATCAGTCGATTCGCACATGCCAATAAATGCGCGTTCACTCCAGCTTCCATCAAAGGCGGCTGAGACGGGGTTACCGGTTTTGATGTAGTTATCAATAACTATGCAGTAGTACATTCGCAGGATCTCCTGGCCCCCAACGTTGACCCGGCGTACTGTCGGCGCCCAGTAAAGATATACTATGTTATCCCTGGCAATGGCATTCAGCCCCATGCGTGAACGAATGGCATTGAGCGAGTCGGCCACCCAGGAAGGCGCTCCATAAAACGGCCCGCCTACCCACTGCCAGTTAACCAGGTCGGTTGAACGCTTGCCCTGAAAATGCCCGTGTCCTTCGGCAGCATTGCCATACGAGGCATCGGTGCCATACATATAGTAATATCCATCGTAGAAAGCAACCGATGGGTCATGCACGTTGGCCAGATTCCACTGGTTCCGGTCTGACCACGATGCTATTGATGAGTAATCATCAGCATATGCCGGAATGGTGAAAACATCAATGGTGTCATTATCATCATCGTCAGGCTCAGTATGATCATTATTGCACCCGGCCAGGGAGATGGCAGTTATGGTGAGACACAGGATCAAAAAATACTTCAGGTTCATGCTGACTATGTTTTCTTTCAAAAGACTTCCTCACCAACATACGAAAAATATGCTGATAAGGAAGTCTCTGAGTCCGGAAAAAGATTACAAATCTACAACAGGACGAACACTCCATTTCGCCAGGAAAGCAGGTCCGTTATCTTCATTCTTGTTTGCCGAGTTACCTGTAAGGTTAGGATTGGCATTAAGAGTAGACTGATAAATCGGGAAATATTCGTGCCCCTTGTAGTAGTAATTGAAAGAAGAATCGTCAGCGGTTTCGGCGGTGAGCTCTTCTGTTGAGGGTGTTCCATCACGCTTGTAATAAGCATGCTCAACCAGCTGATTCAGCCGGTCAGCAGAGTAGAAGAATCCCCAACGGAGCAGGTCAATACCGCGCCCGTTTTCGCAACCGAATTCTTTGGGGCGCTCAACATTAGCAATCTGTTCGAATAGATGATCCGCTGTCGGAAAATCCGAAAGCTTAAGATCAGGAAGAGCGACACGCCGGCGCACTATATTAATGTAATCGATAGCAATCTGGGTGGGGCCGTTGATTTCATTCTCACATTCAGCTGCACGAAGTAAAACATCACTGTAACGCATCAGGCGCAGATTGATTCCACAGTGCAATCCTGTTCTGATAGTACTGTAGATGTTGTTTCTTGCATTTGAGAACTTGGCTATTGATATACCGCCCTGGGCTGTGTTTGATACAGGAGTTGCAGTTATGTCTGCCTGGTAAACAGTGTTGGACCGGGGATCTCCGTCAGGATAGGCTGCAGTCTTCAGACCGGTATAGGCGTTATATTCACTTTCGTATGTTACCAGGGTCCAGTATAAACGTGGATCGAGACGGCCATCTGTACAGTTCTCTTTTCTGAACAGGTTATACAACCAGGGTGCACCGGCCAGGTCTCCCCAGCTACCAAGTTGCTGGGATCCGTAGTTGCTTTCGACAGCATGACCCTGGGTTGCCTCTATGTTTATGTTTACCGGAGTCCACTCCTGGATTGTGCCACCTGTGCCATAGTCCATAAACTGAACCTCGAACAGGCTCTCTGCGTTATTCTCATATGCCGCACCTTCCCTGAAATTGTCGCCATAGTCGTCTGTAAGCTCATAATGTCCGTACACACCCGCGATTATGTCTTTCAGCACAGCATAGGCCTCAGGATATTTATGACGGAACATGAGTACACGAGCCAAATATCCGGCAGCAGAGCCACATGTGGCACGACCTTTAGCCCATTCACCACCTTTATCGCGCGATGGTAACATTTGCATTGCCAGGGTAAGATCTGCCTCTATCTTGTCAAACACTTCATCCTGGGTATTATTGGATGCATACATCGTGTTGATGTCTGAATAGGATGCATAGTCCGTAATCAGTGGTACAGACTGGTAATATGTGGCCAGGTGATAGTATGCCAGGGATCTGAGGAAAAGAGCCTGTCCGGCTATCTGATTATAAGCATCTTCCGACAGATTAACTCCATCCACTTTAGACAAAACAAAGTTGGTGCGGTTTACTACATGATAGTTGTCGCGCCAGATCCATTGGTCTCCTATTTCAATTGTGCCCGGAGAGTTGAGGTTGTCATATTCCAGATACCACTGTTGGGATGAGTTCCAGACTTCGTCACCGCGTACGGCATCCATAGTGTAACCGACACGGGAAAACGTACCCTCGAGGCGTATGCGGTTGTAGCACGCGATGATTACCTCCTGAAGTTCTGCCTCTGAATCGCCAAAATCAAAGGTTGTCTGGCTATTCGGGTTCGTAACATCGAGCATATCATCGCAGGCTGTCATGCCTGCAATAATCGCCAGCATTGCTATAAATAACTTTAAAGCTTTCATAATGCTATACTGTTTCTTTGATTACACATTTAGAATGAGAAGTGAGCTCCGAACATTACAGTTCGCGGTGATGGATACGAAGCATAGTTGTAACCGGGAGTGAAAGTGCCTCCTGCGAAGTCTACGTTGTAACCCCTGTATTTAGACAACGTGAACAGGTTCTGAGCCGATGCGTATAAACGAACACCCTGAACATAGCCGCCAAACCATTTGTTGGGGAAATTATATCCCAGTTCGATGTTGGCAATCTTCAGATAAGATGCATCCTGTATGAAACGGTTGCTGAACATATCGTTGGTGATAGAACCTGTCGATTTGTATGCTATGCGGGGAACGTCGGTGTCTGTGTTATCCGGTCTCCAGGCATTCAGCAGCTCAACACTCTTGTTGAGAATAAAATATGAGCTGCGCAGTGTGACGTCAACAAAATCCACAGCTTTGAAACCAGCAGCTCCAAATGTTGAAATGCTCAGATCCAAACCGTTCCATTCAGCACGTGCATTGAGACCGTAATGATACTTTGGCAAACCGCTGCCCAGGAATTGCTGGTCTTCGTTGGTTATTTCACCATCAAGATTAAGGTCGGCATATGCGCAGTCACCCGGTTGCGCACCACTCTGATTGATGTATTCGCCTTCGGAGTTGACGCGGTTATCTATCTCTTCCTGCGACTGGAAGATGCCCTCGTAAACATAACCATAGAATGAACCAACTTCACGGCCTACCTCTGTCCGGCAGTAGCCGTCAGTACGAGGTTCGTTTGAAACGCCCAGCTTTGTCACCTCGTTGTTGAGGGTGGAGAAGTTTGCGGAAATGTCAAACTTAACAGCGTTCTGATGATTGTGATATGCAACCAGGAACTCAAGACCCGAGTTTATCATTGTTGCTGCATTCATGGTTACTGTTGTGTTTGTAGCACCTGCATTGGCCGGTACTGCCACACTGTAAAGAAGGTCTTCAGAAGTTGACTTGTACCAGTCAAATGTGAACTCCAGCTGATTGCTGAACATCCCGAGATCGAGACCAAAGTCAAGTGTCTTTTTCTTTTCCCACTTGATGGCTTCGTTTACGTAGTCTGATATCGCCGAGCCGGTAACCTTGGTGTTTCCAAAGCTATAAGTGTAATTACCTCTTGACATGACCGCCATGTACTGGTATTCGCCTATGTTCTCATTGCCAAGTACACCATAGCTGCCGCGAATCTTTAACAGATTGATTGTCTTGTCGGATACGGGAAAGAAATTTTCACGATCAATACGCCAGCCTGCTGACACAGATGGGAACCATTCCCAGCGAATTTCGGGTGAAAGACGGCTGGAACCATCACGGCGCGCTGTCACCGAAAGAAGGTATTTCGAATCGAAATCATAGTTGATACGACCGATATATGATGCCAGCTTGTGCTCGTTTTCCGGGCTTGTTGCGGATGTTTCCGCGGCGTTTCCCACTTGCAGGAAGTATGGCTCAGGCATGTTGACACCGCTGCCACTGACTGTATGAAAGAGCTCGTGCTCGTATGTCTGGCCGACCAGCATATTGACATGATTGCGGCCGAAATTGCCATCGTAGGTAAGAGTGTTTTCTACAAGTGCAGTGCTGTAGTTGCGATAGCCCTCCGTCAGCGTCTCATCTGCCTTTGACAGGTAGTTTGTTGTACTCTGAATAAATGAAGGCACGAATGTAAAGTCCTTTGCAATGGTCTTACTGTACGCGAGGTTGAGGTTGTAATCTAACTTATGATTATTGCTCGGGCGACCAAACATGTCGATGAGGTCAACATTTACGGAACCTGAACCGACAACGCGGTCAACGACGACGTTTCTTTCCAGAATATTATTGGTGAGGAGCAGATTCGTCACACGCAGGTCTCCATGAACATCGTCATAGTAGGTGCCATAACCGAATGAATCGTATGTGTATTCCTCGGCAGCCGGAATCTTATCATCAAGAACCCATGTCGAATCATCATAAGCCTTTATACTTGGAGGTATCAGCAGTGCCGATGCCATTACAGGATATTGTGCACCCCACAGGCCCTGTACATACTCGTTGGCGTTACTGAGAGCCATATTGTCCTGATCGCTATGGCTATAGACTATATTCGTCTTGAATTTGATAAACTTGACATCCATCGTATTGTTTATACGTGCAGTGTAACGGTCGAAATTAGGACCGGCACCTTCCATAGTCCCTTCCTGGCTGTAGTAGTCAAGAGCAATGTTGTAAGTGTTGTTATTGCCACCTCCTGAGAGGTTGATGTTGTGATTCTGACGAACACCTGTTTTGAAAGCCTCATTAAACCAGTTTGTATTAATTACATCCGGATCAAGATATTTTGGGCTTGCAGGATTATATCCGGCAGGAACATCCATGCCGCTGTTAGAGTATGCCATCGTTACATACTGTGCATACTGATAGGCATCCATCACATCATATATCCCCTTCTCCACCTGGTCTAAACCAAAGTAGCCACTGTAATCCACTTTCATGGCTTCGTTGTGCTTACCCTGCTTCGTGGTGATTATAACCACGCCGTTGGCAGCACGCGAACCGTAGATTGCGGCAGCAGACGCATCCTTGAGTACCTGAAGTGATTCGATGTCGTTTGGAGAGAAGTCGCGTATTGTTGTTCCCATGGGTACACCATCAACAACGTAGAGAGGTGCGGTGCTGCCGAACGACCCGATACCACGGATACGTACTGTAGGGTCTGCTCCCGGCTGCCCGTCAGTTGTAATCTGAATACCTGCAATCTTCCCTTCGAGCATTGTTGAAATGTTTGAGTGTGATACTTTCTTCATCTCTTCAGTGTCGACAATGGCAACTGAGCCTGTGAGGTCAACCTTTCGTTGGGTACCATAACCTATGACCACAACCTGGTCGATTTCCTTCAGTTCCGAAACAAGCGAAATGGTTCCGAGATCAGTTCTTCCTCCGACTGCAATTTCAATAGTCTTGTAGCCAATGAAAGATACAATCAGCGTAGCATCTGAAGGAACGGACAGGGAGAAACTCCCGTCAATGCCGGCTGAGGTACCCTGGGCCGTGCCTTTCAGTTGAATGGTTGCGCCAGGAAGCGGTTCCCCGTTTTCGTCAACAACCCTGCCTTTGACTGTTACATTAGTCTGGGTGACAGACAGCAGGCCGGCATTGCCGTAGCCTTCTGCGTATGTTGCCGTTGCGATTGCCAGCAACCCCAGCATGACTAAATATAAGTATTTCATGGTATGAATATTTTTATCCTGGTGATTATTCAACAATAACGAGATAAGACCCCTCTGTTACAAGTGCGCAAGTCAAATCGGAACTGTCAACCGTAACTCCTGCATATCTCTGGAAATGCGTTTCGCCGTTGGCGTATGTGACATTGTAGAGTATATCAGCCGTATTGTTACCATTGTTTGTGACAGTGATGACAACCCTGGAGCCGCTGATGTTTGGCCTGAATATGTCCCAGTTCCAGTCGGATGTGACGGTGGCTGTGCCATAGCCTGGGCCCCATCCGAAACTGTCCATACGGACCACAGCATTTTCAGTATTGTCAGCCTTGCGAAGAATTGTACAGGGACTATTCCAGTTATTGACCCCGTTGGAGTAACAGTACAGGGTGATGGTCTTGCTGGTACCTGATGCAACTGTATAATTATCAGAGAATGCCGTCCACCATCCGGATGAAAAGTCAGTTTTGCCCACCTGGCTGATACCCTGTACCAGGGTAAGCGGGCAGGTTGTTGTTACTGTTTTTGTCGCTCCGACAAAAGAAATGAGAGCAGTCTGAGCACCTGAAGCAGCCGGAATCTTACCAAACTTAAGAGCTGAGTTTGCAATGACAGCAGTTGAGCCGTCAGTATATGTACCTGTTACTACAATACCAGTAGTGTTGAATATTATGGAGTCACTGCTGAAATAATAATATGTTGTTATTACCGGCATGGTAGTAATAGCCAGGCTTGCAACTGAATTGGTCACTTCCAGGGTGTAGATGGTTGATACTGCCTTGCAATATGCGCCCTGCTTGGTTTTGCTGTATGCTGCAACCACTGTCTTTTCCCCGAGTGTGGTCATATCAGGAATCACATTGAATGACACATCTGCAGAGTCAACTACCTCGGAAGATCCGTCTTCGAATGTAACAGTTGCAATTGCATTACCCCAGAAGTTCTCGTTGCCTAATTCAACAAAGGCGGGAGCTCCCTCAATTGTGATAGAGACCGGGTCAACGTCTTCTATAGCAGTGACCTTAGATGGCAGATGGTAAGCCTTCTTCATCTCAAAATGGCTGCCATCGGCAACCAGGAAAGCAACGATATCATCCGTTGCAGAAACAGGTTGCTGATATGTCATTACAAGTGTGGTTCCATTTGTTCCAACGGCAGTGGCTGTCACAAATACATTGCCGGTAGCAGAGTGGTCAATCTCCAAAGAAACACGGGCACCCTGCATGGTAGTCCGGAAGTCATTCCAGATATCATCATCCCCGTCAGTGTCAGGATAGTTGTGGGTGATCATGCTCCCGTCATAATCAGCGTTGCCCCACCCGTAGGCATCGGAACGGAGAACAAAGTATTCCGCATAGCCTTCGGCATCACGCTCTGCATTGGCGAGGGCAAGATTCCAGTTGTTCCAGTTGTTTACTCCGGTGCCGTAGTTAATAAAGTCCAGATGCAACAACTTGTTTGCTGGTATGGCGAAGTAATCAGAAAAATGTGCCCACCAGGCGGCACTGTTGTTTTCAGGCCCTACTATCGCAGAAACGATAATAAGATAAGTAGTGTCACCAGTATTTGGCTTCAAGGCTGCAATCGAGTCGATCCTTCTTTGCAGGTCAGCGGGCGCATTAATTGAATAAATATCCAAATCCTCGCACCCAACCAAGACAAATGCGGCCAAAACTGTTGCGTACAATACGCATTTCATCAGTTTAATTGTTTTCATAGATCAGAGGTTTAGTTCTTAAAAAAAGTCACTGTTTTACCCTGGCTGACTTTGAAACCCAGGCGCTGAAATTGAGTTTATGTTACCTGTCAGCAAGGGTATGGATATATATTGGAATTTACGTGCCTAATTACGTGTGATTTTTACACTTTTAACTTTGCTCTATTAGCTATTTTGCAGTTACTTTTTGTGAATTTTAATCCTTTTTCCCTAATGCAATTTAAGAAAAAAATTGATTTAAGAAAGTGTTTCAGGTCTTTTTTGCAAACGATTGAAACAATTTGTTACAGCTATCCGGTGGTTACATTTTACGATGAGAACTGGCAGCAGTCTGAACAATTCAGGCATCTGCCAAGCTTTACCCCTGATTTCAGGGCGTAATGGTAATATTAAACTCGAAAGTGGCTGTATATTTTTCAGCTCACTCCGGTGAATAAACCAGCGCCTGCCTGACCCTGTACATATCCCCGGCCCTGGATCTCCCCGGATGCTGTCCGACAGAAAACGTGAAGGTTGTCTCATTGAACTCCGAAAAGATTCGGTTTTCACTCCCGTCACCTGTCTGTCAGTTCTTCAGCCTGAAGACGAACAGATTGATACTTGCCGGCCCTACGGTAAGTTCACCTCCCGAAGGTACGGCATCCGGACCTGTTATCTTCACATTTTCAGGCCTTCCGGGTTCGTTGGTGGCCATTTCATCTGGCGCCGTGACCTGCCATAGCTCACCCTCGCCGGCAAAAGTGCCGTTAAGCAGGGTGACGGGTATCTTCACTTCATCGCGGGTGGCATTGACAACAGAGATTGTCAGTGTCCGGCCTTCGCTGTCAAGTGTGGCCGCAATATCGACAGGCCTCGTTTCACCGCTTATAGCAACCGGTATTGTACCGAAATGCTGCCTGTAGAGTTTAAGCACCTGACCCGTTGCATCAAAGACAGAACTGGTGGTGTTGGTCTTGATGCACCCGATGACGTTGACAGTCTGTGCATAATTGGCCATAAACACCATATCACTCTGCCTCGAGTATTCGTTAAGGCCGGCAGCTATACCCATCGCATCACGCATGAAATAGCGTGTGCCGAGCTCCCCGTAGATATGCGGGCCGTACCAGTAGTTCCATTCATCCATGCATATCCGGATATCCTTGCCCTCAAGCTGTGGTATCTCCTGGCGGTATTGCCGGTGCGCGTCAGCCTTCTCCCTGATTGCATCGGGGATCTGCTTCACATGGCTCATGAGTCCTCCCCCGTGCCAGTCATGACGGTAAAAGTGCTCACTGATCAGGTCCATGCTTTCCGAGCAGTTTGTAAGCACCATCCGGTCCCAATCTCCCAGCTCGCCAACGGCAATGAGTTTGATATCCGGATCAACACTTTTCATCGCGTCCGCGAAGGCGTTGTGCTTCCTGACGAAATCATCGGTGGACATGTGACCCAGTTGCCAGTCGCCATACATCTCATTGCCGATAGACCACCACTTTACATTCCAGGGTTCGGCATGACCGTTGGCAGCCCTTAGTTTGCCCATTGGAGTCGCAGACGATCCGTTGCAGTACTCCACCTCCTCGCGAGCCTGCCTTGAATCACCCAGCCCGGCGTTGACGGCAATGTAAGGCTCAGTCCCGAGTATTTTGCAGAAGGTCATGAACTCATGTATGCCCACATCGTTGTGTTCAACGCCCTGCCATGCCGGGTTCTTGCGCGGCGGTCTCCTGTCGCGGTCACCAATGCCATCCTTCCAGTTATAGCCGCTGACAAAATTGCCTCCGGGCCAGCGATAAACCGGTGCGTTGAGCTCCTTCAGCAATGCAATGACGTCTGAACGGAATCCCTCAATGTTGTCTGAGGGCATCAGGCTGACAGTTCCTACCCAGACTTTTCCGTTGCCTTCCGGCTCGATGGTCAGGGAAGCATTGTGAGTCATTTCGCCGGACTGGAATTTCAGCGGATAGGCAGAGAAGGTGTTGCCCGGCTTATCAATCGTGACAGTCCGTGACTCCTCACCCCAGCTTAGGGTGACCTTCACTCCGGTTATCCCCGGAGTTGCCTTAAGTATAACCCGGCCGGTGTATTCCAGGTCAGGTTTAAGTCCGAGACCTGACTGCTGTATCACTGCTGCGCCGGAGCCGTCAATTGCCAGCACCGGCGTCTTGTCACCTGTGAAGGGACTGACCCTGTCAACGGAGAAGAGATCCATTTTGCCATTAACCTGCCATGGTGATTCTCTGTCGCCGGGAGTGTACCAGAATTTGCGGTCCTGGAGCATCTCAGCCCAGATGCCTCCGTAGATGCACCTGCCGAGGTGTTCTATGAACTGACCGTAGATATACTCTGACATCGGCTCCTTCCTGTCAGCGAGGTCTATTGTGACCGCTGTGTTCGGTTTATCGGACGAAACCAGTTCCAGAGACATATCATCAAACCAGGCCCTTCCTGCTGCCGGGCCTTCACCGAGCATGCAGGACAGAACGGCTGAGTCATCGTTGCCGGTTTCGAAAGTTATTTCAACCTTTTGCCAGTCAGTGGTGCCGGAAATTCCGGTGAAACTGTCACCGGAGACACTAAGACGGAATCCCGCTCCCTTCCCCCCGGGAGCCTGGACGTTTTCAGTCTTCACCCATCCGGTGAATTTGTAAACTGACCATGGTTTAAGCTGAACGCGGTTCGTCCACCTTCCAACGGCAGGTCTGTCGCTCTGCAACATCAGGCTCCGCTTTCCATGGTGGGCTTCATAGTCATAAAAGGCAATCATGCCCCCTCTGCCGGTCTCGGCGTTCCAACCGGTCACAGTCGAACCTACTCCCTCTTCAGCCGACGGGTTGGGAATCAGTGTGTCCTGAACCCCTCCTCCGGAGCAGGAGGAGAGGAACATGGCAGCAGTAAAAATCAACAACAGGTTTTTTTTCATGAGAGTGCTAAAATTTGTTATAATCACTTTATTATAAACGTAAAAGGCCGGTAAAAAGCGGCCTTTTACTCCTAATCCAGAATCACAAAACAATGCAATTACATTCTCCACTCATTTACTCAATCTCTTTTCGGTTTCTCCAGGCAAGCCCCGGTGTAACAAGCTCTTTATTCGATGATCACTTCATGAATCCCGGATGAAAACTCCTGGTTGAGTTTCACGTTTATCCTTATGCCGGATGCTTTAACCGGGCTGATTTCTGCAGTATTCCAGGCATCCTTTGTCACTGTCAGGGGGCTCACGGGAGAAGTTTTCCTCCATGTGCCGCCTGCAAGATATTCTACCTCCCATTCGTCGGGAATCCTGCAGCCGCCGGACGGACCGTCATCGAACCAGTAGACCTTTACTTTTGATATGGTTTCCGGTCCGGCGAAGTCAAACCTGACCCATTCCCACCTGTTGTTGTTGGGCCACCAGTGATAATAAGGCCAGGTATGGTCATTTGAATTTGCAGGCTCAAACTGATCTGTTATGGAAGCCAGCGCCTTGTTCTGCATGCTTCCGGTCACCTTGCTTGTATAGGCTATTGTGGGCGCGGGAGTTGGCCTTGCACTGGTCTCCTTAAAGGGCAGCCAGACCTTCATCTCACCGGGGCCTCGGTTGTTCCACAGGAAATACGGAATCAGGGTCAGGTCATGATAGTCACCCAGACTGACCGTGCCGTCAATATTCCTGGAAGCCTGCCTGGCCCTGGTGGTGATTACCTCGGTGCCATTGAGCATGTCAGGCCTGAAGGCGGTGGCAAATTCCGGATTCTCATCCACAACCAGTCCCAGCACATGGCCGTCAGCGTTGTCAGGCCATTCGGCGCAGAACATCAGCGGTCCCCTCTGAACAGCATACTTGCCTTCGTCCTCCTTTACCTGCTCATCTGCCACAACTGTCCTCACAGGCATGGGAATGTCGAGCTCGATCCGGTCTCCTGCCTGCCACTTTCTTGTGATGACGGCATAGCCATTTTCTATCGGAGCATCAATTTTTGCGCCGTTTACAATCAGCTTATGCTTTTCCTCAGATTGGCCTGCGAAGCTGTAGAGGTTTCCTGGAATGGCTTCATTCCTTGCCCAGCCGGGGATGCGGACACGCACGGTGAACCTGCCTGCTTTCTCCGGGTCAATTATCATGGTGACTTTGCCTTCCCAGGGGTAATTGGTCTCCTGTGCGATCCTCACGCTTCGGCTTCCCAGTTCAATATCAGCATTGTTTGAAGCGAACAGGTTTACATACAGGTCCTTGTTCGTCACGGAATAGATATATCCCGGAATGGCAGGTATGAACCTGCAGACATTTGACGGGCAGCAGGCACATCCGAACCATGCGGATCTTTCGTGCTGGCCGTTCGACTCCAGCGGATTGGGGTAGAAGAACCTGTCTCCTGCCAGGTTAACACCCGCAAGGGCACCGTTATAGAGCGTCTTCTCAAGAATGTCAAAATACTTCCCTTCACCGTGAAGCGAAAAGAGCCTGTGATTGAAGAAGATGTCGCCTATCGAGGCGCATGTCTCACAGTAAGCAGACATGTTCGGAAGGTGATAAGGCTCAGCAAAACCTTCGTTTCCGCCAGAGGCGCCAATACCGCCGGTAATGTACATCTTCCTGTATACCAGGTCTTCCCAGATCTTTGTGATGGCATTGACATATGCCTCGTCACCGAGAATGGCAGCAACGTCAGCCATGCCTGAATACATATAGGTTGCCCTGACGGAATGACCAACCGCTTCAGTCTGTTCAACCACCTTCTTGTGGCTCTGCGAATACTCCTCGCCATCATCACGGGCGCCGCGGGCATCGAGAAAAAACTTCGCCAGGTCAAGATACCGCTTCTCGCCGGTAACCCTGTAGAGCTTGACAAGCCCCATCTCAATCACCTGGTGCCCGGGATAGCTTACAAATGCATCCCACCCGAAGTCCTTGTCAACCAGGTCGGCTGACTTGATGGATATGTCCAGAAGATCTCTCTTGCCGGTAGCCTGGAAGTGTGCCACGGCTGCCTCGTACATGTGACCAAGGTTGTACAGCTCATGACTGAGGATATTGGTCTTCTCCCATCTTTTTCCCTCAGCCCATTCATGCAGCTTTCCGTATCCCAACTCTGCTATTGTGCGGTTGGTATAGAGGTAACCGTCATCTTCCTGAGCTAGGCCAATCTTATATATTAATGTATCAAGATATGCTTCCAGTTTTGGATCAGGATAGGTCTGAAGCGAGTAGCTTGCTCCCTCGATAATCTTCGTAACGTCCGAATCGTCAAATGGATAGATTGTCTGAAACGCACCGGTATCAAGTCCGCCGGCAATCTCGAAGTTCTTTATTCTCCCGGTTGATTCGCAATACCCGAAGGCGATGGGAATGGTTACCTCGTGGTTCTTTTTAATGCGCGGGGCCCAGAAGTTGTCAGTCATCTTCACCGATGTGAAGGGTACAGGCCTGATGGGGTAATTCCCGTCACCCTTGTTGCCTGTGCATGAAGCCACGGTGATTGCCGCTGCAGCGGCGAAAATTGTCAGTCTTCCGTTGATTTTCATGATTTATTTGTTGGTTGTTTTGATCCAAACTGTCATCTCTCCCTTTCCCCTGTTTGCCCAGGAGTAGTATGGCACTGCCTTAGCCTGTTTTACCGTACCGGTGCTGTCGGTTACAGGGAATGTCAGGGTGCCTGTGCCGCCTGCCAGTGATTGCTCGAATGCAAACACCGGCTTCACCGAGGTGTCAACTGTCAGCTCCCTGACAGGTCCGTTGTCAGCCTGCTCAAGGCAATATACCAACGGCCCTGCCCCCAGCGCCACCCTGCCGCTGTCAGCAGCCACCTCTTTCCTGGCTTCAATGAATCTCGGCTCCATCGGAAGTGAGATTTCAACAACGTCTCCCGACTTCCATTCCCTGTCAATATGAGCGAATCCGTCAGAAATCGGAGCCTTGTACTTTTTGCCGTTCACTCTTATTCCTACCCTTCCTTTCTCCGGTGTGACGTACCTGTACAAATCGCCTTCAGCAGGTTCTCCTCCGGTCCATGCCGGGATGCGAACGCCGATGGTAAACCGGCTCTTCTCCGTTGATGGTGTTACCGTTACCCTGACATTCCCGGTCCACGGGTAAGCGGTCTCCACCGTAACATCAGTCTCACCTTCCGTAGTCGACAGATGCGCGGATGAACCGATAAAGAGGTTCAGGTTGATCCCGGCTGTTGTCTCAGACCATATGTATTGTTTCATTGAAGGGAGGAGACGGGCCACATTTCCGGGGCAGCAGGAACACTCGAACCAGCCGGCCCTCTCGAACCTTCCGTCAGATTCGAGGGGATTGGGATAGAAAAAGCTGCACCCGTCCTGTCCGATACCCGAAATGAGTCCGTTGTACAGAGTCCTCTCCAGCGCATCAAGATACATTGCATTGCCGGTGGCAGAGTACAACCGGTGGTTCCAGAAAACATTGGCTACTGAAGCGCAGGTTTCGGTGTAGGCCGTCATGTTTGGCAGCTCGAAGGGCTCACCAAAGGCCTCACCGTATTCCTTGGAACCAATTCCTCCGGTTATATAGATCTTGCCGCGTGTAACGTCACGCCAGATCTTTTCTGACGCTTCAAGGTAACTGTTGTCTCCTGTGACGCGCGAAATGTCAGCCATTGCCGTGTACATATAGGCACCTCTCACGGCATGCCCCACAGCTTCGGTCTGTTCGAGTACCGGCAGATGCATCTGCAGGTATACCGAGTCATTGTAAACCTCGAAACGTGATCCGACAGGGTGCCTGGTGTACTCCTCCTGTCTGCCCCTGACATCAATGAAAAACCGGGCCAGCTCAAGCCAGCGGTTATTGCCTGTCAGTTCAAAGAGTTTTATCAGCCCTATCTCTATCTCCTGATGCCCGGGGGCAATCTCACGCAGGCCCCAGCCAAACTCCGAAGCCACAAGCTCCGCATTTTTCAGGGCAACGTTTAGAAAACTGTCTGAACCGGTAGCAAGATAGTGTGCAACGGCAGCCTCATACATGTGCCCCACATTGTAAAGCTCATGGCTTACCCGCTCGTCAATCCATCTCTCTCTTCCTGCCCCGGGCGCCATGTTGACAGGGTCAATGGTACGTGTGGTGTAGAGATAACCGTCATCCTCCTGTGCTGCAGCAATAAGTGTCACAAGACTGTCCACATAGTTACGGAGCACGGGATCTGGCGTCTCGAGCAGTGAATAACAGGCGCCTTCAATTATCTTGAATACGTCTGAATCATTGTAACGTTCACCTGTATGCTTCCCCTTCTTCAGTCCACCGGCAATGGCGAAGTTGTCAATGCGCCCTGTCTCCTCACACTTGCCGAAGGCGTACGGGATGGTCACCGTCCGGTTCCTCTCGATGAAGGGCTTCCAGAAAGCGTCATTCACAGTAACAGACTGCAGCGATGGCGTTTTCAGCCAGCCATTCTGCGCTGTCTCCTGCCGGGATGTATTGCCACCGCACGATGCAAGCATCACAGATACGACTATCAATACTGTTTTTCTCATCAGCCTTTGACCTCTTTCCTGATGGCCTTGAGTCTTTTCATCACATCATTGGCTCCGCGGCCAAAGTAGTCATGAAGGATCCTGTATTCGGCGAACAGCCTGTCATAGATTGCTGTGTTTTCCCCGATGGGCCGGTATGTCTGTTCCTTTACCTTGGCCATGACCCGGGCAGCATCCATGATAGTATCAAAGCCGCCGTCTGCCTTGCCTGCTGCAACGGCACCAAACATTGCCGATCCCAGTGCCGGAGCCTGTGGTGACCCGGAGATTCTGATCTCCCTTTTGATCACATCGGCATATATCTGCATGACAAACGCATTCTTCTCGGCTATGCCGCCTGCAGCGTAAAACTCGTTCACCGGAACGCCGCTTTCCTCAAAGGTCTCAATGATCATTCTCGTGCCGAAGGCAGTGGCTTCGATAAGCGCCCTGTAAATCTCTTCCGGTTTGGTAATCAGACTCATGCCGGCGATCATGCCTGTAAGGTCCACATCAACCAGCACCGACCTGTTGCCGTTCCACCAGTCAAGCGCCACCAGTCCGCTCTCACCGGGCTTAAGCTTCGCTGCCTTTTCTGTAAGCAGGGTATGAAGGTCAATGCCTGCTGCGTCTGCCTCAGCCTTGTATTCAGCCGGTGTGCAGTTCTCAACAAACCACTGGAAGTGGTCACCCACACAGCTCTGTCCGGCCTCATAGCCGAAGAATCCTTCAATGATCCCGTCCTCGACCACACCGCACATGCCAGGCACCTCTCTTTCCGTATCGCCAAGAAGCATATGGCAGGTTGATGTGCCGATGATGGCAAGCATCTTTCCCGGTGAGGTGATTCCTACGGCCGGAATGGATACATGAGCATCAACATTGGCAACCGCAACGGCAGTGCCTTCCCTGAGCCCGGTAAGTCCGGCAGCTGCAGCAGTTATGGATCCTGCCCTTGTGCCAACAGGCATAAGGGTTCGCAGAAGCTTTTCATCAACCAGTCTCTCCATCCTGGGATGAAGGGCTTTGAAGAATTCATTTGAAGGATAGCCGTCATGCTTGTGCCAGATGGCCTTATATCCTGCAGTACAGGTGTTGCGTGTCTCCCTCCCGGTGAGCTGCCATACCACCCAGTCGGCTGCTTCAATAAAACGGTCAGCAGCATCATATACTCCGGGGTCTTCGTTAACGGTCTGCCAGATCTTGGGTATCATCCATTCTGAGGATATCTTCCCGCCGTAACGTTTCAGAAACTTTTCTTTTCTCTGTTCAGCTATTGTGTTAAGCCTGTTGGCCTCATCCTGGGCGGCGTGATGCTTCCACAGTTTGATCCATGCATTGGGCCTGCTCCTGAACTCATCAAGAAAACAGAGCGGCGTACCATCTGCCTTCACCGGCAGTACAGTGCAGGCGGTGAAGTCTATACCCACGCCCACCACCTGGTCAGGGGTAACCATTGACATCTTCATTACCATGGGTACTGTAACCCTGAAGACATCCAGGTAATCCTGAGGGTGCTGCAGCGCCCAGTCTACTCCAAGCGGAGTACCATCAGGGAGCTTCTCGTCCATGACCCCGTGAGAATATTCATGAACAGCAACGGCTACTTCCTCACCTGTTGTCGTATCAACCAGTACCGCTCTCCCTGAAAGGGTTCCAAAATCAACTCCTATAGTATAATTGTGCATCATGATTTATTTAAATGAACTATTTTTTCTGACCGTAATATGCGTTTTTCCCGTGTTTACGCAGGTAATGCCTGTCAAGCAGGTGCCTGTCAATTTCTGCCGGATCTGCCAGCGTGGCTGAAATGGCTGCCATGCGTGCAACCTCCTCAAGGACAACGGCATTGTGCACTGCGTCGGCAGGCGTGGTGCCCCAGGTAAACGGCCCGTGTGAAGCAACAAGTACTGCCGGCATTGACATGGGATCAATCCCATTCAGCGCCTCGGCTATAACCAGGCCTGTGTTATACTCATAATCATCTGCGGTCTCCTTTTCAGTCAGCTTTCTTGTGACGGGAACAGCACCGTAAAAATGATCCGCGTGTGTTGTGCCAAGGCATGGTACCGGCCTGCAGGCCTGGGCCCATGCTGTTGCATGTGTTGAATGTGTGTGCACTATACCGCCTGCTCCCGGGAAAGCCCTGTATAGCGCCCGGTGAGTGGGTGCATCTGTTGAAGGGTTCAGGGTCCCTTCCATGACATTCCCCTCAAGATCCGTCACAACCATGTCAGCAGCTGTCATTTTATCATAAGAAACCCCTGACGGTTTGATTACCATCAGCCCTGACTCACGGTCTATTCCGCTGACGTTACCCCAGGTCATGATGACCAGGCCATGTCTGACCAGATCAAGATTAGCCCTTAATACTTCCTCCTTAAGCTTTTCGAGCATGATCAATGAGTGTTTATGGTTAAATCCGCTCCCCGAGCATCAAATGGTGTCAGCTCACCGCCAGGTTAAAGAAAAAACCGTTTCTGGTAAGCTCCTTGTATTTCTCAAGGTTGAACCTGTAGTACCAGGCTCCTTTTTTTGAAGTCTCTCTTTCCTTATCATCCTGTTTATCAAGCAGTTCCATTGAGAGAATTTTCTTTCTGAAGTTCCGTTTGTCTACCGGTCTGAGGTAAATTGCTTCATAGAGGTTCTGCAACTGAACCAGGGTAAACTTCTCGGGCAGGAGTTCAAATCCCACCGGGTAAACCTTAACCTTTTCCACCAGTTCACGCAGTGCCATGTCTACCATCTGCCTGTGATCGAAGATGAGGTCAGGGAGATTTGAAATTGACCTCCAGTGAGCGCCGTTTTTCTTCTGTATCTCAGGGTTAAGCTCATGTATCCCGATGAGGGCGAAATAAGCTGTTGAGATAACCCTGGCACCCGGGTCACGGTTAACCTCGCCGTAGGTGTAGAGTTGCTCCATGTACAGGTCTGACAGGCCTGTCAGCGTGCAAAGCACTCTGCAAGCCGCATCATCAAGACTTTCTTCCTCCTGCACGAATCCCCCTGCAACCGACCACTGCCCGAGTGCGGGCTCAAAGCTTCTCTTTATCAGGAGAAGCTTGAGCTCCTTCTCGGCAATGTCATACCCGAAGATGATACAGTCTACAGCCAGGTAATGCTTCGGGTTTTTTGAATAAATGTGAGTCATAACCCTTTGTTGAGAGCGTAATACAGGTCATTCCATCTCAGTTCCTTTCTGAACTGCCCTATTTCACAATTCTCATCAATAAGCACATATTCAATTCCTGTCATATCAGCAAAATCGGCCATATGCTCAGCTGTGAGGGCCTGGCTGAAACTGGTATGGTGAGCGCCTCCTGCATAAATCCATGCAGTGGCGGCTGTCTTCAGATCCGGGTAAGGCTTCCACAGCACACTGGCCACGGGGAGTTTCGGCATCGGCGGGCATTCAATAACCTTCATGGTATTGACGATGAGCCTGAACCGGTCACCCATCTCAACAAGAGAAGCAGCGAGGGCTTCGCCGAGGTTGGTTCTGAAGACCAGTCTTGCCGGGTCATCCTTTCCGCCTATACCCAGTGGATGGACCTCCAGTGCCGGCTTCCCGGCAGCTATCGAAGGACAAACCTCGAGCATATGCGCCCCGAGGATGGCCATGTTCTTGGGATCAAGGTGATATGTGTAATCTTCCATGAATGAGGTGCCTCCCCTGAGACCCTCGGCCATGACTTTCATTAAGCGAACCAGTGCTGCAGTCTTCCAGTCACCCTCAGCCCCGAAACCGTAGCCGTCAGCCATGAGTCTCTGTACAGCCAGACCAGGCAACTGGACGAGACCATGGAGATCCTCAAAGTTGGTGGTGAAAGCCTTGAACCCTCCCTTCTCAAGGAAGGCGCGCATACCTGCTTCAATGCGGGCTGCCTCTTTAACTGCCGGTGTGGAAATCACCTTCGCGGGAGCCTTGTACTCATCGCCGTATTGCTTCACAAGGGCGCTGATCTGCTTGTCTGTCACCTTGTTTACTGCATCCGCGAGATCTCCGATACCGTATCCCTGCACCTCATAATCAAGCTTTAGCTGTGCTGACACCTTATTACCTTCGGTAACAGCAACATCCCTCATGTTGTCACCAAAACGGGCAACCCTGAGCGAACGTGCCTCGAGGGCGCCCATGGCTGCGCGTGCCCATGCTCCGATAGAGCGAAGCACATCCTTATCCTGCCAGTGCCCTACAACCACCTTACGCTCCATCCTCAGCCGCGAGCAGATGAATCCAAACTCACGGTCACCGTGGGCCGACTGGTTCAGGTTCATGAAATCCATGTCAATCTCATTCCATGGAATATCGCGATTAAACTGTGTATGGAAATGAAGCATCGGTTTGTTCAGCCTCTTCAGGCCGGCGGTCCACATCTTTGCAGGAGAGAACGTGTGCATCCAGGCTACCAGCCCTGCACATGCGTGAGAATTGTTGGCCTCCATGCATATCGAAGTGATTGCACTGGCAGTGGTCAGTACCGGTTTGAAAACAACCTTTACCGGGATGAGATCCGACTTGTCAAGTGCAGCAGCAATGGCTTTTGAATCATCAGCCACCTGCTTCAGAGTCTCTTCACCATAAAGATGCTGGCTCCCCGTGATGAACCAGAGTTCAAAATTTCCTTTTTTCATTTTATTTATAGATCAGATAAACAAATCCTGTTAGTTCCAGAAATAGGCATAGAATACCAATATTACCGCGATGATCAGGCCGGAGGCAATGACATCCCACTTGTTCCAGCTTGCGCGGGTAACAGCCTTCTGTTCGGCGGTAGCTGAACCCAGGGTAAGGCCGATGATTCGCCGCTCGTCGATCTTCGGGGTAAAGTAGCTGACAATAATCATCGTGACGATCACAATCGCAAAGTTGATGATCTCATAGTGCAGCCAGTTGGTTCCGACAAAGACCTGGTAGATGGTACCGTCAGGATTGAGTGATCCTTTGAAAACGGTGAATATCAGGCGGAACATCCCGATGGTGAAACCAGTCAGCAAGCCCGTGAGACCGGCAGCAGGAGTTATCTTCTTCGAAAGGATTCCGAGCAGGAACGCCGCGGCAATACCCGGAGCAAGGATAGACTGAACATCCTGCAGGTATGCATAGAGGACCTTGCCTATGCCTTTCATGACCGGTATCCACAGAATCCCAAGAATCACAACTATAACGGTTGCTATCCGTCCAACCCTTACCAGCTCCGCCTCCGGTGCCTTGGGTTTGTACTTCTGATAAAAGTCAATAGTGAAGAGCGTCGCCGAGGAGTTGAACAGTGATGCGAGTGAACTCATCAGGGCAGCCAGGATACCTCCGACCACCAGACCCTTGAAGCCCATCGGGAGTAACTCCTTGACAAGAGTTGAGAAAGCTGAATCAGAACTGGCAAGCGTAATGACACCCTGCTGGTTAAGGGCATAAGCTATCATTCCAGGAATAAGGAATATGAAGACAGGAGTCAGCTTGAGAGCACCACCGAAGATGGCACCGCGGCGGGCCTGTGTCTGGTCACGGCCTGAAAGCACACGCTGAACAATGTACTGGTCAGTACACCAGTACCAGAATCCTATGATGGCTGATCCGAGCAGAACACCTGTCCAGGGGAACGTGGCATCCTTCGGTGAACGGATAAGCTGGGTCATGGTGTCTCCGTATTCGTTAACCGGAACTGCACGGCATATATGCATAAGCTCATCCCAGCCGCCTACTTTGATCAGACCGGCAATAAGCACAGCAATTGAACCGGCAAGCAATACCGGCGTCTGAAGGACTGATGTCCAGAGCACCGCCTTCATTCCTCCAAGGGTTGTGT
>Ga0209606_1001198_pt1 | contig 33639 bp, 12 predicted proteins | sample AD_UKC057_MetaG_FD_184412 | JGI IMG/M metagenome (GOLD analysis project Ga0209606, IMG submission 184412) | Active sludge microbial communities of municipal wastewater-treating anaerobic digesters from USA - AD_UKC057_MetaG (SPAdes) (version 2) | ecosystem: Engineered > Bioreactor > Anaerobic >...
TTTTGTACTTCCAGGCGTGCTTCATCTGAATCCATAACATCATAAGGCAATGAAGCTATTGCCTTAGCTTTATCCTGAACGGGTCTTAGGGCTTTAAAAGGTTTGAATGTTGCCATTGTATACTCCTTAATATATATATTGTAGCTGTGAGATGGCGAGATGGCGAGATGGCGAGATGGTCATTTTGCTACTTTATTATTTCTGGTTTGTAGTTGATACTGAAGAGACCAAATCTGTTTACTAAGTATTTCTGTTTCAGCAAGAATTGGCTTTATATCCGTTATGCAAACAATTTCACAACGCTCAGATAACAATAAGTGGGTTTCCAACTCTCGTAAACTACCTGAGGCAATCCTTAAATAATGGATAAATTCTTTACTCATTTTTCTTCCCCAACCTTCTGCAATATTTGCAGGAATTGAATCAGCAGATCTTCTAATCTGGCTAACCATATTATATCTTTCTTCAGGAGGAAATTTTCTTGTTAACCTATAAGCCATTTCTGCTATATTCATACTTCGTTGCCAGATATCCAAATCACGATAACTTCTGATTTTCCCATTATTCATTTTTTATCTCCATTCATGCTATTCTATCTCGCTATTTCGCTATCTCGCCATTTCGCCATCTCGCTATCTCACCATCTCGCTATCTCACCATCTCGCCATTTCGCTATCTCGCCATCTCGCTATCTCGCTATCTCGCCATCTCGCTATCTCGCTTTTTCGCTATCCAAAATACTGACTAAGCACTTTTATAAGATACAAGTGATCTTCGATTCCACCTGTTTCACGAATAGAATGCATTGCCCAGATTGGATTTCCGATATCAACAGTATTGAGTCCTAAACGAGCAGACAAAATAGGCCCAATGGTAATTCCACCTGTCCCATCACTGCGCACAACAAACTTCTGATAAGGAACTTTTACTTTTTCACAAAGATGGATAAAGTGATAAGAACTTTCTGCGTTTGATGCGTATCTGCTATAAGCATCAAACTTAATCACGGGTCCTTTATTCATCAGAGGAGCATAATCTGGATCATATTTTTCGGAAAAAGAAGGATGCCAAGCATTAGCTACATCTGCACTAATAAAAAAGCTATTCCGTAACGCCAGATAAAAATCCTCTCTACTGTTACTTTGGCTAAGGCAAATCCTTTCTAAAATTTCATCCAATAATAACGAATCTGCTCCCTGGGAAGTAAGTGAACCAATTTCCTCATTATCAAAAAAGATACCTACAGCAGTTTTTTGAGGTTTATCACATTTGAGCAAGGCAGATAGAATGCAATGAGTCATCGATAGATTATCCAGTCCCTGCGCAGTAATCATTTCTTGATTTAATCCAATAAGTTGTGCCGGAGCAAAATCATACAAAAACAGCTCTGTTTCTAAAATTTGTTCTTCTTTTATCTTCAATTCTTCTGCAATGGCATTATAAAGTGGATTTTCAGCTGAGGCACTAACGCTTAAAAGAGCATTTAATTGCGTTTGTGCGTTATAGCTAAAGCCCTTATTTACTTCACGGTTTAAGTGAATTGCCACATTGGGAATGATAGCCACAGGTTTTTTAAAATCCACAGATTCCACTTTATAACCCTTTGCGGTTTTAACGACCACTTTGCCAGCTATGCCAAGTTCGCGATCTAACCAAGTACTTATAATAGGTGAGCCATACACCTGCACACCAATTTTAGTAATCCCTTTATCTGTTTTTATGCTTTGAGGTTTAAGCTTCAGACAGGGGTAGTCAATATGGCTTCCAGCAAGATTAAAGCCAACTTTGGCAACTGGTTCACTACCAACTACAAAAGCAATAACCGCTGTTCCAGAACGCCGAATATAATATTTGCCACCACTTTTAAGTTTAAAAGGGTTTCCTTCAGGCAGGTAACTAAAACCTTCTGCTTTCAACCGTTTCTCAATTTCCAAACTTGCTAGAAAACTGCTTCTGCTACCAGTGAGGAAATTTAATAAATCCTTTATTGAGCTATCCATAGCTAACTCCTATAGTTATACATATTAATGCCATATTTTAAATACCTGCTTTTGTGTCAAGTGAGGTAATTTTTAAAAATATTTCTGAATTTTGTCACCACTTTCTCAGTTTTGTCACCCCCTATATATATGAAGGCAGATTTCCGGAAACGCCTAAGAAAAAAATAAGCATAGGAGCTTAAAATGAAAGTAAACTTAAAGTATGGAATTAAAACCTACTCCGGCACTTTAGACGGAATGACCTATGGCAGTTATCGTAAAGATACTGTCTGCCTCGGTCGCAAATATGTAAAACCCAGTCTCACTAATCACAATGTCCAGATGAAAGCTAAAATGAAAAATCTATCAGCTATTTATGCAGAGGTTAACAGTGATTATAAAGTAGAGCTTAAACAATATGCTTCTAAGTACGCAGCTAAAGTCCCCGAGGGTTCTCTTCCTCCCAATGCATATGCCCTCTGGATTAAAATGATGTTTAGTTTCGCCAGTAATAGCGAAGGACACATTGAACTAAGCACTGTAACTTATAACGATCTGCAAACTGTCGGCACTGATATCCTGTCTATTTCTACAGCCGTAGAAAATGGCTATTTGGATAGTGTCCCTGGTGCAAATGAACTAATAGCTAATATGTAAAAGGAGATGTAAAATGACCGATAAAACTATATTAATAAAAGAACTGGCTACCCGTATCAATAAACTTCTGGATATTCCTATAATTAACGAGCAGAATGAACAGGCATTCTTCGAATTTATGCTCTCCTTTCTGCTCAATGTATTCCTGGATGAATTGGATAAACAACTTATCAAGTAAACTGTATTAACAGAACCACCTGCCCCGGTGCCCTGCCGGGGCTTTTTCCCTTTATATACGAAGTCAGAATTAAATAAGAAGTCAGAATTAAATAAGAAGTCAGAAAACACTATGATAACTTTGTTCCTCAGCAAGAAGTGTAGCCGGAGGACGCCGTTCCTCAGCAAGAAGTGTAGCCGGAGGACGCTGTTCCTCCGCAAGAAGTGTAGCCAGAGGACGCCGTTCCTCCGCAAGAAAAAAATGCGGAGCTTCAGCGAGCTCCGGCTACCCTACCCCCTCTCGCCCTCTCGACCTCTCGACTTCTCGACCCCTCCCCCCCTTTTCACTTTTTCCTTGACTCTACAAACCCATAAATGAGGATTGCATTATGATAAAGAAAATCAAGATTTTGAGCATTGAATATGCTGTATGGTTATATGTAATTGCCTGTATCAGCTGGTTTTTATTGCGTTTAGGCAATATTTCTTTCAGCGGTTGGATAATACTCTTATTTCCGCTGCTGATAGCGTTTCTGTTTACTTTTAGCAAAAATTGTATTGGTGCCAAAATAATTATTTCTGAACAACCCGGTGCGCTGTGGAAGGTCGAGTTTGCCATAGTTATTATCATCACTTTAATTATGGCTTGGGTGATTGTAGAAGTTAAGCCCATTGCTTTTTTTACGCAAGCAGCCAACACCAAGGCTATAGTTAGCGGAATTTTTAATCCCAATCTGAAAGAGCTAGTTCCGATGCTATCCGCTTTGGTAGAGACCATCTATCTGGCTTTGCTGGCAACGATTTTTGCCATACCTTTTGCTTTTGTGCTATCCTTTTTCGCAGCTAAGAATCTAATGAATAATTCCTTCATCGGAAGGATTGCATATATAATTATCCGAACAGTTTCCACGGTAGTCAGAAGCATAGAAGCAATTGTTTGGGCGATTATTTTTTGCGTTTGGGTGGGCATTGGTCCATTTGCTGGAATGTTAGCTTTGTGGATACATTCCATTGCTGCGCTGGTAAAACTTTACAGTGAACAGATAGAAAATATTGATCCCGGACCCGTGGAGGCAATAAAGGCAACGGGTGCTTCCACTTTACAGGTCTGGCGTTATGGAGTCACTCCCCAGATTTTGGCTCCTTACTTAGCTTTTACTATTTACCGTTGGGATATGAACATTCGGATGGCTACTGTAGTTGGTTTTGTAGGTGGGGGTGGAATTGGTCTTGCCCTTTATCAACAGCAGCAAATGCTTGCCTGGCGAAATGTAGGTTTAATAATGTGGTTAATTGCCTTAGTTGTTTGGGTTATGGATATGTTTAGCGGTTATATCCGTTCCAAACTTGTTACATATTAGAGGTTACAATATGAATTCCTATAATCCGGTAGAACTAATCATCAAAAAGCGGGATGCTTATGAGCTTACTGCAGCGGAAATTGCCTATTTTATCAGTACCTTTTTAAAAGGAGAGATTACTGATTACCAAATGAGCGCTTTTTTAATGGCTTGTTTTTTACAAGGGCTTTCGGAAACAGAAATAGAAGCATTAACGGAAGCATATATCGCTTCCGGGAATACTCTCAGCTTTGGGAAAGGGCTTCCTGTCGCCGATAAACACTCCACCGGCGGAGTAGGAGATAAAATCAGTTTGATGCTGGCTCCCATTGCCGCTGCTTTAGGTTTGCTGGTTCCGATGATTTCGGGACGCGGTTTGGGACATACAGGTGGCACCTTAGATAAACTGGAATCCATTCCCGGATTCCAAACCTCATTTTCTATGCAGGAATTTAAAAAGCTGGTAGAAAAGCACGGTTTGGCTTTAGCAGGACAGTCCGAAGAGCTTGTTCCCGCCGATAAGAAAATCTATGCTTTGCGTGATGTTACCGGCACGGTAGAAAGCCCCGGCTTAATAACCGCCAGCATTATGAGCAAAAAAATAGCTGAAGGTGCTTTGCATCTGGTTATTGACCTCAAAATCGGTAGCGGTGCCTTTATGCCGAATATTAGAAAGGCAAATAAACTGGCTCATTTACTGCTAAATACTGGAAAGAGCTTTGGTCAGAAGGTCAGAGTTGTTTTTTCCAATATGAATTCGCCATTAGGAAATGCCGTGGGCAATGCTTTAGAAATGATTGAAGCAATTGAATATTTAAAAGGGAATTATCTGCCAGATACTTATGAACTTACTACTGAGCTTGTTACCCAAATGCTTTTCAGCACAGGCAAAGCGAAAGATTATTCCCAGGCAAAAAAAATGATAGATGAAGCCGTCTTAAGCGGCAAAGCATTGGAAAAATTACAGGAAATTATTATTGCCCAGGGAGGAGAACCAAGAGTAATTGATAACTATTCTCTTTTTCCGCAAGCTAATGTATCCGTTCCTATTATTGCTAAACAAAACGGTTGGGTACAAAGCATTGATAGCCGCACAATTGGCTATGCTTTAGTCCACATTAAAGCTGGCAGACAAAAAGTTACAGATACTCTTGATTATAGCGCCGGCGCTTTGCTTTATCCTAAAATCGGGGATGAAATAAGAGCAGGAGATAAAATTGGCGAGGTCTTTGCCTCCCATCAAAGCTTAGCGGAAGAAGCGGCAAGGCGGATTTTAAGTGCCTATACTATAGCGGACAACAAGAAAAACAAAGAACGAATGATCCACAAGCTTATTTTTTCGGAGGATTGCTAACTTATATAAACCCTTTCCCTTCAGGATGAGATAATATTCTAAGATTGAAGCGAATGTAGAGTAGTACCGACTTGCGGACTTCATCCAAAGCATTGTAAATCTCAGGAATCTCATCCATAAGGTGTTTCTCGCAGGTCTGGATATCGTTCTACAAGAGCACATAAGCTTCTGTTTTGGAGATACCACAATCATCGAGATTAAGAACATATCCGATGGTCAGTTTATCAGCAACGCAGCGATATTGCTTCAGCTGCAGACCCTCATATCTGACTAATTGTGACTTGATTCGTTTCATCAACGCTTCGGCTATGCTTTCTCCGTGGTTCCAGATGTGACCATTGATCCATAACCATGAAAGCACTACCCTGTCTGCGGACAAATCAGGATGAGTAAGGATGAGACAAATTTTGTTATTGACAAATTCAACCATGATTGTTTATTTACAAATAAGGAAAAAGTAAGGCAAGAGGGACGAATGAAAGAAGTAATTGAAAGTGTCAGGAAGATGCTTAGCGACGGATTGTTCTCCGATGAGCAACATGTCCGTTTTTCACTGGTAGGGCGAATATGCCAAAAGTTAGGATGGAACGTATGGAATCCTGCAGAATTTTATACAGAATACCCGGTCAAAAAGTATCCTCCACAAGAGCTGACAACTGAATTGCGTGGAAGGGTTGATGTAGCCCTGTTCCTCGCAGATAAGAGAACAGACAAAGCAGAAGTATTTATCGAAGTAAAAAGTCCTGGCAAATTACCATACGAATTACCATCTGGTGAAGCGCAACTTCAAAGATATAATTACTGGGATAAGGCCGCTATTTGCATTTTAACCGACGGGATAACCTGGAGATTTTATCTTCCTTCTGAGGGTGGCCCTTTTGATGGTACGCTTTTCAACGAGTTTAACATTTTGGATGATAGAGTGGATTTCATTTGCCAGACACTAGACAAAGTATTGAGAAGAGAAAACTTCAGAAAACAGGCAGTTCAGACCGCAAGCGATATGTATGAAGAACTTGGTAAGATCAGACTCATTAACAAGGTTAAGCAAAAGGCAACTCAAATCGCTTCGGATACTGGCATGGACATATACCTGATCGCTAAACAGCTCTTGATCCAAACCGAGCATACTGATCTAAAAATAGAAGAAATTGTGGAACTTTGGGAAAGAACCTTGCCAGGTGGCAGTGCTCCAACTCCTCCTCCGCCACCACCCGGGGACAAAGTTTCGGTATTTATTAACAAGAAAAGTGTAAAGGCAAGTGGCTTGTTCAATCCAAATACAAATCAACTTGTTCTTTGTAAGAACTCTGAAATTGTTATGAACCATTCCCAATCTTTCGATGGGGCTTATTTGGAAGGCAAAATCCAGATGATAGATTCAGGTACTCTATACTTGAACAGCACTCAGGATAAATACATTTTAAGGCAGGATGTAACATTCAAATCTCCTTCGGCAGCTTCCAGGCTGGTCCTGGGCAGATCATCAAATGGTTTTACTGACTGGCTAGATAGTCAAGGCAGACCACTTGATAGACATCGTATTAAAAACAGAGGCTAAGTATTGATTGGGGTCTGATCTGAATGAAAGCGAATGGATTACAGAAAACAACACATTAATTCTCAGCTTAGGGCAGAGATGCCAGTGGTAGCCAGTGTTCAAGTGGTATATACTTTCTCAACTTGTCGGTTAATGGTAAACGATGCTTGAATAAAAAGGTTACCCTTTTCAGATGATCTTCCTGAAGTAATCAACCATCATATAGATACAATAGTCGTAGTCCTTAACTTTCAATGAAAGGGTGGAAACGGTTTTTGTCTTCAAGTGAAGTGTTGACTCAATATCTGGTTTCTCGCAAGCACTCAACTTCTTGGTTGACAAGAAGCAGAAGATCAGTTATACTGTTAGTATGCATTTCTAATCAGATTGCTTGCTTAAATGAGATTTAAAAAAGTCAGATGTAGAAAGGATGTATTTAGAACAAACTCAGGTAGAAGGAATGATGAAAAAGTATTGGTTTTGCCTTTTCTTTTTATTGCTTATGGTAGTCAAGTTGAAGGGATTACCTTATGAGCAAACAGAGGAATATATATTATGAAGACATCGAAAAGAAGTCAAGTTGACATCGCTACCCGAGTGGCCTCAGCGAAGCAAACAATGTCTCAGGTTATTACATTCAATCCGCTATGGGCATTACGATGCCTGATTATCTATATTCCTCTGTGCTTTCTTTTGCCCCTATCCGCACTTACCCGTTCCGTAGCCCTGGATGGTTCACAACTATACAGCAGCATCCAGAGTGCGATAAACGACTGCAATAATGGTGATACGGTTCTGGTGTATCCGGGACGCTACTATGAGAATGTAGTATTTGGCGGCAAGATAATCACCCTCTGCTCTTTGGAAGCAGTCACCAATGACAGCAGCTTTATCAGCGCTACGATAATTGACGGCAACAATTCCAATCCATGCGTGAGGTTTGTCAATGAAGAACAGGGTGTTACTCTGCAGGGCCTGACCCTGGAACACGGCATCGGCTATCCCTTTGGGGCTCAGGACGAGAGATGGGGAGGTGGGGTTTTTGTCCGCACCAATTGCAGCGTGAGTATCACTAACTGCGTGGTTAAAAATAACCGAGCAGTAGTGGGAGGAGGTATCTCAGCTTATAAGTCCTCACTAAATCTGGCTGGGACCAAGGTTCACAGCAACTATGCTTCAGGTTCCGGAGGTGGCATTTTTATCATGAGTAACAGAAGTGTAATCCCCAATATCATTTTCGATGAAGTCAATCGCTGCTCCGTGTACGAAAACTACGGTTGCATGCCCTGTGATATCATTGTAACCGATCTGATGACCAATCTGGAGATCTATCTGGATCTGGTCTCGGTACCCAATCCGGGTGATTTCTACTTTGGCCGTCATGCCAATTTTACGGATACACAGGGTTACAGCGATAACTATCATTATCTTCGCGCTTTTCGGCAGGAGGTAAACCACGATATCTATGTAAGCCCTGATGGGGACGACGATAACAGCGGCTACAGTCCTGAACTTGCTATGAAAAACATCGCCAAAGCCATACACAAAATCGCCCCGGACAGCACCAATACTAAAACAGTACACATCCTGCCGGGTACATATACCAGCGAAGATCAATTCAACCCCATGGTTCCTATCAGGTCTCATGTGAATATCGTTGGTGCTGGGCCAGATTCCACCCTGCTCGTAGTTACGAATAGCATTGAAGGTATCAATAATAATGTAGTGTCCGGATGCTATAGTAAAAATACCCAAATATCAGGTTTTACTATCACATCATCAATAATAGATGGCGTTTGGCCGATACTAAACTTATGTTCTCTAGAAAAGTCCAGCATTTCAAATGTAACGATACGGGATCTCGTTGCTAGTAATAGAGGCAGCATAATGATTACAGAACCAATTGATGTCCTGCTTAAGAATATAAGAGTTTACGATATTGATGCCGAAGATAGGGGAGGGATCTACTCTTCAGAATGGGATAGTGGCGCCATCATCGACTGCGAGTTCCGCAATATCCGGTCTGTCTTCAATGATCCAGAAGAGGATCCAGTGGTTATGTTCATCATAAATGTAAATGATTCCATGAGCATTCAGAATTGTATCTTCAGTAATTTTGAGACCTCACCCGGGCAGACTGCCTTTGCCATTACCGATGGCCTGAACGACAATGCTCCGCTCAATGTGAACATCACCGGATGCCTCTTTAGTAATATGAGTAATGATACTTATCCCCCGATAGTATTTGGCAATCAGAGTACCGAAAGCTTCAAGATCACAAACAACACCTTTGTAAACCTTGAGGGCTGGCCGGCAGCGCTATTCTTGATTGGGCACCACCAACTCCAGAACAACATCTTCTACAATCCACTGTGCAATTATGAGCTTTCAGTGATGACAGTACCCATCTCACCGGTCTCCAATATTTATCTGGACTACAACAATATCCGCGGCGGAAGTCAGGGAATCATCACCGGTCCCAATTGCTTTGTGGAATATGGCACCACCAATATCAGCGACAATCCGGACTTATATAGTTTGGATGGCGAAAGTCGCTTTTTTGCGCAACTAACTGCATCGTCACCCTGTATAAACGCTGCCACTCCCGATACTACGGGCTTAGCATTACTACCCTATGACCTGGCAGGCAATCACCGAGTCTGGGATGGCAGGATAGATATGGGATGTTATGAATATGGCTCTTTGCCCTATGTTGGTATTGACGATCCGTTAACTCCGGCTTTGCAGAATGGGTTTTTATCTGCTTACCCCAATCCGTTTACTGCCTTCACTAATCTTAAGGTTATTTTACCCTCAAAACTGGATGACTCAATGCCAAGAGTATCCACCGCAAGCATTGATATCTATAACATCAAAGGGCAAAAAGTGAAGAGCATCTCGCTTGATCCTAATAAGACAATTGAGCAATACACCTATTGGGATGGCAGAGATGCTGGCGGCAAAAAGTGTTCCAGTGGTATATACTTTCTTAACTTGTCGGTTAATGGTAAACGATGCTTGAGTAAAAAAGTTACCCTTTTCAGATGACCACCCTGAAGTAATTACCCATCATATAGATACAATAGTTGTAGTCCTTCACTTTCAATGAAAGGGTGGAAACGGTTTTTGTGTTCTAAATCCGACAACCGGGTTCGTCTCTGATCATACCGCTTCCCCGCATAGGAAGTAAAAGATTTTTGCTCCATTTATGTGCAACGATCTTATTTTATAGAATCCCGCAATTTATCGATATCTTTTAAAAAAAGTTATTGACATTATTATTGCCCTGAGCTTTTATAGAAATAATCAAACTTAGTGAGGTGATTATGTCTTTAAAACGAGTTTTAATCGCTACCCTTTCCGGAATTCTTTTCGGGATTGTTGCCTGCTTGATAGCAAGTAACAGCTATACCGATCCCATGGCTAAGAAATTATTAGCCAATATCTTCGCCAGTCGGGTTCTGATTGGTTTTGTTATCGGGATTAGTGCTTGCAAGATAATCTGGCCATTGCATGGAATCCTTATGGGGATAATTGTCAGTTTGCCTTATTCCTTTGGAGCGATGGCTTATCAGACACCAGTTTTGGGAAAATGGCATATTTTCTTCCTGACTCTTGTTTTGGGTGCTGTTTATGGTTTATTGATCGAACTGATAACCAGTGTCATTTTTAAAGCAAAACATACACAGGAAGTAATTATTACTCAGTGAGAGTTTTGCCTTGATATTATAACAATTTCATTTTGTAGCAATGAGGTAAGTACTTTTAAGATATAAGAAACAGCATTTCGCAGTTTTTCTAGTTAATTCTCTTCATTTTTCTTTAGAAGAAGATATCAAATTTCTTCGCATAATGGTGATGTTTTTTCTTTTCCACCAATACCAATATTAATAACTATCACCTTTCGTTCCTAATGCAACTATTTTTTTAAGGGTCCTCTGAATCTCAGATATAGCACCTTCATTGTTGAAATATAATTTCTTTCTTCCTTAGATATCTGTCGTAGGGATGCGGTGGTACTACTCGGCAAAATTCCGAGAAGCACCTTTGCAGCTACACCGCACCTAATAAAGCAAGCATAAAACTAAATTGAAATATCCAGGATACGGTTTTATGGTTTTATCTTCATATTATATTGTTTTCATTGCTTTTATATTATCGCTATAATGATGGCAAAAGCTGGAACTCAACACCAGCTTTTTTTATCTTTTCATTTCAAGAAAGGATTCATAGCCAAGCGTAATAAGCCTACTGACTAAATTTCGGATCCATATTTCCCTATTTATATGTGGGGCAGATTACACACAAAAAAGGGTCCCAAACTGAATTTCGGAACCCTTATTAACGATAAGTATAAGGATATACTATTTTTCTACAGAGAAAGTATAAATACTGCGTCCTTGAGATTGCACTTTCCAACCCAGCATCATATCTGCAATTTCTTCCACAGTCTTTTCATCCAGATTGCCCATTAGGTCTCGCACATTAGCAGATTGGATTTTACCATTATCGATGAAAAGATCAACTTTTAAATTAAGCTTTTTTTTGGAAGCCAAGTTTTGCAGAATCATAGTTTTGAACTGAGTTTCTAAGGAAGAAGGAATACCTGTTTGGCTAGTAGAGTAAGCAGAATCTTTAGAGACAGTTTTTACGATGCGAGCCTTTTTCTCTGCTTCTATAAATTCTTTTTCCGAACCTTCAAAAGAATCATATTGATATTCGATGCCCAAAATTTTCATTTCGGTTCTGCGGTTTCTTTGTCTGCCTTCTGGAGTATCATTAGAAGCGATTGGTTTATCAAATCCATACCCGACAGTTTTAATTCGTTTAGGATCAATTCCATTTTGAATAAAATAATCAGCGACTGCTTTAGCCCGTGCTTCCGAAATCTTTTTATTCACTTGCCTGCTTCCAATGTTATCTGTGTGGCCAGATAGTTCGATTTCCAGGGTTTCATTCTCTTTCAAAGTAGCCAAAATAGGTTTTAAAATATCGATAGATTTGGGAGTTAATACTGCTTTATTGAATTCGAATTCTACATTTTTCAGTTCAAATACAGCTTCTTTCTCCAGTTTCGACAATGTAAAGTTCTTTGTTATTTCCTGCTGATCTTCAGGAATATCTATTTCACCCGATACCTGTAGATAATTTGGCTTAGAAACTCCATACTCAAGTTTGGCCATTCTGGGAAGGGAAATATTGTAGTTGCCATTTTCGTCTGTAACAACTCTATATTCTACAATTTCCTCTTCATTTTCATAAATCCAAGCAACAGTAGCAACTAAAGGATTATCATTCTCATCAACAATCTTGCCTCTTAGCGTAATTTCTTTGCCCAGTTTTACCAAACGAATGATCATATCATAGCTATTTGCCTTTTCTGGTAAAGTGATCATTTCTTCACGAACAGCATAACCTGATTCTTCGATCTTATACTTTAACTTATTAACAAAGGGAGTATAAAGTTTAAAAGTACCCTGCGCATCACTTTCCACAATAACTTCATTCAGCTCATCTTCATATATATAGCTAAATCGAATTTTACAAGAGACGGGATTATTCTCTTCATCTAATACTTTTCCATTGATGGCAAGATTTCTTCCCTGAATCTCTTCTGTTTCAATAGGCAAAGTGATATTTACGAATATTTCATTTTTAACCGAGGGAATTTCTAACGCTCCTGTAGTTTTTTTATAACCAGGAGTATTAATCTCAAAAGCTATATCTTGTGCGTTTCCTGGAAGAGTAAAGGCAAAAGTCCCGTTACTCTCTGAAGAAATAATGCGCATATATGCTTTATCTTCAAGATGATAAACCCATATTATATCTGTCTGTACAGGTTTATTTTTATTATCTACTACAACACCACTGATTTTTAATTCCTCAAAACTTATAGGAACTTCTTCAGGGATAGTTTCAGGCGCGGTTAAAGTAGCAATTTTTTCTTCTATCTTGCCTAATAGAGTTAAATCTATATAATATATATCTTCTTGCCCAATACCGCCTGAACGATTAGATGATAAATATGCTGTTTTGCCATCAGGAGCAATAACAAAATAACGATCATCTTTCACAGAATTAATAATAGGTCCCATATTTATAGGTTTACTCCATTCCAGCCAAGAATTACCAATTCTGGTAGAAATAAAAATATCGTTGCCACCAAAACTGTTATGCCCAAATGAAGCAAAATAGAGATTCTTTCCATCTTCACTTAAAAATGGTGATTGCTCATCATAGGGAGTATTAATTACATTTCCAATATTAACAGGTGTTGACCAGGTTCCGTTAATATTTTCTGACACATAAATATCATAGTTTGAATGATCGCCATCACGGTTACTGGTTAAAAACATAACTTTATCTCGCCAAACAAAAGGTTGCAAATCATAATAATTACTGGAGACCTCTTTAATCAGGGTCGGTTTACTCCAGCGTCCATTCTTTTGTGTGGTTTGATAGATATCTCCACTAGTATTAGATTTTGTATAATATCCAAATAAATAAGCAGTATTTCCATCAAGAGAAAGGGAACCAAAGGATTCATTGCTGTCGGTACATAATTCGCTTATCGAAACTGCTTCACTCCAGACATTATTCTGTTGAAGAGAAATGAAAATATTCTCTTTTTTAAACTCACATCTACGCAGTGAACTGAAATACATATATTTCCCGTCTGGAGTAAGTACAGGTGCATATTCTGAATCTCCTGTGTTTATTTTACCTTTCAGTGTACCCAAAGATACAGATATAGCTGTCTGCTCTTGATACAAAGCAACATCATTCAGCATCTTAAGCAAATCTTCCTGAACTAAAGGGTCTGTTCCCAAAGATTTTTTATTGTATTCGGTTAACCAAAAATAGGCTTGTTTGAAATCTCCCAAAGCCAGATCTACTTTACCTCGCAAAAGAGCATATTCGGGATCCTGATTATCTGGGGCTCCCATCATATCCAAATTTTGTTTGGCAGAGTAATAATTACCTAATTCATAATATTGCCTGGCATTTACATAATAGATGTTATCAGTTATTATGGCGAGAGCAAACTGGCAAGATAGGAGGATTATTAACCAGATTATTATTTTCTTCATTATATCTCCTCTATTGTAATGGTTTCCCCTAAGGAAAAACACTCAGGGGAAACCAATCACAACTTTTTATTGCATACCAGATATCCCAGTTACCTATGTTTTAAAAACGTAGTAACAGAGAAACTGAATGTGTATCATTCAAGTATTCATCGTGTGCTATCTGGAATGCATAATTAATTTCTAACATCTTGAACCGTAGTCCTGCACCTGCTGTAAAAGCACCATCATTAACTCCGGCACGAATTCCAGCCTGAACTTTGGATAAGACATCAGACCAGGTTGCACTCTCTCTAATACGAATTCCGGATAAACTGGAACCAATTTCGGCATCGTCTTTCACGCCTAACCAATATTCAACTCCCAGACGTAATTTTGCTTCTTCAAAATTATCGCGTCCGGAAAGATCTGCAGCAATAATCAAACCAGGAATTGGATAAGCTGCAATACCAGGAATAAATTCGATCGGGACTTTATCCTCTTCTCCTGGATAACTGGCTATTACATCTCGAACTACCATTCCTGCATTAAAATAGCGATTGATATGATAGAGTAATCCAAGATCAAAACCATAACCAGAATCGGAATCATCATCCTGGCTGGAAAAATAGAACTTTGGAGTAACACCTAAATTGAATTTCCCAATTTTGGCAGCATAGCTTAACGCTAAAGTATTATCACTATTGCTAAAATTACCTGTAGGATTGCCATTAATATCATATCCTGGAATATCATCAACTGTAGCATTTTGCCAAGATGCTGCTACATAACCTATGGGTAAAACAAACCCCAAAGCAACTGCATTGTGATTTCTATCCCAAACCATATTCTGCCTTGTGGCTGAAGTAAATTCTATTGTTTTAACATCTGCCAAAACTGCCGGATTCAGATATGCGCTTGAGACATTATCCAAGAACGCGATTCCAGTTCCACCCATACCAATTGAACGAGCATCAATACCTAACAATTGATATGCTGCTGCAGAATTATCTTCAGCAAAGACAGAAGACAGTGAAATCATCAGTATCAGGGCTATCAGTACTAATTTAATTTGTTTCATTTTTTTCCTTCCTTTCGGTTGGAAGGGAGGAGGATATCCTCCTCCCCTCTTCACCAATTTAGTTGATAGCTATCTTAACTACCTTTTCTACTATCTTCGTGCCATCGTTGGCAATCACGCGTGCAAAATATGCTCCGCGTGCCAATTTCACACCATCATTATTACGACCATCAAATACAATCTCTGCTTTACTCTTACCTTGAACTTTACCACTGTAAACCAAAGTGCGAACTTCACGACCCGCAAAGTCATAAATGTGGATGTTTACATAAGCACCTTCAGTTAAGGTTACGGTAAACTTCGCAGTTCCATCAGTACTGGGATTAGGATATGCATAAGCATCTACAATCTCCAATTCTGCAGGAGGTTGAGGAGTATTAATCATTGTAAAGCTAATTGTTGTCATTGCTTGATTGCCTGCATTATCCCAGGCAGATACACGCACAGTGTATGCTCCGAGCATTAAATTCGATAGTTCTTTCGTAATATCAGTAATGCCAGCACCCTCTGTAACATCACTAATTACTAAACCCAATGGATCAATAATCACCATCCGACTTCCTGCAATTCCAGAACCGGCACTAGTTTTGCTACCATTCTTCAAAGGAGGAATCAGATCACTGATTTGGGCTTCGATTCTTACTTTAGTAGTCTCATCCACTAAAGTAATTTCAGCACCATTTACAGGGTTTAGAATTGTAATTACAGGAGCAGAACGATCCACACCATAATAGTGATTAGCTTCTGTGGCATTACCAAATTGATCAGTAGCAAATACTTGTAAGCGAACTGAAGTTTCACCTGCAGGAATTAAACTACCATTCAATATTACACTGTATATACCATTTACTGGACTTACAGTAAGCGGACCCATTAGGGTTACTCCCGAAGGATAGGTAATTACATTAGTGGTAACAGTTACAGGAACTACTGCACTAATTGTGAAATCAAGATTATTAAGGCCTATGGAATTCAACCAGGCAATATCGGTGAAGGAAATCATAGGCGCAACTGTAGGAGTAACTATGAAGCTACGAGTTGCCATTGCTTGATTATTCACATTGTCGGTTGCCAGGATGTTAATTGTGTAGGTTCCGTATTGATTAACAACCAGCTGTCTTGCAATAACCTGAGTATTTTCAGGATAATTAGCATTTACAGCTTCATTTCCATCAGGAGCCAATACAGTAAGATTCACAGCAGCTATCCCTGAACCAGTTTTATCCTTAGGATCACTGGAAACACTTCGCTGTCCATTATTCTTGGTTCCTACTACTTCAGAAATAGTAGCCATAATATTCACAGAGGCATTATAACTAAACTGAGCATCCTCTGTAGGATTGATTATGGTAACTAAAGGAGCATAGTTATCAATACCATAGAGTTGATTAGAAGTGGAAGTACCACCCAGAATATTAGTAGCAGTCACTTCCAAACGAATTCCGGTCTGATCTACAGGTATTACACCACCCATAACATCAATGCTGTATACATCATTTACGGCAGCAGGAATTACAGGACCTTGGAATAGAGCGTTGGCAGGAATAGTATAAACATTAGCAACCACTCCGCCTACCGCCAAATTGATACCGGCTGTATTGATAGTGAAGCTAAGCTTGTTGTTATTAGTGGAATTTAGCCACCAGCTGTCATTCGCTAAGGGCTGGAAAGTAATTTCAGGTGCAGGAGCAGGAACAACAAAGTTCGTGCTGGCTACACTCTCATTACCCACTACATCTTTGGCCGTGATAGCTACTGTATAGTTACCATACTGATTAGCAGTTACGATTTCAGCAATAGCTCCAGTCAGATTACTGAATACAACTGGTGTTCCAGTAGGAGGAGTAACAGTCATAGTTACAGTCTGTAATCCAGAACCACTTCTATCCTGTATATCCTTAGAGGATTTCAATATGCCTCGCGTACTTGCATTATCAGTAACCGTAGCTGTAATACTAACCTGTTCATTATAGGTAACCTCGGTACCTGCTACAGGAGTATGAATTGTAATCACCGGTGCATTATTATCAATCAAGAAGGTCTGATTGGAAGTAGAAGTTCCACCCCAAACATCGGTAGCAATAACTTCTAAACGAACTGCTGTTTGATCTGCAGGAACTACTCCACCATAAAGGATTACAGAGTATTGATTATTAGCACCTGCCGTAGGAGTGATCGGACCCTGGATTAATGTGTTGCTTGGTTCGGCATAGATATTAGCAACCACACCACCATTGGCAAGCTGAGCTACGGAGTTCACTGTAAAGGTGAAAGTATTAGATCCTGTAGTATTTAGCCACCAGTTACCATTAAGAGGATTAATTGCAATAGTAGGAGCTCCACCTACAACATCAAATTCATAGGATAAAGATCCAACATTACCTACAATATCACCAACTGCGGCAACTACTGTATAGTGGCCAGCAGGAAGAACACCTGCATCGTGAGTGAAGGTTCCATTGGTAATAGTACCAGTAATGGCAGCACCATTTAGAGTTACATTAATGTTTGTTACATCAATTCCGCTGGCACCTGTATAATACCAAATAGGGGTTCTACTATTCTTTCCGTTTAGCCTTCCAGAATCAGCTCCTCGCATTAGAATTTGCATCCCTTGATAGTCCTCAAAGGCAATTGCTACAACAACATCGGTTCCCTGAGCAAGAGTTGCAGGATAATAATCAATCGGGTCTTCATCCACGATTTGTGGTTCTTCCGGATCCCAGAAGCCATCTTGATCAAGATCAACCCAATCCAGGTCTTCATTCACACCATTAGGAACATCTTCATTAAACAAACCATCACCATCATTATCTATAGGAGCACCAACTGGAGCAAGTGCCCAAACAATTGGAGCAGCCATATCAATTCCGTAGGTCTGTTGTGATTGATTAACAATATTGTAGTTATCTATTGCTTCAACATATAGCTTAACTGCAGTTGCCATAGGAGACAGCAACTGACCAAAGTTGAAAGAATAACTATATACATTTCCAGAAACAGAAATGGGTGCAAGGACCATTTGCTGGATTTGGTTTTCACCTGCAGCTGATACTTCATATAAATCGATCCAGACACCATCATTGGGTATAGTTCTGCCTTGTGGAACAGTTACTGTGAAGGTTAAAGGAGTATTGAAGGTTGGATTCAACCACCAGCCATTAGCAAAACCAGTAAAGGTAATTGCAGGACCTTCAATATTAACTGTGTAGTTTACGGGTTCTGTTACACTATTCATCTCCAGATTATTATCGGCATACCATACTGCTTGCATTTCCATTGTATAGTTAATGTCATAACCCAGAGCATTCAAATCATCCATAGTTAGGGTATAACTGTAAGTATTACCGCTTACGGTCATATTTGCCATTGGAACAGTAATGTCACTATTCCAGCCCATAACATACAGATGAGCATCACTGATAGCTGTTTCTGGATCAGTTATAGTAGCACTTAATGTGCGATCTGTAACTGTAATTTGTGTTCCAGTTGCTACAATAACAGGTGCTGTAATATCAACCTTAAATGCCTTTTCTGCACTGATATTTACATTGTTACGAGTAACCATAACAGAGGCAATATGATCACCTGCAGTAAGGTCCATAATATTAGCAGCAGTAATGAAACCGTTATTGTAAGAAGCAGGAACCGCTATATTATCAATATACATTTGATAGGTTATTTCTCCGGCAGAAGGAGTTGTGTATCCACCATCGGTAAACCCATCATAAACGAAGAACTTGATAGTAGAATGATTTTCTACTGTCCAGAGTTCGTTATTAGTTGCGTTAATATACTGTGGTTCAATACTATTAAAGACAACATTGAAGTCCACGGTTCCAGTGTATTGGCCAACTGCATAGATAAATCCACTTGGGGCAGCGAAGGTTACAACATTTCCAATAACATCTGCAGTAACATTAATCCACTGATTACCATTATAGTACATTCCCACAATGGTTCCCACTGTAGGATCTGGAGTAGCAGCTAAAGTAACTGTGAGATTAAGATCACTTTGTGGATTCACTATGAACGCCGTTTGAGCAGGATTACTTAATTCAGTATAACCAAGAGGAAGTGCAATTGCTGGCTCAACATTTTCATAGTAAGCAAAACTACCGTTAGGAACAGTCAAAGCAATTCCATTATGGGTAATTGTGCCAATATTAGTAGTATTAAGCACGGTGCTGTTTAGTTGCATCATCCAGTTTTCATAATCAATTGCAGATGTCCAGAATTCGTATTCACCATAACTAGGAACATCAAAGAAAGCTGTAGGTGTTCCATTAACTATCTGAACAGCAGGAGTATTAGCATAAACTCCATTATAAAGAGTAGTTACTATTGGAGCACTAAGAGCACCTGTAATACGCACTTCGTTATTATAGAACACATTGGCAGTAATAGTAGGATTGTTAACAACCAGTTTTCCACCTTCAGTTGCATCGTAAGTAACATTCAATTCGGGTTTATTGGTAGAAATCAATCCACTGTTATAGGTTACCACTGTTCTAATCTTTGTAGCCCCATTCATCAGTTCAGCATTAAACTGCACTGCAAAGGGTGTAGCTACAAGATTGGAAATTGTGGCAAAAGGTGTCCAGATATTGTTAGCGAAGTATTCAAAGGTGACTGCTTCTATAATTTCATTGTTCCAGTTGGCAACTTCAGCATAGAGGATATCCTGGTTAGCATTATCTCCATTAAAGCTCATTGCGGTAATCAGAGCATAAGGTTCCCAGTTAGCAGGAGGAACGATAGTAACTGTTTTAGCTACGCCATTAACATTTCCGGCATAATCATAAGCCATAATGCCAAGGTTGTAATTACCCACTACCAGACCTGTAGTATTCCAGTTAATACTATAAGGAGCTTCAGTATCAGTTCCAATGAGAACATCTACCCCATTATAATTATACCAGAATTCTACTTTTTCCATTCCGGAAGCAACTTGAGTAATCTGTCCATAAAGGACATCAAAAGCATTTACATCAATAGTAGCGGTTGTAGCTAACTGAATAGTGTAGTTGCCATTATTTTCTGTTACGCCGTTTCCTGTAATTCCATTTAGGGCAATTTCAGGATCGGTAGTATCATACATCACATTAGTTATAACTGTGCTATTATCAGTATTCGGTGTTTCTTCCGCAAGGTCAGATACGCTGAATCTGAAATCTAACATACCATTTAACAATACATTGTCGTGATGGTATATTTCTATTTCGCTAAATGTAGCAAGGTAAGTGTTAGTTCCTGTTCTGGTAACTTCTGCATTACCCAGCTCAGGATCACGCCAAGGATCATTTGCTCCATCAATACCGAGAATATGATATTGAAGAGCAATACTATTTGCATCAATTTCATCATCAGTATTTACAGTGAAGTTTACCGTAAAGGTCTCTCCATTGAAGAAACCGTTACTTGCAGGAACTGTTTCCGTAGCTGCAATTGCTAAGCTATGATCAAGCGTTATGGTTACCATATCAGAGACCTGACCAAGAGTTATTCTTGCTTCGCGAGCACGGACACCAAGTTCATAATTTCCTTCAGCGTAAGCTGTTAGCACATCTGTTAGAAGAACATTGGCATTAGTTCCAGCTACATCTGCATATTCCAGATGTGTCCAATCCGTTGCACCCACAGCACGAATAACATATTCCACCCGAGGAATGCTAATATCATTCACTTGCATTACTACATTCACATTATTATGTAAGCGAACCGGTATAATTCCATTTACAGGAATATGACCAGCTACACTTATAATTTGCATTGGGGTCTGATTATCAACCACTGTAAAGGTATCGGTAACTTCAAGAATATTACCAACATTATCAGTGACCGTAGCTTGAACGATATATTCTGCACCAAAGATTAAATCTTCAGGAACATTCCAGGAATAAGTCCAAGGTGTTTCTACAACTATCTCAATAGGAATCCAAGGAGAAGCCGGAACTGTAACTGGAGCATAAACATAAGATACATTCAGCAGACCTGAAAGGTTATCTATAGGATTAGCATTTAGAACAAGAGTAGTTCCTCTTTCAATTTCTTCTGGAATCGTAAATGTAGCAGTTGGTAATACATTATCAATATTCAGAGTCTTAGTAACTTCGTTGGTATTACCATACACATCGTAAGTTATCACTTTCAATACACCGTTAGTAACATTTGTAGCTTGGGGTATTTCGTTCCAGACAATTTGAGCCATATTGTTGAGCAGGATACCATTTACTGCATTCACAGAGCCGATTAAGACATTATTGAATTGGAATTCAACTCTTGCTAAATCAGCAAGCATTACATCGCTGGTTATGTTTGCAGTAATAGTCAGCGTGGAATCAACAACACCGCTAACCCATTCAGGATCAGTTAAACCATTCCAAATGTAGCTAATAGCAACATCTGGTGCTTGGGTATCTCTAATATTGGCAATCGCATAAGCATTACCGGTTATTACACTGGAAATTGGAGTAACAGTTCCCCAAATATCTTTTGCCTGAGCCACAATCTGCATTGTATTATTAAACAGATAATACGGAGCTACAAACCAATCGTAGCTGTAATTTGTGGTAGCATTATTCCAGACTTCGGTAGGCACACCACCATTTTGATCATCTCCAAAATCAGTCCAACTACTAACTGGAGTTATGTCATTACCATTTACATTTACATAACGATAACGGTAACGAACTGCACTCAAATAATCGGTATTAGTGAAATTGGAAGTGAGGGTATATGTCTCACCGCGTTGGACAATATTTCCTGCTTCTATGTTGGCAACGGCAACCTGAGGAATAATAGAACCATTGTAGATATTTACAGTGATTATAGAAGTAGTAGAACCAGGATTGTAATTACTGGTAGCTTGAACTTCATAAGTTCCACTATCTAATCCTACAATATCCCAATTAGCCGTGAACTGGCTTTGGAATTGTCCTGTAAATGATGGATCAATGAAATCCCAGGATGGATCACCATTAGCGATAGTGGTAATAGGAGACCAGTTGGAATTACCAATAGCTCTGTATGAGAAAGAAATACTGGCTGGAATTTCAGCATTATGAGGAACATAAGCATATAGCTTAATAGGAGTTCCGGTTCCATCTTGATTCATTCCAACTGCTTCATTAATCAATCCAATGTTTAGATCGGCAGGATTATTCCAATTCACATAATGAATAGTTGGTTCACCGTTCTGAACATCTGTGATAGCCATAATGCGAGCTACATTAGGAATACCATAAGTCACATTTATATTGAAGTTTTCTATGGGAGAAATATGCTCCATATAGTCCTTCAAAGAAAGTTCTGCACTTACTACGATATCATTCATATTGCCATTGGCAAAATGGTTATCAAAATCAATTGGAGTCCAGGTAAAGGTGATATTAGTACTATCAATTGAAGTATATGTTTGGACTGAATCGCGTACTATGTTATTGATCTTGAACCTAACCTTTAAAGCATCCAAAGGTATTCCAATGAAATCTTTATAATTTACTTTGAAAGTAATCGGATGATTATAGGCAACAGTATTATTCACATTAGGGGCAAGAGATGTAACACTTTGAATAGCAGGAGGATAAACATCAAAGTACATCATTTGATAATCTGCTGGCTGCAAGGTTACAGTGTTACCTGCAAAATCCTCCAGCACAACAGTAAGGTGATAGAGTCCTTCTGTCATACCTGCCATTTGGACAGGTGTGAAAGTAAATACTGTCTCAGCCATACCAACATCATTATAATTTTTATTCCTATGCAATGCTAAATTCCCTGCTGAATCATAGAAGCGAATCTTAACCTTAGCGATATCAAGCAAACCGTCATTATTCAACTCCGTGTAATTGAGGGTAATAGTTACATCCTGAGTTCTATCTACAGCCATCTTGTTATCATACATTGTATTGGTCAAGCTCACTACTTCAGCATTAGGTGCAAGAGCATCTACATAGAGTTTGATAATTTCGGTTGCCATATTATTGGCATCGGAATCTTGAGCAATAGCTCTCAAATATAGAACTGGAGCACGGAAAGGAGGATAATCCCATCCATTATAAGTGATCGTTCCACCTCCAGTTCCATCAGGAACAATAGAACCTGCGCCAAGAGTTGTGATATTTACCCAATTATCGATACCAGTTGTGGAGTATTCAAAGGTTATAGAATTAACCTCGGTAATATCAGAGAGATGCGCTTGCAGTAATCCGTTGAAGTTATTAGCATTATTGGCAAAGGCATACTCTTCGGATATAACAGGACGGGTACCAACTTGCGTAAAAGTGATTTCCGGACCGGTTACATCATTAAAGATTACAGTAGTAACCGTTGCTTCATTATTGCCAAGAGCATCATAAGCAATAACTTGAATCTGATAATATCCTTCTTGAATAACATCAAGTTCTACAGTAGCTTCCGAATTAATCACATTAACTCTTTGTCCAATTTGCGTCCAGTTATTGGGCCAGGTATCTGTAACTTCAGCTTTGTACTGATAGAAGAATTCAGCTTCTACTGCAGGATCAAAACCAGTAGGTATTTCCGTAGCAGTTAAAGGTACATTAGTTAAATCTGCATTAATAGTGTAAATATAATTTGTAGAAGCAAGCAATACATCTTCAATCTTAGTAAGCGCCATCTTGGCAGGGCTGGTATCAACATTAACTGCAAATTCAGTAGAAACAGCAAAATTCCCTGCTTTATCAAATGCAATTGAACGAATGTAGTAAGTAGAATTTGCTTCTTCAGCTTCATCTACTAAACCATTAGCGTTGTTATCCAGATTATCAAACAAGGGATTCGGCGCTTGCCAAGTTACAGGATAATTTCCAGCCATTTGAACTGACTGATCAAAGATATTCCATTGACGGTTCATCTCACTGGCTGGAATTCCGCTATATTGATACATAACTCCAACTATGTCATCCGCAGCAACCAAAAGTTCTTCTACATCAGTAACGAAATCTACATTATTACCAGGAGTAGCATTTGTAACATTACCAACAGAAGTAATATTATTGATAACAGGAGCTATATTATCTATAATCATATAACTGGAAGGTGCCTGATAATGTTCAAGCTCATTTCCCGCTATATCTAAAGGAACAGCCCGGAATTCGTGAATGCCTTGTGCATAATCAGCACTGTTAAAGTTAATTGTCCAAGGCATTGGAGTAAATGTTGTGAAACCATGTATATCTTCAACCAAAGGTTCATTCTGATCCCATGTTCCATTGTTATTTAAATCAATGCCATATCGGAAATTATAGGTAGTTCCTACATTCAGCTCAAAACTACCATTCCAGGAATTTCCATCATAAACAAGTTCACCTAAAACATTGCCATTAGCGATCAAATGAACACCTGGAGCCCAAAGCAGCTGATCTATATCCAGATCAAAAGTAATGGTTTGAGTTGTGGCTTTAGCAACAGTGGCTATAGGTTGCCAGACATCATTTACCTTCTGTTCAAAACGGATATATTCCACTGCGTTGTTATCAGTTGTGTTAGCTGTTAAAGCTTTTTTACCGCTAATAAATGCCATATCTTCAGGATACTCAATAGAAGCAATAACATCATCAATACTGGTAACATTAACTATCAAATCAGTAGCGGCAAGTTTTTCAGCATTGCTTAGTTTATTATTATAAGCAACTGTTTCGGAGGCCTTATCTCCTTCCAGATTGCCCATAGCATCCTTACGCACTACCACAAATCTATGTTGACCAGCAGACAACAAATCAAAAGGAATCTCAAACTCAAAGAGTTCTGGATAGGTACTATTACCTAGATTCCATGCCTCGTGGTCATATTCTACAGGTTGCCAGTTTCCATCAGGAGTTCTCTGATACATCATCAAAGGCATCACATTATCGGTTCCAAGAGTGCTGGCATCAACAAATAACCTGAGATTGGAAGCACCATTGGTTCCCTGCTGAGAACTGCTTACAATAGATATTTCATCTGGAGCATTAGGAATATCCGTAATCTCTGTAAGATTCGGATAATTGACAGAATGAATAATATGAGTAAATCTGGTTTCGGGTGCTTGATTATCTACATTAATAGGTGTACTCAAATTCAGTGTAGCTGCATTTCCCTTATTATCGGTAACAGTTACCCTAATCTGAACAGGTCCGAAATAGTTTTCACCCAAGAAAGTGTTTACAGAGCCACCAGCAATATTCCAGTTCAATGCTTTATAGACACCAGTTAATGCATCGTAACTTAATTGAGGAACTGTAGCAAACCAGTTGGTTCCATCTACACTCCACTCAAGTAGTGTATTATCAATCTCTGTAGCATTATCATAAATAGGATTCACAGGAGTTACACTGAATGAACCTTGTTTTCCAGGAGCCCAGGAAACCGGATCAATCGTTGAAATATTGTTTAAGGTAACCTGAGGAGCAAGCTGATCAACACTAAACCAGCTATATGGTTGTTCTGGAAGATCAATACCTGTATACATCGCAGTTGGTGTGAAAGCCATATTGAAATTAAAGGTATAGTCAGTTCCGTTCACCATATAGGGAGCAAAGAAACTGTTCGGAATAGCAAGACGGATAATGGCTACATTATCAACCGGATCAATATAAATCAGATTACTTGTTATAATTCCGGTAGTAGGAATTTGAGGTTGATTACTAACGTCATTGGGAACAGGAGCAATATTAACATCAGCATTCGTACCAGTATTATCAACAATCTTCACTCCGAAGGTTACAGAAGCAATACCATTTAGAGGTCCGCTGGTAGAAGTAGGATTTGTAATTCTACCTTCCAGAATAATATAATCATTGGCATCATCAACAGGGTTGGAGGCAAATTCTATGCTGTTAATAATTCCTTCATCATTGATATCTTCGTGCTTTAGAATATTAACAGTAGCTATTGCGTTACTAATGTCATTTTCCAGAAGAATATTCGGTCCAGGTGTAACAGAGGAATTGCCAATGTAATCCCAAGATGTTACCGTTGTAGTATAATTTCCAGGAAGGAAGCCATTAAAATCCCAGTTAATCATATTAACACCAAGGGGGTTAGCTATTGCCTGGTTTATAGTATGTACAATTACATCTGCAGAATAAATATCAACCTGAACTGTTACGGCATCTCTGATATTGAAAGAGACAGGAATATTTAGGTTGTTATTAGCAGTATTGGCATAATCTATAGATTTCACAATTTCAGTAGTATCAGGTTCAGCCACGGGAGCTACATTATCCAAAACCTTAACATATTGAACTACATCATAGAGGTCACGATTTTGAGTTATAACGCTGGCTCTTAACCAGAAACCGCGATAATCACGATTTGGATAATTCGGATCCTGAACAAAGGCATATAAATCATCCGTCATATTCCAGTGCGTTTCATAAGGAAATTCCATATCGGTTGTATTATCAAGGTGACTGGTAATTTCATAATTAAGATCGGCTGCAGTGAAGGTCTCGTCACCATCAGCATCATAGAATAAACGAAATTCTACGCCCTGAATCGGAACATTAGAATTTGTATTAGCAATGATGTTAACAGGTGCTTCAGAAACATTTACTTCAAAGTTTGATGTAGTCCCATTTATGTAAAGAGTCATCATTGCAGGGTTATACTGCCAGTCAAAATATGTCTCAAAAGTAGGAACAGTGGCATCAAACTTATCTTTCAAGTTCTCTACCGTAATAATGTATCGTCCATTAGCCAGAGTTGTTCCTGTATAAGGAGCACTAAAAGTAATATCTACATATCCACTTCCATCAGTATTAATAGTAAGAGGTGAATATTGCATATTAGCTAAGGCATCAGCTGCTTGAGGATATTGGCTGGGATCATAACTATAAGTTACAGGATCAGGAATGAAAGTAACATCTACGCTATGAAGGCCGACAAAAACATTAGGCAGATCAATAAAGTTAACTCTGATCCTATCCCAAACATCGTCATAGAAGAAACTTCCTGAACTATCATCAGCTTTTACATCATCACCCAAGTATAACTGCATACCTGCATATTGAGGAGCAATATCATCAACATTGAAGTTATAAGATATAGTTTGAGTTAAGCCATATATATTTTGGTAGGTTATAGTTATACTGGCTTGTGTAATATCAAGATCAGCAATACTAGCGGCAGGGATAGTCCAAGTGGCTTTATGAGAATCAGTAATTACCGGTGCAGGTATATTTGAAAGTAGTCCTGCTGGATCACTTGTTAATGTAAACCATCCGCTCATATCTGCAGGAAGTGCACTTGGGAAGTTCTCTCCCAAGTTTGTTACCTGAACACTAATTCTCATTCTTCTTTCAGGACTGATTATATTGCTTTCCCAGGTACCGTCAATATCTCTGCCTTGAACTACAGGGATGTTAGCAATATAGTCCATAATATCAACTGGTGCGGAAAACACAAAGGTATGAGTAAATATCTCTGCATTATAAGGAATACGCTTAGTATGGGCTGTAAAGTTAATATCACCATCTACCATACCTATTGCAGAAACACTATCAAATACTGCCACATAATCTATACTGTTATTACCAATCAGGTCTTTATCTGCTTGCGTAGCAGGCCTTATTGTGTAATTAACAGGAATAGTAAATCCTGGAACTGGATCAATGCTTACTTCATCAATATATTCAGGATATTTCACATCAATATATACTTCAATTTTGGAGTTTATTGTCCCTGTCCCTACAGGTTCTACAATTACTTCTTCCCAGCTGCCGTCATATATCTGAGTTAAATATTTGGCACCGCGAATTATAGGAACAATAGGACCTTCATTGGCAACTTCTACGAACTTGTCTGCTGTGGAAACATCGTTCAATACAGGGTCTTGAAGATTAACTACAATTTCCTGAGAAGTAATACCAGGATTAGCTTTAGCAGTAAAACCAGTGATATGAGCTACCCAAATGTTAAGATCATTATCAAAGGTAATATCAGAATCATTTACTATATAAACAGTAGGGACACCTTCAATAAATGTATCAAGATGTTCTATACTGACAAACGGTTTGGTTGTTGCTGCATTATAGGATGATTCATCGGTAAATTTAACCGTAATTTCAACTTCTTCACCAGGAACTACATAGTTATCTGTAACTGAGTATGCACTCTTTACAACTATTCCATCCTGAACAAATTGTGGAGAAGTCCGATCTATTAGCATAAGTGACTTACTATTCACATCAACATTAAACCAGTTTGAAGTGTATGTTTCCTGAGTAGTAGTATTATCGGTATAAGTTATCAGATAGGTAACCTTATATTTCCAACCCAGAGAGCTAACTGTTTTAGCAGGATTTATTACCAGATCATCATCCAGATACCACTCATAAGGATTACCACTCAGCATAGCCAAATCATGCCATACTTCGTTATCATCATTGATCTCGATAGGATCGTTAATTTGAACCAGTATAGGTTCTACAGACTCAACAGCAACTCCCCGTGGGATATTTACAGCACGGTTTGTATTCAATTTTAAGATGAAACCAAGATGATTACCAGGTTTGATATAAGGGCTGGTCTTTGTATTCAACTCATCGCCTACAAATTTTTGATAGGCAATCATATAAGCTGCCGTTCCATCATCCGCACTGGTAGTAAAGCCCATAGTAATAATAGGTCCATTAGCTACATACTGGATAGAATGAATAGGAACTATACTTGGGTCTGAACCAACATAGTTCTTATGCCCAACTAGGTCTTCAACTCCTTGAAGGTAAATGTTCAGAATATAATCGGGACCAAGATCATTCGGAGTAATAGGACTTAGTTTCCATTCAGTATAGAAGTAATCACCAATCCTAGAAGTATTGTAAGGGACAACATTCCAGCCTGCTGCTGTGGGATCATTAACCCAGCCAGCTCCTACTCCGTTATAAGGATTACTTGCATCTCCATCATCATCTTTTGTAGCAACTTTCAAATATAGATATCTATTAGTTTCCCAAACGCCGGGAGCGGGAGGTGTTAAAGACAGATTTATAACAGAACCCATAGAAGATATCATTTCATAAACAGGAGGATTATCATCTGTAGCAGTAGCAACCCAATATCTGGTTTCATCGTATGTAGGAACTTCCTTATCTACTTTCACCCAAGTAGTATCTACTATCTCTTCGGGTAGGAAACTCCAATATTTATAGTCAATTTGAATGGGTTCGCCATCAGAGTAAGCATTCCAGACAGAGCTATAATCCGGAGTCGTTACCCAAGTTGCTAAATATGGATAAATATTAACTGTTCTACCACCTGACAGATTAATAACTATCGGTTGTCCATCAGGTGTATCTATAACTAAAGTACTCGGAATTGACCAGTTTTCAGGAACATTATCTTCAATCCTATCAAAGTCTGCAATTACACCTACTTCATCAGGATTAAGAGTGCTGATAAAATGATATTCCGTAATCAGATCATTCTCGGGAGCAAACCAACCGTTAGGAGCTCTCCCAACATCACTATAGCCACGTTCGGGAGTACCTTGTCCATATTGATCTACAACAGGACTGCTAATTATGATCATATCGTGAAGATAATTATCGGCATTATAGCCATAAATGGTCTTCGTATCCAATGAAAAATTAGCTACAGTATAAAGATCTGAAGCAGAATAATCTAATTGAGTGATATCAATAGTATAATAGTATTTGATTATTCTATCTGCACCGGTTCCTTCAGAAAGAGGACCAGCAGTTAGTGTAACTGTAATTGTTCCCTGAATAGCGGGCAGAGTAATTTCAGGCTCAATGAGATCGTTCGGCGATTTCACTTCTACCGCTGCATAAACATTATTCATTTCTTTTACAATATTATCAACTGCGGTAGTATGTGCCTGATCTAGATAGAAGGTAACTGTTTGAATAACAGGTTTTGTATCAACATTGATTTCATCCCAGTTGCCATCACCATTCAACGGAGTATAAACATCTGTTCCATTTGAATCTAAGTAGGTAAGAGTATTACCTGTGATAGTAGCTCTGATAACCTTACCATCAAGGTCTGTAGCAGTAAGAGCAGGGAATAAAACATTCATATCGCTGCTTTGGAAAATGGGATCACCTGCATTGAAGGTTTGGGAAGCCAAAGGATCTCCATTGACCGTGAGAGAAACTAATAATTGATTTACGCGTTGAGGGTTAGTAACCGTAAAGCTCACTTTTAGATCGTGTCCAGGAACAAACCAATTAGTAGGATCAATATTATCAGGAGCGTTATCAGTAACTGAAATATCGGTTACAGTAATTTCAGGAATCGGGATAATATTCAGATAGCGGACAAGAGTTCCGGTATTATCAACATTATCGTTAGCGGTTATAGTTGCCACAACTCTTTGAGCCGCAATATCTTGATCTACAGTTATATTCCATTTAGCTTTACCAGTATCCGTTATATCCAACGCACCAATAGTAATTCCGTCAGCAGGATTAAATATTATTTCAGGAGTTGACCAATTTACTCCGGAATCGGCATCGGTAATATCAAAGCTTAGTATTTGATCTGTTCCTGCGGTAAGATAATCTAAAGAACCATCAGTAGCTGATATTACAGGAAGTCCATCAGGATCAACACCATCTGCAATTAAGTTATTACCGCTAATTGCAGTGTTTATTGCATTAGTATTCAATGAAAGAGAAGTTCCCGTGTCGTATTTTGAATAAGTTACTACTACAAGAGCAGATAACGTATCAGAATGCGGAATGCTGACTGAGGGGAATGACAGATTAAACAAACTGGAATCAGGAGCACTGATTGTTTGTGTATTACCAACTTGTAAATCGGTGGTCTGATTGATAAGCATCACATCTATCTTATCGGCTCGTTGATAATTTTCTACCTCAAAGGAAACAGTAATATCAGTTCCAGGTTTAAAGTAAGGATTTGCAGTGGGAACTGCCCCAGATATTACTACATTAACAGGTAGAGGAGAAGGCGCTACATTAATATAGCGGCTTTCCACAAGTTCGTTTCCTGTTTTATCTTTTACCGATAGAGTAGCTACAAAGTTCTTTACTGCAGTTGTATCCAGCAGTGTAATATTACCGGTTATGGCACCAGTATTATAAAGTAAATCTGTAGCAGTCACATTTTCAGTAAAGGCAAGGTTAATAGAAGCAGGAATATTATCATAAATTCCGGCTAGTGCATCAATTACATTGAAAGTAAAGGGCTGTGGATTACCATCTGCTGTAATATAGTTAGTTACATCATCAAAGGAAGAATTATCGAGTATCGGAACTTCCTGATCCACAATTACCGCAATACTTCTATTAGTAGTATGCATTTTAGTAGATTCTTCCATAGAATTTGCATAAACGGTTATATTAGCTATATTATTATGAATCAAATTGGGAAGGGTTATATCTGTTATATTCCAAGTAAGTTCAAAAACATTTCCACCAAGATCAACAACAGGATTAACCAAAGGTAGAGCAGCTGCATCAGCCATAGTAGAAATACTGGAAACATCAGCTACAAAATTAGTTACTACACTTCTGTTATAACCCCCGGAAATTTGCGCCTTTAATGTTCCTGTATTATCTACATTATTTACATAACCCTGAATAGCATTCGTAACATTTCCGGCTTCATCATAAACTACAGTTCCCGTGGATTGGAAATTGGTAAATTCGATTTTACTGATCCAGGGTCTGGCATTCAAAATATGAATGGGGAAAGAAATTTCCGCAGAATCGTTGTGGAACAAATCAAGTGTTACTGGATAGATGGGATTATTGTATCTGCCAGGGTTCCCAGCTTCATCCCAAGGTAAATACAGAACCATTTTGGAATTAGGATATTCCAAGCCGGAGATACCGATAACACTTATTTTTAATTTATATTGGTTATCCACACCAGGAATAGCACTAATTTCATCTACAGAACCTGTTACACCTGCTATTTGTGTGTTATCTGCAGTAAAAACACCTGCTACATTCCAACCGGAAGTATGAAAAGTGTGGTTTCCCAATTCATTCAAATTAGTGGTTCTAAGTGGTTCGCTGGTTTGTAAAATAATCTCGAAACTGTTATTAGCCGCAGAAACCACCGGAATAGGCACATCATCAACAAAAGTAATTGATCTACTGTCGTGGTTATAAGTGTAAATTTCAGGAATACTCTCAAGTTTGGGATTTTCATTATCTATAGCTAATTCCGTACTGTCGGGAGCTGGATCTGTAGCTACAAGATAGCCGTTATCAGCAAATTGAGTTACTTGGACATAGAGTTTTACATCCAGTTCCTGATAGCCAGTAGAATCAGCCATAGCTTTCAGGTCGTTACTGAGTCCCGCAAAGACATACTCTGTTGCAGGTAAGGACACATCCGAAGCAAGAGTACCTGTTTTACTCCATTCTCTTAAATTTACAGGATTAGTAATGCTTAGTTTCCAGGTAAGATCATAAGTAGAAGAAGGAACAGATATAGTTACCACCGTAGAATCCTGAATACCGTCATTAGCAGGATTATATTGTGAATTATATGTTCTACTTGGATGCCCGGGAGAAAAACTATCATCGGAAACAGAAACACTACCTTGAGCAGGATATGTTGGTTGGGGAGGAATAACCAGATTAAAGATATCCGAATGCGTGGGAACAGCATCGTTAATCAGAGTATCTAAATCTGTATTTATGTATTCACTATAAGCATGAGCAGGAAGATAATTATTCCCGCCAACAATACCAAGAATCCATTCTCCTGCTTTAGCTGAACTCAAAGATTGCACTTCTGCATTGGATATAGTTATTTCTGCTTTATTCAAATCACTAAAATCATCCTGATCTAGCCATTTTTCACCCAAACCCAGATTAGTTAAATCCAAAAGTACCGAACTAGTCGTCCTCAGATAATTTTTGTTATTCACAGTAATTTGAATAGCAATCGAATCTAAGGAAGTATAATAACTATCTCTATTTAGATAAAAGTTATGATCACCTTCAGTATCATAAGGAGCCAAACTATAGGCTCCCCCATTATGTTCTGAAGTTATCGTAATATCATCTATTAGAGCCAGGTTTGCTGTATAATAACTATCTGTAGAATTATAAATGTTCTGAATTGTTATTATATTAGAAGCAGTTATATTTCCAGCATTATCTTGAGCGTAAGCTGTGATTGTATATGTCCCAGCATCAAACTGAGTAGCATCCCAGGAAAAGTTTACTGTATTGGCATACTGATGAGTTTGAGTAGGATATATCAATTTGTCGCTCATCGTTGAATGATCAAAGACCGTATACTGAGTCCAGACATTATTTAACCAATACCAGCTATTTGTACCGTCACTAGCAATTACCCAGTAAGTTCCTTTTTCCCAGCGTAATTGATTAGTATCAACCGTAAAATTACGACTCACCTGGAAACTAAAGGTTGTTGAGCTGAAGCCGTTTTCCCACTCATCATATACTTGATCGGGAAATATAATATCTCCGGTAAAATGATCAATATGAT
>Ga0209606_1001209_pt1 | contig 33371 bp, 22 predicted proteins | sample AD_UKC057_MetaG_FD_184412 | JGI IMG/M metagenome (GOLD analysis project Ga0209606, IMG submission 184412) | Active sludge microbial communities of municipal wastewater-treating anaerobic digesters from USA - AD_UKC057_MetaG (SPAdes) (version 2) | ecosystem: Engineered > Bioreactor > Anaerobic >...
GCAGTATGCCGGGAAATAAACGGTTGAGGCCACATCGTCAACGCTGAACCAGAAAATACCGCCAATTGGGTCGGGCAGCCAGTTCCGAGCCTGTGCAACAAACGAGAAGCCAGTTTGCTGGGTGGCAGTTGCGCGTTCGTTAACGTACTCCTTACCCTCGTATTTCCACTCCATAGGACGCCAGCGATATGGCATGGCATGAGGACCAGCTCCAGGATCCTTCCGCATGTCGAGCTCCGTTCCTTCCAGATGGTCGCGCATGAAGTTCATCATGTCCTTAACGGAAATCTTCCTTTCGGGCTTGATGTAGAGCGGCATACGATGTTTTAGGTTATGCCCTTTGGCATAGTCGAAGTAATCCCACATGGACTGGTTTACCTCCTTAAAAAACGACCATACCCGAATCTCGCAAGCACGGGCAGCACCAAAATCGAGCGGAGCATAGGTATCGGAAAAGCTAAAATCCTCATTTGTGCCGGTATAGTATCCCTTGGTACGGGCGAAGTCAATGACATCAGAAGAGTAAACCACCTCAACACCCGGATCGAAAATCTTGTCAAGGTTCCTGGAGCTTATAGAATTTTTCAGATTTTCTTGTGGGAAGGTGGTGATGCGGGCCTGGTTGGCATGTCCCGAGATGTAGCCGTCGGGAATACGAATGGCTACCCAAACAGCTCCCTTATCGGCATTGTAGGATTTCTTTGTTTTCTTGTCAACCTTCAGGTTAGTCCCCTTTCCAATCATTTCAAAAATCCATACCTCATTTTTATCAGCCACAGAGAACGATTCCCCCTCGCTGTAGTACCCGTACTGCTCCACCAGCTCTGCCATAACCTTGATGGCTTCACGAGCGCTCTTGGAACGTTGCAGGGCAATGTACATCAGCGATCCATAGTCGATTAATGCTGTGCTGTCCTGAAGCTCCAGGCGCCCCCCGTAGGTGGTTTCACCAATGGATACCTGATACTCGTTCATGTTTCCTACCACCGAGTAGGTGTGGCCAACCTGGGGAATTTCACCCAAATACTTACCGGTGTCCCACTCGTATATTTTCATCATTGTGCCTGCAGGGTAATCGGCCGCAGGACGGAAGTAAAGCTCGCCAAACAGGTAGTGGGAATCGGCAGAGTAGGTAATAAAGGTTGACCCGTCGGTTGAGGCACCCCTGGTTACCAAAAAGTTAGTGCACGCCCACCCCGTATCAGCAAGAAAAGCAAAGGATACCAGAGTAAAAATTTGAACAGCAAGTTTTCTCATAGCTTGTCATTTTAAGAATTAGCAAATTGCAAACCTAGCATTTATTTCGATTTTTCTGCATGATGAAGGTTTAATCAACCATATTCTTCACCATCAGAATTATAGGTATAGACATCCGGAAATGGAATCGGCAGTGGCACCGGTTGATGAGGCAAGCGCCGAAGGGGTACCGTTAAGGAAAAGGGCTGCAAGAAAGGCAAAAATCAAAGCTTCCTTAAAATCAACCAGCATGTTTTCTGGAACTACCACGCGATGTTTCACTTTTTCTGTAATGAGCTGCACAAGAAATCTATTCCTGGCGCCACCGCCGGTAACCAGCATAGCACCTGGACTAATTTCTGCTGTTGATTTAGAAATCTGAATGGCAATATGCTCGTAGGCTGTACGTAGCTTATCCTGAAGGGATGCATTGCAGCTTGCAAAAACAGGAACTACCTTTTGCTCAAACCACTCCCTACCGAGTGATTTCGGCCCGAGCAACCCGTAAAACTCCAGCTCATTAAGCCGGTTGAGCAGGTCATGGTTAACCATCCCTTTTGCACCAGCATTGCCATAAGCATCATACTCCATTCCCAGCTGGAGCGAAAGGAAGTTGAGCAGCATGTTGCATGGTGCAACGTCGCAGGCCACCCTTTCGTTGTCAACATTGTCGAAGCTTATGTTGGCTATTCCTCCAAGGTTCAGGCAGATGTCATAACTGGTGAAAAGCAGCTTATCACCAATGGGAACAAGGGGTGCACCCTGTCCATTTCGACAAATGTCAGCAGCGCGAAAATCGGAAATGCACGGAATGCCCGTTTCTGCAACTATAGCAGCACCCTTGCCAATTTGAAAGGTATAGCCCATGCCAGGATTGTGAAAAGCAGTATGCCCATGCGAGGCAACCACATCGGCATGGCGGTTTATTTGCTTCAGGAAACTAAAAACCTCCTTCCCAATAAAGTGGCCATAATCGTAATCGAGCTTTGATATTTCCCACGCTGTCAGCTTTTCAATATCACTTAGCTTGATTTTTACTTCAGCACTATAAGGGACAGTATTGGCTGCTTCAATGGTGTAGGCCCACGAATCTGACTTTTTTTCGAAATGAGCTAGGCAAATATCCAAACCATCAAGCGAGGTTCCAGACATTACACCAACTACGCTCAACGGATTTTTGTTGAAGAGCTTTACCATCACTTGTTCTCGTAAACGCTGATGATCAGCTGCTGCGAGGCCTTATCAATCAAGTTGTAAAGAGTTTCAGCAGAAGGATTGATGCTGCTGTTCACCACGCCGTCGAAAAAGGAGCTACTAAGGGTAATAATGCTTTTTGTTGTAGCCTCCCCAACACAATTTGCCACCGGTATAACTCCCTTATCGGAGTATATGGTAAGCTTTGCAACTACTTTTGGTTTAATCTCATCCTCTTTAAGCTGAACGATTTTCCTAGCAGAATCAACGTGATTTTGGGTGGTGTACTTAGCAGAATGCTCCGGAACTAATTCCAAATCTAGCTTAATATAGTACTTTGATCTTCCCTTTGAAAGGGCTTTATTTATACTAATATCCGGAAATCCGTACATATCGTAGGAAAACTTATCACCATAGGCATCTATGGGAAGTATAATCATACCTACCTCACCCTCGAGCCTTCTTTTTATTATATCCCACGAAGTGTAAAGTATAAGGTTGTCAATCTTGTTTACCTTACTGCTAGCCTGAGGCTCGGGGAACAGGTTGCTATAACTTTCAAGTTTTGCCCGATAGTCGGGGTCAACGTATAGCTTGAATGAGATTAGCGAAATTTCCTTTTTGCGGTATCGCTGCGCTTGCGCCTGGTCAGCCAAACCTAGAGCTGCCAGTAAAAACACGACCATTATAGCTGTAATTCTTTTCATCCCCCAATCAATTTATAAATTCCGGAAAAAACTCTACGAGCAAAGATAGTCAATTTTTCAAACGAGCTCCGGGTTCAATAAATTGTACTTTTGCTACAAATTTCACGTTTGTAGCGGGGTTCTCAATTGCTTCAGCATAAAAGTGGCAGTGAGCTGCCAGCAGTTAGCTTTTACACCCGGACTATGGAACCGGAATCGAAGTACCAAAGGTAACCTGTCACATTGGGGTAACCCATTTGCGACAGGAGTTCCGAATACCCTGCCACCTGCTTCTTGTGGGCATTCTGCTGCTCGCCAAATTTAAAGTCAACTACCACGGCATGGCCATTGCTAACCATCACCCGGTCGGGGCGATAGGTTTGCCCGGTTGGGGTGAGGATGGAAGCCTCAACTTTCAACTCTTGCCATTTTTCTGAAAACCAGTCAGCTACAGCATCATTCTGAATAGCTTCGCTGACATGCTGTTCCAACGCAGGAGCTTGCTGGAGAGAAATCAGGCCTTCTGCAACAAGTCGGCTGACGGCCATGCTCACATCACCTATTCCCCTGATCATTGAAAACAGGCGGTGCATAATTCTCCCGTGCTCTACTCCTGAGGTAACGGTTAATTCTTCATCCTTAAAAAAATCGGATGCCTCAAGGTGTCCTGCCAGGGAAGGAATTTTTTTTCCAACAGGGTACTGCTCCATCAGCCAAACATCGGGGCGATTCTCTACCTTACTCTCGGATGTTTTTGGTATTGGAGCAACCAGCCCAAACTGGTAAACAGCTAATGCTGAAATATCGGCAAACCTGTCATCGGTAAATTCAGGGGCATCCATATCTTTAACAATGGAAAGAATGATGTCTCCGGTATCCTGCACCGTTTTGGGTTCATCAGCCTGGTGGCTAAGCATGACGTAAAGTTCGTTCTGAGGTCTTGTAAAGGCTACGTAGAGCAGGTTTAGGTTATCCACCATGGTTTGAAACTTCTCGGCAAGGTAGTCGTCTCTGAAATCGCTATCCTTAAGGTAGTCGGCCATGCCTATCAGGAATTTCGGGTAATCGCAGTATGGTTCAGTAGCAGACGACACCCATAATGCTTTTTCCTTGTCGTTCTTAAAGATGCTATTGCTGGCGTAGGGGATAATCACAACCGGAAACTCAAGCCCCTTGGACTTATGAAAAGTTAAAATGTTGATTGCATCAGCCGAGTCGGGAAGCGAGAGGGAAACCTCGTGTCCACGGTCATCCCACCACTCCAGGAAGCCAGCAACTGAAGCCAAGTTCCCGTGAGAGTAGTTCAAAATCTGCTCGTTGAGCAGGGCTATATAGGGCAACTCCTGCTTCAACTCCTGCAAATTATAGCGAAGTAAAACCTCCTCAAAAATGGTTGAAAGTGGAAGATTTCTAAGGCCAGTAAGCCAGGCAATCTCGTCATCAATATCGCTTCCAACGAAGGTATGCTCCCAGCTGGTTGAAATTTTAGCTACCACCATGCTCTCCTTGCAGAAAACGCCCCTTGACACGCCATCGTTGGTGTTTAATATAAGCTTAAGGGCCGAAATAAAGAGCCTAATAGCATGTGATGAGTCGAGTAGCAGGGCATCCTGGCTTACCAGGTTAAAGGAGTCCGCCCATTCAGGATTTTCGTTTTTGAGCGATAGCAACATGTCGGCAATCTTTTTGCCCTCGCTGTGTTTCCTAACCAGGATGGCTACATCTCCGGGTCTGTACCCACGTTTCAAGATGTCGGGTATCAGCATTGAGAACTTGCGTTTTAGAAACTCATCATACCTACCTGCTTTAATATTCTGTAAGCACGATACCTCCACAAGTCCACCTATGGCTTCATGAAATTTGCTTTCCTGTGCTGCACCTCCATACAGCTTTTCGACTACTTTCAAAAGGTCTTCGGGAGGATTATCCTCAAAGAGCCGATTAACCCAACCCTTCAACCATGTTGCAGCTTTACCAAAGAATTGGTTGTTAAAGTTCACAATCCCGGGAAGACTGCGAAAGTTTACGGACAAATTGCGGGGTTCCACCTCAAAGTCTTCCTCAAGCTGCGAGGCCAGTATTCGCCAATCGCTGTTACGCCAGCGGTAAATTGCCTGCTTCACATCGCCAACCACCATGCTAAAACCATCCTGAGCCAAGCTATTGCCAACCAGAGGTTTAAAGTTTTGCCACTGAATAACCGAGGTATCCTGAAACTCATCGAGCATAAAGCTATCGTAGCGGGTACCGATTTTCTCATAAACAAACGGTGCGTCGTTCTCCCCAATAAACTCACGAAGCAATGGTCCGCTATCGGCTAGCACCATGACGTTATCCTCTGCCTGAATCTCCTTGATGTACCTTCGTATCTCATTGACTATGTAAAGCCTATTCAGATTGGAACGTAGCGCCGTGGTTGTGTTGAACATTGAGCGGTTGTCCTCAATGTACTCAACCAGCCTGGCCAACCCGGGCTGTAACGATTGTTGAACTAAGTGCTGCAACTCCGATGATTTGCCTGGATTTGCCTTGATGAACTCCATGCTCATCCATTGATTTACGGAGTTATCCCGTGAGGCATCTCCGGCCCTTTTACCAACCTCAATGTAGCTCAACCCTAGTTGAAAATTCGCAGCTTTTTCAATGATTCCATAAACGCCGCCCGACTTATTCTTAAAATCATCAACAGTAAAGCCGTTGCTGCTGATCTCCTGCATCAAGGCCTTGCCCATGCTGCAAATTGTTTGAACTATGGCATTTAACCTCTCCGTGGCCTGAGTGGTAATGTTGACCAGCAACGATTTATCGCCCATTTTGGCTCTTTCCTCGTCGGTAAGCAACCGGTACTGCTCGGAGTAAAGCAGGTTGCCCAGCTCTACCAAACTTTTCTTAATATCAGGGCTTTTTCCCTGATCGAGCTGATAGAAGATCATGGATTTTAAGTGAGTAAATAGCTCTGAATCTCCGTTAGTGCTGTCGAGCAGCCTGTCAACAGCCCTGTCGAGAATAGCATCATGCTCAAGCATGAGCTCGCCCAAGCTATGAAAGCCTACCTCCCAGAGCAGGTTTTGAATGACACGCTGAACAAAGCTGTCGATGGTGCTAACGCTGAACATGGAGTAGTCGTGGAGGATAGCATGCAGAACCGATTTGGCATTTTGGCGTATGGTGGTTTCGGACAATTTAGATTCTGAAATAATAACCTCGAGCATCGGGGTGCTGGCACCACCAGCCAGCTGGTTCAACTCCGAAAGTATGCGCTCCTTCATTTCGGTGGTTGCCTTGTTGGTAAATGTTACCGCTAGTATAATCCTGTAGGCATAAGGGTTAGTTACCACCATGCGGATGTACTCGGCAGCCAGCCTGAAAGTCTTTCCAGAACCAGCGGATGCCCTATAAACAACAAGCCTACTCATAGCAACAGCTAAAAATCAATCAACTCTAAAAATAGGAAAAATCTGAATAAATCCACAGGGTGGGCAGAATGTTGTTGGAATTATAAGTGGGTGTTAAAGGATAAAGGTTAAAGGATAAAAAAAATCAAGCAGGATTCAAGAACCTGTCCGCCTACTGGCGGAACTTGTCCGGCTCCTGACGGAACTTGTCCGCCTACCGGCGGACAAGTTCCTGAATCTGGAATTATTTTTTTCTTTAACTGTAGAAGCTTCCAGCTAGACGCTCCAGCATACTCAGGGTTCATGAGTAACCACAATCAAACGTTGCGTGCCATCCATTTTAACCTGCAGAGGTTTAGGAAAGCGGACATGCCTGAAATATTTAGTTTCGTTGTAAGCAGGTAGCTCATCGAGCTTACTCCATGCAATTCGTGCGAAGCTATCGTTGTTAGGAACAGAGCAGTATCCCACGTTCATGGAAATAACATTGTGAAAAAAGTGGGAGCCGGATGAGGCATCGAGGGGAAAATCATCCAAGCTAGTCTCGACAATTACTTTGGCATTGGAAATTTGTGGCCAAGTAACGGGAATGCCAATCCACCTATCGCGGGTTCCCCACCTTCCGGGGCCAATGAGAATGAAATTTTTTCCCTCAGTAGCCAGCTTTTCGTTAATAGCCTCAACCTCTAAAGCCATTGTCGGGGTCATGGACTTATCAAAAACATTTCGTTTGATGTACACCACATCGTAAAGGTTACTAATTGAGCCGTTACCCATTCCTGTATTTGAAAGGAGTATGACACTATTCAAATCGAGCTCATCCAGGTTCACCTTATACTCGTTGTAGTTGCCAATAAGAGGTTTAATTTGAAGCAGGAAGAATGAAGCCTTGAAATTGGCATCCTTATTCAGATCAACAGCAAACTCTATTTCGCAGGGGGAGCCAAAGGCTTCCTTTACAATGTCGAGGATTACATCAATTGTTTGGGAAAGAGGAATATAGTTGTACTTGAGAATATTAGGGAAATTGATAACCCTCGGACCCGGTTGCCCGATTCCGGCAATCAAGCTATTATTGTTGGAGCTATAAACCGATGCACAATGCTTTAAATTACCATGTTGCTCGGCATAGCTCATATCCAGACGCGCAAGGGCAGCCTCGTCACCTGAAAGCAAGTCGAAGTCTGGCCTGCTGAGGTCAATGGCGAGAAAATCGGTTTGAGAATTTTTTACCAGGTCCTCCAGGGTGTAGTTAATTAGGGTTGGGTACCGGGGGCAAAACCGATAGGATTTTCCTCCTTCAACCACATGCTTACCAAGCCCCACGGCTATATTGGCAAATCCATCTTCGGGGTTAATGTGCCCAAAGGGGTAGTAGTTGTATGATTGTGCAACCCCGCTGATATGGGGATAGTAGTAGTTTTCGAATTTGTTTCCCACCACCTCCTGAACAATAACGGCCATCTTTTCATCTTCAATCTTAAAGTTAATGGCCTTAACATAGGCACGGGCTGTGGGTGAGAAAACGGAGGCGTAAACCAGCTTTATGGCGTTCATCAGGCTTTGAAGTCGGATTGAGCGGTCGGCATGGGCATTAGGAATCATGTAGGTGTCAAAAATACCCGCAAAAGGCTGCATAATGGAGTCTTCCAACATACCTGAAGATCGGATGGCAAGTGGCCTATAGTAAATCTGCAGCAACCTGTCCAGCCTGATTTTCAGTTGATTTGATAGCTCCGCCTTCAGAAAATACCGTTTAATCTCATCGTAGCTTTTAGCGCTGAAAACCACCTCGTAAAGGCTATTGTTAGCCATGAAGTTCTCAAACTCGTTTGTGCCGATAATGGATGTTCTTGGGGTGTGCAGGTTGATGTTGGGGGTGTACTGCGAAACATCAAACGTGTAGAGCAGGGTGTTGATAAACGACAATCCCCTCCCCTTTCCCCCGAAAGAACCATCGGCCAGGCTAACAATGTTGCTTTCATCAACCATCCAATCGCTATCAAAGGTAACTATCTTCCCTCTACGCTTTTCCTGCCTGTACTTCCTGAGGGACAAAATAAGGTACTCGCGAATTTCATCGGGACCCGAGAAATCGTCTATTCTTGAAGGATGTATGATTCGTGCAACTTGAATTTCACCCCTGGCGGCCAGCCACATGGAAAAGTGATTCTTCTGGGCATGATACAAAAGGCTCTCGTCAGGTATTATCCTCAGAGCCTTCTCAAACTCCTCCATGGTGGAGGCAATGGTAATGGGGTTGCCCTCGCTATCCTTAAACACAAAATCGCCAAATCCCAGGTAGTTGCTCAGGAAATTCTTGATGTCGAGCATCAGGCTCTCCGAATTCTTGTCCAGAAATGCCACCTTGAGCTTAAGCGCGGTTTCCTCATTGGACCTGTCGAACGACTGCAGAATAATGGGCAAATTGGGCAACTCCTTACGCACCTGCTCAACCAGGCTCACCCCAGCATGCTCGTCCAGCTTCCCCTTCCTAAAGAACTTGACATCGGAAATCACGCAAAGCATGAAATCCTTGTAACGTGAGAACAGCTCCATGGCCTCCTCGTAGTTCTCGGCCAGGAGTATTTTTGGTCGAATCCTAATCCGTAATACCTTGTAAAGCTCGTCGGTGCTAACGTCCTCGATCATCCTTTTGGTTTGGTCAAGTACACTACCATAGAGTAGAGGCAGGTATCGGGAGTAGTATTTTGGGGAGTCCTCAACCAACAGGATTAACCTTATGAGCGCAATACGGGTATCATTCTCAATATTGACCCTATCCTCGAGTAGCTTGATCATGGAGAAAAAAATCTTTGGTTCCCCGTTCCACACAAACATCCTGTCGATGCCGGTAATGGCAACAGGATTTTTCTCCATCTCATCAACAATCACGCTATTATTTACCAGCAGGTAAATTGGAATATGGTTGTACTCGCCCTTAATGCGCTGGGCCATCTTTAGGGGGGTAACCGTATCGGCGCCCATCATGATGATAATCATGTTAAAGTAGCGCTCCTCCAGCTTATCAAGAGCCTCATCAAGATTGGAAACCCCTGTAATTCGGGGCACGCTGGAAAGGCTCAACTTTGTGTACTCTCCTAGAATATTGTCCGTCAGCCGGTCCTCCTTCTCAATGCTGTAGGCGTCGTACAGCGTGGAAATAAGCAAAATCTCATGCACCTTAAAGGGCATCAAATCGTGGTAGATATCCCTATCTACATTCTGCTGGTTGATAAATCGCTGAAGCAGGCTTTTGCTTTGGGGCTCAACCTCAAAACCTCTACGTTTTGGCTTAGCCTTATCTTTAAGAACTTCCTGACCCTTTACGCTGTTAATATAGCCAACTATTATGTTGGATAGGTTTTTAATCAGGTCGCGCTCTTCCTTCAGAAAAGGGCCTTCATCAGCTTCCGGAAATTTTTGGGTGTAGTAAACCTCCAGTAAACCCCTTATTCCATCAATAGATTCAAACTCCTCCTTTTGGCTCCAAGGCGTTTCCCTAAAATTACGGGTTTGAAACTCATACTGCCCATACCTAATCCTTACTGCTGTGTACTCGGGGTACTGCCAAGCATCTGCTAAAACAAGACAAAGCTGGTAAAGCGTTTCAGGAATTGGCTTGTTCTCCTTTATTATGGAAACCAAGTTGTTAATTGCAGCCAACTCCTTCATCCGCTCTTTCGATATGGCGAGCAGGCGGTAGAATTCCTCGGGATTAGTTTGATTTTCCATTGATATCCTCAAAATCGACTTCAGAAATCCATTCCAAAATATAAAGGTAGAAACATTTATGGGACAAAGAATACCTCTGGTATAATTTGATTTAAGTACATGCACAATTACAAGTTGTTGGCTAATACTGTAAGATAACTACCTGGCACCAATTAAACCTACTTAACTCTGACCATTTTTACCAACTACACTTAAAACTACAAACTACAGAAAATCAAACATCTAGTTTAGTATTTCATCTTTTTCAGATAATTTTTATTGATTTTTAATATTATTTTATCTATTTTCAATAATTTATTATTACTTTTGTTTCATCAACCTTAAAAATAATAGCAATGGCAACAAGAACAAACAACTTAGTATTTTGGGGCTTATATATCGTGGCTTGGCTCATTTTTATCGGCTTGTCCATTGAGGCAGGAGGCTTAATAGTAAATTTCTTTTTCAGTCTGTATAAGCCTGAATTTGTCCAAAATCTTTATCAAAAGTTGGACTTAACTGAAATGTATAACGACAGTAGATTAGCTTTTTTCGGTGTCTATAGCTTTATTCTAACCATTTCAATTTTAAAAGCCTGTCTATTTTACACAGTTATCAGACTAATGCACAAAATGGATTTGTCAAAACCGTTCAGCACCTTTGTTGCAAGACAATTTTCACTAATTAGTTATTACACCCTTTCAATTGGACTATTAAGTTTCATTGCCAGACAGTTAGTTAAAAATTTAATGCATCACGGTTTTGTTACCGACAACTTGAACCAATTTTGGGCAGACAGTCAAGCATTTATTTTAATGGGAGCTATAATCTATATTATTGCGACTATTTTCAAAAAAGGCGTGGAAATTCAAAATGAAAACGACTTAACAGTATAAGCTATGCCCATAATTGTAAACCTAGATGTAATGATGGCAAAGAGAAAAATGTCTCTAAACGAACTCTCGGAAAAAGTTGGTTTAACGTTATCAAACCTTTCCATATTAAAGACAGGGAAAGCCAAGGCAATAAGATTTAGCACATTGGAGGCAATTTGTAAAGTGCTGGAATGCCAGCCCGGTGACATTTTGGAATATGCTGAAGGGAACAAAAAACAACAACCCAATAACCAAAGTGCTTGCTAATGCCCAACTGATAAGCATAATTCAACACTTATGATATTAGGAAACTTGAATGCCATATTCGGCTTAAGGTTTTCAAATTCTGTACCTTCGTAAATACCCAAAAGACTGGTTAAGCAAAAAATTTATCTAGCACCCTAAAGGGGTAAATAAGAAGGACTGGTTAAGCGGTACACCGGCACCGGGAAAAAGTAGCTACCCCACTGGGGAACCAGGTACCTGTCCCAAAAATTCCAGTAAACCAATCCGTCGTCCGACTGGGGTTCGAGCAGGTAGGCAGCCAACCGACCTAGCTTTTGCGAAGTTTTTACCACCATATCGCCCTTGTTAAAACGGCGGCTCACCTTTTGATAGCTGCCATTGATGGTGTTGCAGTAATGCCCCTGATTCAACCGCCTGTCGGGAGCAATGGAGTCAATAGCAAATTGCTCAACCGTCAACGTAACACTATCGGTAAGCATTTGAAATTCAACACCATGCTGCCGGAGAAGCTGAAGAACATTCGGGTCCGGCACAGGCAGGATGTAGGCGTAGGGGTAGGCAATACTTTTAACCGGAATGTAATCGGCAATGTAGGGCACGGTAACCGTGCGCTTGGTGTCGGTTTTTCGGAATCGTTCCCTGCCATGCTCATCGGTGTATGCCTCTGCCTCGTAGGTGAGAATGGTGATCTTCTGGGGCGTGGGGGTGCCCGAGTACTTCACTGCAAACGAATCGCTGCTGGCCGCTTGTGAGCCAATAGCAAGCGATATGCTGTCGGCCCTTGCCAGCATTTGCATGATTTCCGTTTGGTATGCCAGAGCATAATCGGTTATGGAGGCAATCAGGTTGTAGCACCCCAGCACGCGCTCCCGATAACCGGCATAAACATAATTCTCGTTAAGTATTCCCAGGCGATTCCTTATTCCAACGTAGTTGGAGAAGTAGCGGGGTTCAGAGGCATAAGAAATCCAACCTTCCTCGTAGTTTTGCTGGTTAATGAACTCACCGTAGAAGCAGTTCAGCGTGCCGTACTTGCCACTTAGGGTTTGCGATACCCAGGGCATCATCCTATCGCGCATGTAGCGAATAAGCTCCCTATCGCCGTTGGGATTCATCATCCATGTAAAAGTAACAGGTTCCTGGTGATAGGAGCCATTGGTGGTGTGGCAGTCCACAATGATAGCCGGATCCCAGCGGTTAAGCACGTTGGCTACAACTCCCCTCATTTCGGGCGATTCCAGCTTCATAGCATCACGATTCAGGTCGAGCCATTGACCGTTCTGCCTCTCGCCTACCCCGTTAGCAGGCCCATTCTGGTACGTTCTGTTCAACTTGCTTATTCGGTCGTTACCATCGGCATTCAAATCCGGACAAATTAGCACCACTAAATGTTTCAGCAGCTCCGGGTCGCGCTTGGCAACCAGGTCGCGGGCAAACATCAGCGAGGCTTCCTTGCCTTCAACCTCTCCAGCGTGAATGTTGGCCTGAATGTACACCACCAAACGGCCATGCAAATCCTTAGGATCTTTCGGCACAGGGTTTCCAATTACTAGCAGCGGCAGGTCCTTACCCTCGGTTGTTGTGGCAATTTTTTCCACCCGTAAAAATTTGGACGTTTTCTGCAGCCTTTCAACATACGCCATCACCTCGCTGTGGGTAGAAGTTGAGGTAAAGTTGCTGCTCTCGGCAACAGTTAGTAGCGGTGGTTGTAGGTAAGCCACAGCTGGCAGAGCGGCTAGTATAAAAATGCAAAGTAACCTTTTCATCAGTTCCTAATATTATTGTTAGCTATGTCCAGAAAAAATAAACTTTAATGAATTTTGAGATATTTAAAAATCATTCCATCCAAGCATTTAAAAATGTAGCAGGTGAGTTTACATGTTTTGAAACTGCATCCCTTTGGTTACCCGGTTTTTAAACACAGGAACACGGCTTTTGACCGTTTGCCTTTTTAATGGTTTAACAGCTAAACCATGTAATGAGAACTTTATCAAAATATAAAATTATTCCGGAAAATGCCATGAAAAGAAACCTGCTTACCGTATCATTGATGGTGCTTGTCAACACCATAATTTTTGGGCAAAATATCCCAATAGAAAAGGCCAACTACGAGCTACCCGCCCGCTTCTCGCCAAAAAAAGTAGAGAAAATGGTTTTCAGCACAACTGTTCAGCCACACTGGCTGAAGAACAGCACACGCTTTTGGTACAGCTACGAAACGCCAAGCGGAAAATCGTACATTATTGTTGACCCGGCAAAACGTAGCAAGGGTTTTCTCTTTGATAACAACAACATGGCCGCACAGCTCTCGCTGCTGACTAAGGAACCATTTGATGCCCAACATCTTCCAATACAGAAAATTAAGTTTATCAAGAATGAAACAGCTATCCAGTTTGAGGTGAAAAGCACGCTGGTGGATGAGGACAAATCGGATGAGGATGAGGAGAATGACATGGTTAAGAAAAAGGAGGGTAAAGCCAAAGCAAAGCCCGATAAGAAGACATACTACTTTGAGTATGACCTGGCTACCCGAAAGCTAATGCTATTAGAGGACTACAAAAAACCCAAGGAGAATCCGGAGTGGGCTAATATTTCGCCCAACGGTGAGATGGTGGTGTTCAGCAGACATCACAACCTATACTGGATGGATAAGGAGAACTATGAGAAGGCAAAAAAGAACGAGGACGACTCCACCATTATAGAGCACCAGCTTACCACCGATGGCGAAAAGTACTACAGCTACGGCTATACCAGGGAAAACGAGGACAACGTGGACGAGGAGAAAAATAAGGATAAGCGCAAGCCCACCTACATTACATGGTCGTTCGATTCCAAGCTGTTTGCCATGACCAGAACCGACATGCGAAATGTAAAGGAGCTATGGCTGGTTAAAACGCTATCGTCGCCACGGCCCACGCTGGAAACCTACAAGTACCACATGCCAGGTGAGAAAGAAGCACCAAAGGATGAGCTGTTGATATTCAATTTGGCTCAGGACACCATCATCAAACCCGATGTTGCCGCATTTAAGGATCAGGATTTAATGATTCTGAATGCCCGGGTAAAGGCTAACGAACGCGACGACGACTATGTTGCCACCAGGTGGCTGTCGAAGTATAATGATAGGCTCTACTTTGTTCGCACGTCAAGGGACCTAAAGCGCGTTGACGTTTGCTACGTTGACACCAAAACCGGCAAGGTAAATGTTGTAATCGAGGAGAGGCTCAACACCTATATAGATTTTAATGGTATAAGCCTGATTAACAACGAGAAGGAAATTATTCACTGGTCGGAGCGCGACGGATGGGGGCACTTCTACCTCTACGACAACAACGGCAAATTCATCCGACAGATTACCTCCGGACCCTTCCACTGCGAGAATTTGGTGGGTTACGATGAAACCACCAAAACGTTGTTTTTCACAGCCAACGGTTGCGAACCCAACGAAGACCCCTACTACCTGCACCTGTACAGAGTTGGGCTTGACGGGAACGGAATGAAGCTCATCAACCCAGGAAATTTTGACCACTACATCAGCATGGATGATGGCAATCGCTATTTTGTTGACAACTACTCCCGGGTCAACACCAATCCCGAAACCAGGCTACTCGATGCCCAGGGCAACGAGCTGCTTGCACTGGAAAAAGCCGATTTAAGCTTACTCTTCCAGGCTGGGTACAAATTCCCCGAAATATTCAAGGTAAAGGCTGCCGATGGCATTACCGACCTGTTCGGGGTGATGTACAAACCATTTGATTTTGACTCCACCAAGCTCTACCCGCTGATTGAGTATGTTTACCCGGGACCGCAAACCGAATCGGTTAACAAATCGTTTTCTGCTCGCCTAGACAGAACCGACAGGTTGGCGCAGTTTGGGTTTATAGTGATTACGGTTGGTAACAGGGGCGGCCATCCTGCACGCTCCAAGTGGTACCACAACTATGGCTATGGCAACCTTCGTAACTACGGGCTTGCCGATAAAAAGGCTGCTGCCGAGCAGCTAGCCTACCGCCACAACTACATTGATATTAACCGGGTGGGAATACATGGCCATTCGGGAGGAGGCTTCATGACCGCCGCTGCCCTCCTTACCTACCCCGATTTCTTCAAGGTTGGGGTGTCCAATGCGGGCAACCACGAAAACAACATTTATAACCGCTGGTGGAGCGAGAAACACCACGGGGTTAAGGAAATAACCGATACAAGCGGAAAAGTGTCATTTGAGTACAGCATTGACAAGAATTCGGAAATTGCGAAGAACCTGAAGGGACACCTGCTGCTTACCACCGGAGAAACTGACAACAACGTGCATCCGGGTAACACCATCAGGCTGGCCAATGCGCTGATTAAGGCAAACAAGCGTTTCGACTTATTCATGTTTCCCGGCCAAAGGCATGGCTACGGCGATATGACCGAGTACTACTTCTGGCTAATGGGCGACTACTTCAGCAAGTACCTCATTGGAGACTACTCAACCAGCGTGGATATAACGCCCATGAACAACGAGATGGAAAAACGGTAAAGCCAAGCCTTAAGGTTTAGCCATCCCTTTTCATGTTTAAACTACTGACAAAAGGAAAACATCCTAGTAAAAAAAAGTTATAATTTTAATTTTAACAGAAATGAGCAAAAACAACCTACTAATCGCCTCGGCCATGCTGCTATTCGCAACCCTAACCGCACAGGGGCAAGAGCCGTCAAACCCGTTTTTCAGCGTGTACTCCACACCATTTCAGGTTCCACCGTTTAACCTGATTGCAATTGAGCACTATGCCCCGGCATTTGAAAGGGGAATTGAAGAGCAGAAAAAGGAGATTGAAGCCATAACCAGCAATCCCCAAGCTCCCAACTTTGAGAATACCATTCTTGCATTCGATAAGTCGGGAGAACTGCTAACCAAGGTAAGCAGCGTTTTCTACAGCCTTAACAGCGCCAACACATCACCCGAAATGCAAAAGGTGGCAAGAGTAATTTCACCTCTGGTAACAGCCCATCGCGACAATATCAACCTTAACGATAAGTTATTCCAACGGATAAAGGCGGTTTACATGAAGAGGGATAGCCTAAAGCTGGATTCGCTCCAAAAAAGAACGGTTGAAAAATACTACAACGATTTTGTTCGCAACGGTGCCAACCTCGATGAGGCAGCAAAGGCAAGGCTCAGGGAGATAAACCAACAGCTTTCAGAACTGGGACTCCACTTTGGCGAAAACCTGCTGGCCGAAACCAATAAAAATTTTAAGCTGGTAATCGACAATCCTGCCGATCTCGATGGCCTACCAAAGGACATTGTTGATGCGGCAGCCATAACCGCCAAGGAATTTGGATTAGAGGGTAAATGGGTATTCACCCTTCAGAAACCCAGCATGATACCCTTCCTGCAGTACGCCAAAAATCGAAACCTTAGGGAAAAACTCTACACCGGGTACGCCATGAGGTGCAACAATAACGATGAGTTTGATAATAAGAGCATTATGCTTCAAATCGTAAATCTGCGGGCTGAAAAGGCCAAACTGTTGGGATACAAAACTTATGCCGACTACAGTATCAGCAACAACATGGCCAAAACACCTGAAGCTGTTTATGATTTTTTAAACCAGGTGATGGAACCTGCACTGATAGCGGCCACCCGCGATAGGGATGACATGCAGGCCATCATCAACCGGGAGGGCGGTACATTTAAACTGGCTCCTTGGGACTGGTGGTACTATGCCGAAAAGCTGAAAAAAGAAAAGTTCAACCTTGACGAATCGGAGCTAAAGCCCTACTTTAAGCTTGAAAACGTGCGCGACGGCATGTTCTACGTGGCCAATCAGCTCTATGGAATAACATTTACCCGCCGAACAGACCTTCCCATCTACCATCCCGACGTGGAGGTTTTTGAAGTAAAGAACGAAACCGGGGCACATATTGGGCTGCTCTACCTCGACTACTTCCCGCGAGCCGGCAAAAGAGTAGGGGCATGGTGTGGCCGTTTCCGACAGCAAACCTACGAAAACGGAAAACGAATTACCCCAATTGTAACCATGGTTACTAATTTTACCCCTCCCACTGGAAACACCCCAGCCCTCCTCACATGGGATGAGGTAACTACCCTGTTCCACGAGTTTGGCCATGCCCTTCACGGCTTATTTACCGATGGCCCATACGACCGCATTGCCGGAAGCCTACCCCGCGACATGGTAGAGCTGCCCTCACAAGTGATGGAGAACTGGGCCGGAGAGCCCCGCGTTATTAAGGTTTACGCCAAGCATTACCAAAATGGCAGCCCTATGCCCGAAGACCTCATCAACAGGTTGAAAAAGAGCATGACCTTTAACCAGGGTTTTGAAACCGTGGAGTATATTGCTGCATCGGTGCTTGACTTGGATTGGCACAGCATAACCGAACCTCAGAAAGTTGATGTGCTGCAATTTGAAAACAACTCCATGAAGCGAATTCATCTGCTAGATGAGATATACCCACGCTACCGCACCACCTACTTCAACCACATCATAGGTGGGTATGCAGCCGGCTACTACGTTTACCTTTGGGCGGCTGTTCTTGATACAGACGCATTTAACGCCTTTGCCGAAACCGGTGATATTTTTAACCATGAAGTGGCCACTAGATTCCGCAAACACGTATTAACTGAAGGGGGAAACGATGAGGGAATGATTCAGTATGTTAAGTTTAGAGGGAAAGAACCCTCGGTTGAACCCCTTCTTAAAAAAAGAGGATTTAAATAGTCTTTCAGAGTGCTTTTACATATTTAAGGGTTTGTTTGGGTCAAATGGGCTGTAGCTAAATGCTGCAGCCCATTTTTTTTTTCAAATCCAGCTCAGCTGCCCACCATGCACTTTTGGTCAAAAATTCCATTCACAGCCCGACAATTGCCGATTTAGATAAGAAGGTAACGGTAACAAGCTTATAAACAGATATTACCAACCCATAGAAAACCTCCACCCATCATCAGACTCTACCCAAACTTATCGGTAAGACTACCCAAAAAATCCTAAAAAGTAGTACCTTTGAATTTTCAACACCAACCCGAATGAAAAGGATAAACATATACTCCGCGTTAACGGTGTCATTGCTGGTAGTTTCCTTTGGCTGCCATAAGCCAAAACCCTACGACCTGATTGTTGAAAATGCCATAATTTTTGAAACTACCGAGGGCAAAGCATCTCCAGCACTTAAAACCATCCTGATAAATGCCGACACAATTGCCGGAATAGTTGATTACGAAACACCTGTAAGAACCAAAAAGGTAGTGGATGCCGACGGTCGGCTTGTAACACCCGGTAATATTGATACCCATGTTTGCCTTCAAAATGTGATTGAGGGTAGTAAAAACCCGCAAAGCAGCTATCCGAAAGTTTTAACCAACTACTACCGCAACAACTTCTCCAGGAGGTATTTGCCCTACGGAATTACCACAGCTTTAGACTTAGAGCCCAATGACAGCTGGACCAGCCAAATACTGGATTGGACACCCAATCCTAAATTTACAACCCTGCTTGTAGCCTACCAGCTTCCAAAAGTTTCATTTATAAGCTCCAATAGACCTACCACTCCCAATATAGACAGCATTGCTAAGGCTCTGCAATCAAAGGGGCTAGGATATGTTTTTCTGGATGAACAGGAAGCTGTTTTTCCACAAAAAGTTTACGAAATGCTGAAAGGAAAAGGAATGGTTGTTTTTACTCGTCCCCATTTTGGAACTTTTTTAAGGGACTCCAGCAAAAATATAGTCAGCATTTCAACACTAATAAGCAACGCACTGCACTACATTTCTAAACAAAACGATCTTTCGCGTCAAATCAAAAATGTCTATGGCAGCATCGATACCTTCCCAAAGGAGTTGTTCATTCTGGAAGCATTCAAGTATATGGTAGAGAATGAGCCCGCGCTGCTTGATAAGATTGCCCAAGAGTTTGGTAACAGGAAGGCTACCATATCATCTGATTTGTATGGAATGGCCGAATTTGCCGGACTCACACCCGAAAGGAATTTATCCTTAACCCTTCCACGCGAGCTGCAGCACAGAGCGGAGTACAACTTCAACCATCTGCTCAGCTATGTAAAAAAACTTCACGATATGGGCGTAAAACTCCTCATCGGAACTAATAGCCCGTTAGGAGGGCTGGCCTATGAAACAGAACAGATGCTGCTGTCTGAGGCTGGAATCCCTGCCTCAGATGTACTAGTAATATCAACCCTTAACGCTGCTGAAGCATTAGGAATTAGCAGTAAAACTGGTTGTATAAAGGTGGGAAGTAAGGCCGACTTAATTATTTACGATATGAACCCCCTGGAAGAACCTTCAAACTTTACCTGTACTAGAAGGGTAATTAATGGTGGCAAGCTATACAAGCGAAACAGCCAAAAAACTGAAGAATCGGAATTGTAAAATCCTGATCCCTCTTCAAAATTCAAAGGGCTACTTCATCTCCTCTATAATTCTTCTCACCTGGCTTACCTTGGCATCAAGCATTTCGGTGCTTTTAGCCTCGGCAATGAAACGTAGGTAGGGCTCGGTATTTGAAGGGCGAATGTTAAACCACCAGTCGCTGAACTCCACCCTGTACCCATCGAAATCGTAAATGGCAACGGGCTTTTCGGTAGCAGTAAAAAAGTTGCGCACGGCATCCATCGCCTCCTGCTTCTTTTCAATCCTGAAGTTAATTTCGCCAGAGTTGGCGTAGGTGGCAATGCTACCAATTAGTTGGGAAAGGCTGATCCCTTTCCTTTTCATCTTACTTACAACGTTTAAAATGAGGATACAAGCCAGCATTCCAGAGTCGGAGTAAAAGAAGTCGCGGAAGTAGTAATGTCCGGCAAGCTCGCCGCCAAAAATCCCGTCAAGCTCGCGTAGCTTCTTTGCAGCAAAAGCTCTTCCCACCTTCCATGTGTGCATGGTAGCACCCATTGGGGCGAGATACTCGCCAACCGCTTTTGATGTCCTGATATCCTGCAGGACGTTCCCCCGAAATCCTTTTTCCTCCAGAAAGTAGTGGCCAAGCACGGCAATCATCAGGTCGGGTGAAATAAAGTGCGAGTGCTCATCAACAAACATCACCCGATCGGCATCGCCATCGAAAATAATCCCAAGGTCGCATTTCTGCTTTCTCACCAGGTTTTGCAGGTCAACCACATTCTCGGGTATAAGGGGGTTAGCCTCGTGGTTGGGGAATGAACCGTCCAGCTCATCGTAGATGTACACCGGGCTATTGCCCAGTATGTCCTTTACCAAAAGTGCAGCCATTCCGTTGGAGCAGTCAACCGCAAACTTCAGGTTTGAATAGTCTTGCTTGAAGCTGTTGAGGAAGGTGATGTAATCCTTCCTTATATCATAATCTATTACCCTTCCGGTGTCCTTCACGGGTACCACACTGGAGCTTTTCATCCTCTCCTCAATGAATTTTAAACCGGTGTCGTAGCCAATAGGCTCGGCATTCCTGCCCGATACCTTCAACCCGTTGTACTCCTTGGGGTTATGCGATGCGGTTATCTGTACCGATGCCGTGAAATCTCCCTTGGCGGTTGCGTAGTAAACCATTGGCGTGGTGGCTAATCCCAGGTTATAAACATCCGCACCAGCATCGGTTATACCACGAGTCAGGTAGGTGAAAATTTCATCGGACGACATGCGAACATCACGTCCTACCAGCACCCTGTCGGTTTTCAAAAGTTCAACGAGGAAAAAGCCAATTTTATAGGCATCATCCTTGTTAAAATCCTTGTTATAAATTCCACGAATATCGTAGGCATGAAAAGCACCCATAGTCCAGTTTACCGGTTAAGTTATCATCAATTTACTTTGGCTGGCAAAATTAAAAACATTATTCCTTGTTGAAACCTTTTGGCCATAATATTGACCAAAGTCAGTAAAAAAGAGTAAATTTGATAGGTTAAACAGAAAATTATGCGATTCCGAAGTAAATTGATATGGGTTACGCTTTTTGCCATAGCCATGGGGCTACTGGAGAGCGCCGTTGTAATTTACATGCGCGAGCTCCTATACCCTGGTGGTTTTTCCTTTCCTCTCTCCCCAATTCCCGAGAGGTTGGCAGTTACCGAGCTGCTTCGGGAGTTGGCAACCCTGGTTATGCTTGTTGGAGTTGGCGTAGTGGCCGGGAGGAACTTCCCTGAGCGTTTTGCATGGTTTATTTTCAGCTTTGGCGTTTGGGATATATTTTACTACGTTTTCTTAAAGCTGCTTATAGGCTGGCCCACCTCGATGCTAACATGGGATTTGCTATTCCTCATTCCGGTTACGTGGACTGGCCCCGTAGTTGCCCCGGTAGCCATATCCCTTATGATGATTACCCTTGCGTTGGTTATTTTAAAATCAGCAGGCAAAAACTCAGGTTTCCGAATAACAGCAATTTCATGGGCAACTCTAATTGCCGGAGCCATGGTTGTATTCCTATCATTTATTACCGATTACACTAGGTTTATTCTGCATAGCTTCACTTTACGGGAGCTATGGTCGTTGCCATCAAAACAAGCTCTGTTCGATTTGAGCGTACAGTACATTCCCTTTTCATTCCCATGGATGATATTTGCTGCAGGCAGTGCTGTAATAATAGCCGCAGGTATTAGAATTTTTAACGAAAACCGATAGCGTTAATAGCTAAAAAAACGTGAATGCCGTACAGGCTTCCGGCAAAAGCCGTGCAGGTTTAGTTTTCCTTATCATTCACCATCAATCTTTCATTTTTTTAAATATCCATTATCTTTGCTTGCATACAAGTAAATAGCTATTCGTGTTAACTTAAATTAAACTATACAATCAAATGAAACGATACAGCTGGATTTTAATGACAATGATAGCCATAGGCGCTATTGTCTCATGTAAAAGCGAAAAGCAAACAGACAACCCATTCCTGGAGGATTACACCACGCCATTCGGCGTTCCACCATTTGATAAGATAAGGGTTGAGCACTTCGAACCGGCAATCATGGAGGGTATTAAGCAACAGCTAGCTGAAGTTGAAGCTATTACTACTAACAGCGAAAAACCCACATTTGAGAATACCATAATTCCGTTGGACTATAGCGGTGAGTTGCTGACAAAGGTTGTGCTGACAATGGAAAACATCAACTCGGCCAACACCAGCGAAGAGCTGCAGGAGATGCTTAAAAAAGTTTCTCCGGTTCTATCGAAACACCGCGACGATATCAGCATGAACCCTAAACTTTTTGAACGGGTGAAGATGGTTTACAGCAGTATGAACGAAAGCAGCTACACCCCCGAGCAAAAAAAACTTATTGAAAACACCTATAAGGACTTCGTAAGAGGTGGCGCCAACCTTGATGCTGCCAAGCAGGAAGAGCTCAGAAAAATAAACCAGGAGCTTGCCATGCTTGCCCTAAAGTTCAATGAAAACCTTCTTGCCGACAACAACGCATACAAAATTGTTATTGAAAATAAGGACGATCTTGCAGGTCTTCCCGAATCGGTTATTGCTATGGGTGCTGCCGATGCAAAGGCAAGAGGTTTGGAGGGGAAATGGGTGTACACCGTCGATAAGCCAAGCATGCTTCCATTCCTCACCTACTCCCAAAATCGCAAGCTACGCGACACCCTTTACTACGGCTATTACATGCGTGGCAACAACAACAATGCCAACGATAACAAGGATATAATTAAAAAAATTGTTGACCTAAGGCAACAAAAGGCCTCACTCTTGGGCTTTCCAACCCACGCCAACTATGTTCTCGATGTGAATATGGCAAAAACGCCCGAAAATGTTTACGATTTACTAGGTAAACTCTGGACTCCGGCAATAAAAAAAGCAAAAGTTGAACGCGACGACATGCAGAAGCTGGCCAACGCTGAGGGAGCAAACTTCAAGATTGGTGCAGCCGACTGGTGGTACTACGCCGAAAAGGTTCGTAAGGAAAAATACGACCTCGATGAGGAGATGCTTCGCCCCTACCTGTCGCTCGAGGACGTGAGGAATGGCGTTTTCAACCTAGCAGGGAAACTTTACGGGTTGAAGTTCATAAAACACACCGATATCCCCGTTTACCATCCCGACTGCGAGGTTTATGAGGTGCAGGAGGCCGATGGCCGGCATTTAGGAATCCTCTACCTCGATTTCTTCCCCAGGGATAGCAAGTCGGGTGGGGCCTGGTGCACCGAGTACCGTTCCTATAAGGTCAAACCCGATGGCACCATTTCTACCCCCGTGGTGTCCATTGTAACCAACTTTACCAAGCCAGCAGGTGATACTCCTGCCCTGTTGAGTTTCGACGAAGCCGAAACTTTCTTTCATGAATTTGGTCATGCCCTGCACAGCCTGTTCTCTAAAGTGCAATACCCCGGACTGGCTAATGTTCCGCAGGATTTCGTTGAGCTACCTAGCCAAATCATGGAGCATTGGGCCAGCCATCCGAAATACCTGAAGGAGTACGCCCTTCACTACAAGACAAGGGAACCCATGCCCGATAAGCTGATTTCAAAAATTGAAGCCAGCAGCCAATTCAACCAGGGCTTTGCAACGGTTGAGTATCTGGCTGCATCCATTCTTGATATGGACTACCACACCCTTACCGCTGAAAAGGCAAAAATTGAAGATGTGCTGGCCTTTGAAAAAGCCTCGATGGATAGAATTGGGTTAATACCCGAAATTCTACCCCGCTACCGCAGCACTTACTTTGGGCATATTTTCAGCGATGTGCTGGGCTACTCAAGCGGATACTACTCCTACATTTGGGCCGAAGTGCTCGATAGCGATGCCTTTGAAGCCTTCGTGGAGAGCGGCGACATATTCAACAAGGAGGTAGCAGGAAAATTCCGCACCTGTGTTCTCGAAAAGGGTGGTTCCAAGGAGGCCCTGGAGCTATACAAAGATTTTCGAGGTCGTGAAGCCAGCATTGAACCGCTTCTAAAGAACAGAGGATTGAAATAGCACGCCATTGCACAAAACACCAAAAGGGGCTCAAACCGAGCCCCTTTTTTAGTTGCAAGTCATACTAACGGTTGCTGCCTGGTAAAGCTCATCAATCTCCGGTGTTAGCTTAATCCCGACATATTCAAGTCAACGTAATGAGCATTCATCGGCATCCCGCCTAATGAAAAATTTCTGAAATGCTTTCTGCAACAGTTTTGCCTTTTTACCATTTAACAAACCCATGAATTTTCATTCATTTAGAATTTTATTTTTGAACTTGACGAATTTGTACTCTAATTTTAGCCCCAAATTATAGCGCCATGCCAACAGGTAAAAGTATTACTAAACAGTTGCCCAACGTAATCACCCTGCTTAACCTGGTTTCGGGATGCCTTTCGATAGTGGCAGCGCTTGATTGTGATCTCCAGCTGGCAGGGCTGTTTATCATTTTGGCAGCGGTGTTCGACTTTCTCGATGGGTTTACGGCCAGGCTGATAGGTGCGTACACCATGCTGGGGAAGGAGCTGGACTCGCTCTCGGACGTGGTTAGCTTTGGCGTTGCACCCTCTATGATCATCTACGAGCTGATGCGGCAAAGCCTGGAGCTGCCAAAAAACGAAGGTCTTCTGAATGGCCATTGGCTTCTCCTAATCCCATTTGTAATGGCTGCCTTCTCGTCGTTACGATTGGGAATGTTTAACCTTGATGAGCGGCAGTCATCATCATTCATTGGGTTACCCACCCCTGCCAATGCGCTGATGATAGTAGGCCTTACCTTTGGCCTCAACAGCACATGGGCTGATGTGTACGGAATTTTCACAAGTTCGGTTTGGGCATTAACCGCCATTGTAGCCCTCCAGTCGTTTCTCTTGGTTTGCGAGTTGCCCATGTTCTCGTTCAAGATAAAATCGCTTAAGCTGAGCGTTGCCTACAAGCAGCTACTTTTTCTTTCCGGCGCTGCCGTTCTGGTTGTGATATTTCTGAAGGCCGCACTTTCGCTCATTATCGTTTGGTACGTATTTCTATCGCTGGTTTTCTACCTTACCGAGAAAATGGGGAAAAAGCAACATGTTTGAGCTAAATTCAACCGGTGATTCTAAAAATCCCCTATTTTTGTCATCATAAATCAAGTAGTCCTGCTAAATTTTATTGTATAGCCGGCTAAATAAGTTCAAACGCATGAAATTTACTGCCGAAATCAACGTTATGCCGCTAAAGGCGCTACTCGACCCACAGGGAAAAGCTGTTAACTCAACTCTTCATGGTATTGGGCATACCGAGGTGTCGAATGTTAGAATAGGTAAGCATATTACCATGGAGGTGGAGTCGGCTAGCCGGGAGGAGGCCATTGAAAAGGTAACGGAGATTTGCTCAAAGGTGCTCTCGAACCCGGTGATGGAGGGTTACGATTTCACCCTAAACGAGATTAAGAGCTAGCCTACTCGTTGCTGTTGGGCTGAGATTTTGAACCTAAAATTTCAGCTTGCCTTCTGATGGACTCCTTATGGACCATGCGGAGGAGGTTTTTGATGTACTCTTCGCTCAACCCTAACCTTTCGCCATACTCCACCCTCGATTCGAGTATGCGTTCCCACCGACGCAGCTGAAAAACCGTAACGTTGTTATCACGCTTGTACTCACCAATTTGCTCCACCAGCTTCATCCTGTTTGCAAGCAGCTCGATAATCTGCTGATCAATGGAGTCAATTTTATTACGGGTTTGCTCAATGAAGTCAACATACTCAGAGCATGCCGACGAGGAATCCCTGAAAATCAACTTTTGCAGTAGTTGCGAAAAAACATGGGGACTTACCTGCTGACGGGCATCGCTAAGGGCAGCCGATGGATTGGGATGAACCTCCACCATAAGCCCATCAAGCGAAAGATTCAGGCCATGCTGGGCCACCTGTGCAACCATATCGGCACGACCCGCAATATGGCTGGGATCGCATAAAATAGGCAAATCGGGGAATCGGCTTTTCAAATCTATGGCCAGCTCCCATTTAGGAATGTTCCGTAGGCGGGAATGCTCGTAGGGATAAAAACCGCGATGCACGGCAGCAAGCTTGGTAATTCCCATGCGGTTGAAGCGTTCAAGCGCACCTATCCACAGCTCCAGGTCCGGCGTAATGGGATTTTTCACCAGCACCGGAATGTTACTATGGCTAAGGGCTACAGCAAGCTGCTCAGTTGTGAACGGGCTGGCTGTTGTTCGGGCGCCAATCCAAACTATGTCAATTCCATAATCGAGGGCCATCTGAACATGAGCAGGAGTGGCCACCTCAGTAGTTACCAGTAAGCCCGTTTCGCGTTGAACCCTCTGAAGCCATCGTAAACCCTTTTCGCCGGCACCCTCAAAGCTGCCAGGGCGGGTGCGAGGCTTCCATATACCTGCCCTGAAAACCTTTACCCTTTCAATTCCGGCAAGCTGAAGGGCTGCATCCATAACCTGCTCCTCGCTTTCGGCACTACAGGGTCCGGCAATAATTAACGGCAGCGATAACCCCTCAAACCAACTCGAAATTGGCGTTATGTTAAGTTGTGTATCCAAACTTTAACCCAATAAATATTTGACAAAGTTAGTGAGAAATAATCAACTGGTAAGGGTAAAACTAACAACCAGCTGCTAAAACAGATCGTAACGGGCGCTATACTTTTGGGCCAGATCATCAGGTTTTTCAGCACGCTGAAACCAAAAAATTCTCTTAAGCATGGTGGCATACCATCCGGTTCTTCGCAGGTAGGCCGAAAGTGTCTCTTCCTTCCACTTAAAATCGCTACTAACCACCATTGCCGGAGAAACGTACTTGTAGGTTTCGTTCAGAACCCAGCTGACTTTAGACGACCGCTGGTAGGTGGGATCATCGGTGTTGGCCAGTAGGGTGATGCCCCGCTCCCGACAATAATTCCGGACTTTGTCAATAATTTTGCTGTAGGTGTGAATGTCGCTTTGGGAGAACCCATCTTCATACTCGCCTCCGATTTTCATCACCGGACGAATCTGAAGGGTGTTAATTTGGTATTGTCCAAAAGCATCGAAAAAAGTTTCCAGCTCATGCAGGTTTAACGGGTTAACTGTATAGTTAACTCGAAGGGTAAAGTTGGGGTAGCGATTTACCGCTCTCATCTCGTTAACCGAGTTCAAAAGCTTGTGTAGCTTTTCCCAGCTAGCTCCAACCATAAGATGCTCGTAGGTTTGCTGGCTAGCCCCATGAACCGACACAACCAGCTCGTTGAGGCCCGATTCGGCAAGCTCGTTCAAATGGTCCCGGGTAAGTAGTTGGCCGTTAGTTACCAAGCTGATGTGGGGCACTGAGTACTCACTGGCCTTTTTAACAATATCCACAAAATGTGCATACATCGTTGGCTCGGCACCACAACCCACCACAACCTGCAGCGCATTGCCAAATAGCTTCCCTGCAATAGTAGCCAGCTCATCGGGTGAAAATTTTTCGGGATTCGGTTTTCGAGACCGGCTAAAATAGCACATGCGGCACCTCAGGTTGCAGGCAAAAACCGGATCAATACGAACCGAGTAGTACCTACGGTTCAGCAGCTGTGCCATGAAGATTAGCAGAAGCTTAAGGCGGTTACTTCTAACCAGCCTGTTGAGCTTCAGCAACCTGTATATACTAGGCATTATCCGAAGGATGTTTCCTCTCTGTACGCCTAATTGCCCATAGGGACAACAGGTAGGTTAGGTAAATCAACACCGGCCAGCTTAACAGCCATAAAATTCCGGAAAGGTATTTCATCGGAAAATATTTATTAGGTTAATTGCTATAGGTTACAATTTTATCTTTTCGTTTCCTCCTACCCAAAAAGCTCATCACCCAACATATTTCATCCGTAGTTGAATCTTCCTGGCTTATAAACCACAGCTGAGTGCTAGAGATGCCACCTGAATGTTTTACTTGCCTTGATATTCAAAGTAAAGATGAACGGGTAGATACCATAGAAACATCATTGTTTAAAGTAAAGTCCAAAGTTAGTAGAGATGCGATTCGGTCTTAATTTCGTCCTCATCAATTTTTTTCACATTCAAGCTTTTCCAGGCGTACCAGATGTAAGCCACCACAAAGGGAATAAGTATGGAAACAATGCTCATCACCGTAAGGGTGAACTTGCTCGACGAGCTGTTGTAGATGGTAAGAGAATGCTGGATATTGAAAGTTGAAGGGTAAAAGGCGGTGTTGTTGTAGCCTGCAATCAGGAAAAGAGCCAGGACGGTGAAAACGGTTCCAAAACCGGCAAACCAAATACCTTTTGAATATTTGGAAAGAAGCGACTTACCAATTCCCCAAAGCACCAGCACCACGCCAACAAGGAAAAGAACCAGCACAGCTGGCATTTGCAACAAGTTATGCAGGTACTTGTATTTCTCCATGAAAACAGCGCCGTTTGAAGGATTTACAGCAAATCCATCCCTTACCATAAGCCAAATTACAAAGGTGAGGAAGAATACCAGAAAAGGGATGGCGTTGTAGAGCAGGTGTTTTCGGGAGCGTTCAAGGATGACATCATGGTTAACGCTGTTCATGAAGTATAGGATTGCCAGCGTTCGGGCCAGAAAGAAAACAGCCAGCCCCAACGAAAGGTTATGAAAGTTTAGAGCAGCCTCGAGTCCATGCCATGGGGTTTCCCAGGACGAGATTACGGGGTTGCCCGAGCTGACCAGGTTGAGCTTGTTTACCGAGAATTGCGATCCGGTAAAGAAGGTGGCCACGGCTGTGCCCAAAAGGATTGTACCCAGCAGCCCGTTAAGGAAAAGGAATACTTCGTATGTTTTCTGCCCCAGAAAGTTGTTGGGTTTGGTCCGGAATTCATAGGAAATAGCTTGAAGGGTGAAGCAGAATAGAATGGCCATCCAAACCCAGTAGGCACCTCCAAAGCTGGTAGAGTAGAATAGCGGAAACGATGCAAAAAAACCTCCACCAAAGGTAACCAGCGTGGTGAAAGTAAACTCCCACTTGCGGCCCAGCACATTCACCAGCATGGTTCGCTCGGTATTGTTCTTACCAAGGGTATAAATCAAGGTTTGTCCACCCTGAACAAATAGCAAGAATACTAGTAAGGCACCTAAAAGCGAAACGATGAACCACCAGTATTGCTGCAGGAATATGTAGGTTGTGTCGGCCATGGCTATTTTCCTCCCTCTTTAGGTCCTATTTTAATTTGCTTGAACATAATTCGAAGTTCGGCGATGAGCAGTGCGGTAAAGATTGCCAGGAACAGGAAAAAGGTAATCTGAACGGCGCTGGTATCAATCCTTGAGATTGCTGCAACCGTGGGGAGCACATCCTGTATGACCCAGGGTTGGCGCCCTACTTCGGTAACAATCCAACCGGCCTGACCGGCAAGAAAAGCTAGCGGAATCATCACAATTGAGAGGTAGAGAAGCCACCGCTTAACCTTGAATTGCCGAAATAGCACCAGGTAGAGCATGACAATGAAGAAAATAATAAAAAGGAATCCCAGCGCCACCATAACATGGAAGCTGTAGAAGGTAAGGGGAATATTGGGTATTACGCTTTTGGGATCGTTGAGGTAGCCGTAGCCGAAGTACTCAAAATTTTCGTCAAGCAGCTTCTTATGGTAAGCCATTGCAGAGGAATCTCCGGCTTCTGCGGCCTTCTTATATTCTGCTAAGGCACCTATGGCGATTTTTCCCTTGGCCATTTTCTGCTCAACCGATGGGGCTACCCGTTCATTCCCATTACCATCCCTGTAAACATATCCACCTTCAATAACGTCCTTTACTCCGGGAACAAAGGCATCGCCGGAACGGTATCCCAACCATGAAAGAAGCCTTGGAATCTGAATTTTGAAGATGTAGGGGTCCTTTGAATCGTCATACTGCTTGCCGGGGGTAAGTATGCCAATGGCAGTGAGAGGTGCACCCTCTTTGCCCTCGTAGAGCCCTTCCATCACCGCCAGCTTCATGGGCTGCTTCTGGGCAACCTGGTATGCCGATCCATCACCTGTTACCAGCAAAAACAGGGATGTTACCAGTCCAAACACCGAAGCAATGGTAACGCTTCGTTTAACCATAAGCTGGTGACGACCTCTGAGCATAAACCATGCGCATACACCAATCACAAAAATTGCGGATAGCACATACCCCGAGGTGATGGAGTGCAAAAATTTGTTAACCGCAACCGGCGAGAGCAGCACCTCCCAAAAGTTGTGCATCTCGTTACGGGCAGTATCGGGGTTAAAGTGCATGCCCACAGGATACTGCATCCAGGCGTTGGCCACAAGAATCCATAAGGCCGATAGATTTGAACCCAGCGCTACCAGCCACGTAGATACCAGATGGAACTTCTTGCTAACCTTGTTCCACCCGAAAAACATCACAGCAATAAAAGTGGCCTCCATAAAAAAGGCCATAATTCCCTCAATAGCCAGCGGAGCACCAAAAATATCGCCTACAAACCACGAGTAGTTGCTCCAGTTGGTACCAAACTCAAATTCCAGAATAAGGCCTGTTGCCACCCCAATGGCAAAGTTGATGCCGAAGAGGGTCATCCAGAACTTGGTGATCCGTTTCCACTCCTCGTCGCCGGTTTTGTAGTATAGCGTTTCCATGAACGCTATGATAAACGATAAGCCTAAGGTAAGCGGTACAAATAGCCAGTGGTACATTGCCGTTAGCGCAAACTGGGCTCTGGACCAGTTGACAAGTGATAAATCGAATTGCTCCATAGTCAGCTATTTTTGGTTACTGGTTAGTTGCTCTATTACGTACTTGCTGCGTTCAGTATCCGTTTTAAAGTTCTTCTTTAAGATATCGGGAAAGAAAAAGATCTTAAGAATGGCAAACATTACGAAGAGTTTAATCAGAATAATGACCCACAATGTTTTCCCCACGGTCATACTCCTGAATCCCTCGTAGTAAAATCGGAAAATTTTACCCGGTAGCTCCATGGTCAAAATAAGTTATGATTTTTCAAAATTAACAAAAATTAACACGAATGGTTGGCTGTCCCGATTGAATTTAACAAAGTTATCTGGTAGAACTATTGCTCGCCTTTAAGAATGGCTATTTCCCTTTCAAAATTGATGGAAGGATGAATGAGCTTGATGTCCTGGATTGATTTTAAAATTTTGTCAACAAACCTTTTATGTTCGGGTGTATCGGTGTTAAACGGCCGATGTCCCGCTGCCTGGATTATTTTTTGAATTTGGGCTGCCAACTTCATGGAATCGTCATCAATTAGAACCCTTGAAAACTTACTCCAAATGTACTCAATAGCTTTTGGTGAAGGATGAAGCATATCGTCGTCGTAAAACCTGTAGTCGCGCAAATCGTCCATCATCAGCTCATAGCTAGGGAAGTAAAAAACGTTATCGCTGTACATTTCAACCAACCTGTGGACTGCAACAATTAGGGTTGATTTGCTCAGCTGATTACCGGGTGCCCCATCCTTCCAGTGCCTGATTGGGCTAACAGTTAGCACTAACTTTAGGCTGGGGTTTAACCCCAAAAGCATGGAAATCAGGTTGCTCCATATTTCCACAACCTCATCAACAGCCAAGAGCTTATTCTCAAACTCAACAGCTGGAACTTTATGGCAGTTGGATACCACCTCGCCACTACCCTTTAACTTGTAAACCCTGGCGGTGCCGAATGTAACAACAATGCACTGTGTTGTGGAAATAAAATCTTTGGCTGAACTGACCGCTTCGTTTAGCAGGGCAATACAGGCATTGCGGTTAGGAGAGGCAAATCGGGAATGGAAATCAAAACTAAACCACAAGCCATCTCGGAATTGCAACTCGTCAGCATTGTAGATTTTACCTGCCACTGAGCGTTGCAAAACCTGCGCAACGGATAAGGGATTGTAAACCACACCAAAGGGGTTAACCAGAACGGGCATTTTCAACGTTCGCATGATGCCGCCAATGTTTTCCGTAAAGCATGAACCGCAAAAAAGGGTTGGTGTGGCATAGCCCAGTCTAAAAGGAAAATCATCAACCGCTACCTCAGTTCTAAACTCCATATTGGGCAATTTTTACATTCAACCAATTTACAATCGTTTTAAAAACTTCATTGCTTTTAGTTTCATTGTGAAGCTCATGGTATAGCTCGTCCCATTCCACATAGGTGGAGTGGTGCATTTTTGCGGCAATCTCGCTAGTGGCCATTGACGAGAGCAGAGTGTCGGAACTACCGTGCATCAGAAGTGTGGGGATGGTAATTTGTTCGGAATGGTTCATGGCATACTCAGCGGCCCTCTCCATGGCAAGGTAGAGCCGAGGGGTAATTCGCCGATGAATAAGCGGATCCGTGGCATACTCCTGTACCACCTTCATTTCATGCGATACCTGTTCGGGTCGTATTCCAGAGTTCATGGGTAGAAAAGGTAAGCATAAATCTAAGAGCTTAACCAGACTTTTTAACGCAGGGTTGAGTGGACTTACCAGCTTCAACCAGGGTGAAGTAACAACCAGCAGGTTGATTTTGGATGGTCTTCTTATTGCGTAGTTCAGCGCAATGTTGCCCCCCATGCTATGGCCGTAAAGCACTAAGGGAATTGAACCAATTTGCGTGTTGAATTTATTTATGATGAAATCTACTTCTTGCAGGAGATGCTCGTAGTTTGGAACACATCCGCGTTGACCGCTTGATTGTCCATGACCAACATGATCCCAGCAGTAGAACGCGAAACCTGCATCAGCGAATTGTTTTGCCCAGGTCTGGTAGCGCATGGAATGCTCCCCCAGCCCATGAACAAGTAGTACTGCAGCCTTAGGGCTGGATGGTTGAATATACCATGTAAACAGCCTATAACCGTTAGTTTTTAACCATTCCTGATGAACAGATTCCACGTTGATTAGCGCAGTTGAATTTTTCAAACTGCAATATAGCTAAAAACGTGAATTGTTTGCAGGAAGAGTTAGTAAAGTTAAAGCAGAAAGGGAACAATAATAAGGAATGCTTGTGTTGAAGAATGAGATGTATGCTGGCAATTTTGAGAGGTTGAAAACCAGCCTTTTACCTGTCAAAGGAACTCTCCCTGAACTTGTCGAAGGGTGGAATAAGCCAGCAGGATGAGAAGTTTATTTTATCCTTTATCATTTCTCATCTGAAATCCGCCGGTAGGCGGACAAGTTCTTGAATCCGTCAGGAGCCGGACA
>Ga0209606_1001214_pt1 | contig 33219 bp, 28 predicted proteins | sample AD_UKC057_MetaG_FD_184412 | JGI IMG/M metagenome (GOLD analysis project Ga0209606, IMG submission 184412) | Active sludge microbial communities of municipal wastewater-treating anaerobic digesters from USA - AD_UKC057_MetaG (SPAdes) (version 2) | ecosystem: Engineered > Bioreactor > Anaerobic >...
GGGCGACTCGACATTCATGCACAGCGGCCTGACAGGCGTCATGGAAATGGCGTACAACAAAGGCTCCAACACGGTCATAATACTCGACAACCGAACGACGGCAATGACGGGCGGCCAGAATCATCCGGGAACGGCCCGAACTCTCAAGGGCGAAGATACGGTGTCTTTGAATCTGGAGGAAGTCTGTCGCGCTCTCGGAGTGAAGCGCGTTTTTAGAGTTAACCCGTTCGAAGTGAAGGCAACCAGAGAGGTCGTGAAGAGAGAGGTTTCGATAGAGGAACCTTCGGTGGTCATCTCGACGGCTCCATGTCCGCTGATATTCAAAGTGAAAAGCGCGCCTCTGGCGGTGGATGCGGATAAATGCAAAGAGTGCGGAGCCTGCCTGAAGATTAACTGCCCCGCTTTAACCAAGAGAGGCGAGAAGGCGTTCATTGTGGATTATCTATGCAATGGTTGCGGAGTGTGCGGACAGATTTGTCCGTTCGACGCGATTGGAGTTCCGGCATCGAAATAAAAAATTCGTCACTTCGGAGACACTGATATGAAAACGGCATCGACAGAGAAAAAAGCAGCCGGCAAGGCGACATCGAAAGAGCCGATCGACATTCTGATTGTGGGAGTCGGCGGACAGGGCATAATACTCGCGAGCAGAATAATCTCTCAGGCGCTGGTGTACGCCGGATACGACGTGAAACAGTCGGAAGTCCACGGAATGGCGCAGAGAGGCGGAGCTGTTTCCAGTCATATCCGCGCAGGCGAGAAGGTTTATTCTCCGCTCATTCCTTATGATTCGGCCCGTTATATGCTGTCTTTCGAATCTCTCGAAGCTCTAAGGTACATGAGCTATATCTACGCGGGTTCCACAGTGTTGTTGAACGACCAGAAGATAGACCCTCCCTCGGTCGCGTCAGGGCAGCAGCAGTATCCGCCCGACGTGATTGAGAGGATAAAGAAGAAGGCCAAAGACGTGAGAGTGATTCCGGCCGCGGATGTGGCTTTCGAACTGGGGAACGAAAGGGTCGTGAATGTGATTCTTACCGGGGCGTTGGCCGGCAATCTTCCTGTTAGCAGAAAAATATGGATGAAAACATTATCCGAACTTGTGCCTGCGAAACTCATGGAGATAAACACGAAAGCTTTTGAGCGAGGAATGCAGTTCAGCAATAGATAAAGCGGCGGATTGGCGGAGAGCGCCGCAAAAGACCCGATGAAAGAAGGATTGAGAATGGCGAAAAAACATCTTATCTGGAACGAGCGTTACGAATGCATGCCCGATTCGAAAAAGAAGGAATTGCAGCTTGAGAGGCTGAAGCTGCTTGTGAGCCGCGTGTACGACAAAGTCGCGCCGTACAAAGCAAAGATGGACGCCGCGGGCATTGCGCCGAAGGATATTAAGAAGCTCGAAGACATCGCAAAGCTGCCTTTCACCACGAAAGAGGATTTGGCGGCCAACTATCCGTTCGGCATGTTCGCCGTGCCGATGAAGAAAATCATAAGGATACATTCATCTTCAGGGACGACGGGAAAGCCCAAGGTGGCCGGATACACGAAGAACGACATCAAGATGTGGGCTGACGTGATGGCGAGAACGCTCACATGCGGCAACACGACGAAGAACGACGTTGTGCAGAATGCTTACGGATACGGTTTGTTTACAGGCGGACTGGGCGCGCATTACGGCGTGGAAAAAATCGGGGCCACGGTTGTGCCGATATCGGGCGGCAACACGAAACGGCAGATTCTCGTTATGAAGGATTTCGGAGTCACCAAGATGTGTTGCACGCCGTCTTACTGCCTGTTTTTGTCGGAAGCTCTGCGAGAAGCCGGGCTGGAGCCGGGCAGGGACATCAAGCTGAACACGGCTTTTCTCGGCGCGGAACCGTGGACGCGGGAACTAAGGGAACAGGTGGAGAAAAATATCAGCATCGACGCAATAGACATCTACGGACTGACTGAAGTGATCGGCCCCGGCGTTTCCAGCGAGTGCATGGAAAAAGTCGGATTGCATATATTCGATGACAACTTCTATCCAGAGGTTGTCGATCCAGATACCCAACAGCCTCTGCCATTGGGGGAAAAGGGCGAGCTGGTTTTCACTACTCTTACCAAGGAAGCTTTCCCGGTCGTAAGGTACAGGACAAGGGACATAACAAGGTTGATCCCCGAGAAGTGCGCGTGCGGTCGAACGCACATCAGGATGGAAAGGCTTACCGGACGAACTGACGATATGCTGATAATCCGAGGGGTAAACGTTTACCCCAGCCAGATAGAGAGCGTGATAGTTCAGATTCCCGGCTTGGAGCCTCACTACCAGATACTTGTGGACAGGCAGGGCGCGATGGACATGCTGGAAGTCTGGATCGAGGTCTCTCCCGGAATTTTTACGGACAATATCAAAGGACTTGAAAAACTGGAGAAGAGGATCAGGGGAGAGATGGAGAGCGTGCTGGGGATTGGAGTGAAGTTGAAACTGGTCGAGCCGAAGGCTATTCAGAGGTCCGAAGGAAAGGCGCAGAGGATAATCGACAGGCGGACTGTTTACGACAAATAGGATTTTGTTATAAAATATATAGCTTAAGCAATAGCCACAGAAGGAATGTAAATTCCTTCGGGGCGCGAGTCGAAAGGAGATTCCGGCGCATGGTCAAACAGATATCGGTGTTTTTGGAAAACAAGTATGGAAGAATGGCTGAAGCCACAGAGGCAATCGGAGAGGCGGGAGTCAACATACGCGCGTTGTCGGTGGCGGACACATCCGATTTCGGAATATTGCGCTGTATAGTAAACGACACGGAGAAAGCGCTGAAAGTGTTGAGGGAAAAAGGATTCACTGCGAGCGCCACCCCGGTCGTAGCCGCTGAAGCTCCCGACGAGCCGGGAGGGTTGGCAAGACTTCTGAAAATCCCGCGCGACAACAACGTGAACGTGGAATATCTTTACGCGTTTGTGACAAAGTCGCGAGACAACGCCGTTGTGATACTGCGCGTGGATGAATATGAAAAACTGATATCGCTGCTGGAGAAGGGGGGGGTGAAAGTACTGACAGAGCAGGAAGCAGTTTCGCTTTGAAGAAGGGCCGGTTGGAAGGCGGAATGCTCCGCCGAAATAAGCGCCGCACCCGCATGGCGCGAAAAAAAAAGAGGAGTTGACAATGAAGAGTAGATTGAGGATGTTGTGTTCCCTCGCGATAATCACTGGGTTGGCAATGGCCGCCGGGCTGCTCGCAGGTTGCAGCCAAGCCAAGAAAGAAAAAGTTGAAGAAGTGAAAGAGCCGTACAAAATCGGAGCGATATTCGCTGTCACAGGGCGCGCCGCGCCCCTCGGCGAACCCGAAAAAGAAACCGCAGAAATGCTCGTCGCTCAGATCAATGAAGCCGGCGGGATTAACGGTCACAAACTCGAACTCATCGTCGAAGACGACGAGGGCGACGAAACAAAGTCCCTGATGGCCGCAAAAAAACTTATCGAAAAAGACCAAGTTCTTGCTGTTGTGGGCACCACGACCAGCGGAACCACCCTCGCCATCATGAAGACGTTTGAAGAAGCGCAGACCCCGCTGGTTTCCTGCGCGGCAAGCGTGAAGATCGTCGAGCCGGTGAATCCTTGGGTGTTCAAGACCCCGCAGAGCGACAGAGACGCCGTTCTGAAAATCCTTGAATACCTCGAAGCGCAGGGCATCAACAAAATCGCTTTCATCAATGATTCCAACGCTTACGGCGTGAGCGGAAAGATTGAGATTGAAGCTCTCGCCCCGCAACGCGGCGTAGAAATAGTCGCGAAAGAGACTTTCGGCGGCGAAGACACTGACATGACGCCGCAGTTGACGAGGATTAAAGGAACGAAAGCCCAAGCCGTGATATGCTGGGGAACGAATCCCGGCCCGGCGATTGTCGCCCGCAACATGAAACAGCTTAAAATGTCCATCCCGCTCATTCAGAGCCATGGAGTGGCCAACGCTAAATTCGTCGAATTGGCAGGCGACGCTGCGGAAGGCGTGTTGTTGCCTTCAGGCCGCTTGATAGTGGCAGAGCAGCTTCCGGACGGTCATCCGCAGAAACAAATGCTTATCGACTATAAGACCGCTTACACGGGCAAGTACAACAAGCCTGTCAGCACCTTCGGCGGCCATGCGTATGACGCGATAAAGATTCTTGCCGGCGCTCTTGAAAGAGGGGGCGCGGACAAGGCGAAAATCCGCGACGAAATTGAAAACACCAAAAATTTCGTCGGAACCGCAGGCGTTTTTAATTACTCGCCGGAAGACCATTACGGACTCGACGTGTCCGCGTTCTCCATGGTGGAGATTAAAGGCGGACAGTGGCAGCTAGTGTCTGAATGAACAAGCAACTATGATACGCGGGGGCGGGGATTATGATTTCCCCGCCCCGCTTTTTTAAGGCATCGATGACTATAACAGAGCAGATTTTGCAGTATGTTTTGAGCGGATTGGTGATGGGCAGCAGCTATGCTCTTATTGCTCTCGGTTTCACCATAATATATAACGGAACCAACATCATTAACTTTGCGCAGGGGGAATTTGTCGTAATCGGCAGCCTGCTGATGGTGACAATGACGGAAGTCTACGAGCTTCCGATGCCGCTGGCGTTTATTATAGCCGTGGCCGGCACTGCGCTAGTGGCTTTCGCGCTTCAACGTCTTGCCATTCATCCTCTTAGAAACTCCAATGCGATGACCCTGATAATCGTGACAATCGGCGCGTCTATAGTTTTGCGCGGCATATCCATGTTTATTTGGGGAAAAGACGCATACGCTATGAGGCATTTCAGCGGAGAAGAGCCGATTGAAATTTTTGGAGCCACCATTCTCCCTCAAAGTTTCTGGGTTTTCGGGATAACTATAGCGGCGGTTGTGTTGCTCCAGTTGTTTTACAGGAAAACGCTTATGGGAAAGGCGATGCTTGCAACCGCCGTAAATAAAACGGCCGCCAGACTCATGGGTATAAATGTCGAGAATGTGCTTTTAATATCATTCGTGGTCAGCGGAGCGCTTGGCGCGACCGCCGGAATCATCATCGCTCCATTAAATTTAGCCAAATACGACGCGGGAGTCATGCTGGGCCTGAAAGGATTCTGCGCTTGCATTTTAGGCGGGCTTGGCAGCAGCGGCGGCGCTATAATAGGCGGAATCCTTCTCGGCATTATAGAGGCCCTCGGCGCGGGACTTATTTCTTCCAGCTATCGCGACGCAATCGCGTTCGTCATCCTTCTGTTGGTTTTGTTCGTGAGACCGCAGGGTTTGGCCCCTCTCAAAGAGATGATGATGGGGCAGGAAAAACAGTAATGAAATCTTTGTTAAAAAATGATTACGGGATTCTGGTCGCGTTGATGTTCGTTCTAGCCGCTCCGCCGATACTTGTCAAATTCGGGGCGATGAATTCTTACTATATCAGCATTCTTATCTTTATGGCTTTGAATACGATGATTGCCGTGGGGTTGAACCTTTTAGTCTGTCACGCCGGCCAGATATCTCTCGGACACGCCGCATTCTACGGAATAGGCGCTTATACGTCCGCGATTTTGACCGTGGTTTACGGTTGCCCGCTATGGGTGGATGTTATCGCGGCTATGGTTCTGTCCGGAGTCATCGCTTATCTGGTCGGCGCGCCCACTCTGAAGTTGAAAGGGCACTATCTGGCTGTGGCGACGATGGGCCTCGGCATAATAGCTTTCATCGTTATGAACGAGTGGCATTCCGTCACGGAAGGCCCTTCGGGAATCGTAGGGATTCCCCGTCTGAAGATTTTTGAAACCGTCATGAGGACGGATATGCAGGTGTATTACCTGTATTGGGCCATAGCTTTAATTGTTATTTTGGTGGCGATTAACATATTGAATTCCAGAGTCGGCAGGGCTTTGCGCGCGTTGCACGGAAGCGAGACGGCGGCGGCGGCTATGGGAGTGAATGTTAATTCCTACAAACTTAAAGTGTTTGTAATCAGCGCCGTGTTTGCCGGGCTTGCCGGAAGCTTGTACGCGCACTACATGACTTTCATAAGCCCTCCTTCTTTCGGGCTTCAGTTCTCGATAATGCTCGTGCTGATGATAATAGTCGGCGGAGCAGAGACCATCTGGGGCGCTTTGATCGGGGCGGTTCTGATAACGTCTATGAGAGCGTTTCTCGGAGAGGCTCTCGGCGCGTATAAAGACTACGATGTGATTGTCTACGGGCTTGTAATGATGGTGGTAATGATATTCATACCGGCTGGATTGGCGGGCGGAGTCTCCATTATCGCGCGAAAACTGAAGCGCGGTTCCGCTCAGCCTGAAGAGATCGGCGCATGAAACTCTTTTAGGGGACGGCTGTATATGGCATTCGCTAGAGGCTCCGATAAACAAACATTCGACGGACCTCTGCTTAACGTGCGGAATCTCACCATCAGGTTCGGCGGGCTGATAGCCGTAAACGATGTGAGCTTCAGCGTGAGATCGGGTTGTGTAAAGGCGATAATCGGCCCGAACGGCGCGGGCAAAACGACCATCTTCAATCTGATAAGCGGCATTTACAAACCTGCGTCGGGCGAGATATTTCTGAGGAACCACAGGCTGGACAAGATGCCGATGCACATGATGGCCGAACTGGGGCTGAGCCGCACTTTCCAGAACGTTCAGTTGTTTCACAATATGAGCGTTCTGGAAAACGCGATGGTGGGCTGTCACACTAGAACTAGGGCAGATTTGCTGCCTTCGATTCTGAGGACGCCGGGCATGAGGCGCGAAGAGCGCGAGTCTCGCGAGTGCGCGATGGAGAATCTTGAAAAAGTCGGGCTTGCCGGATTTGCGGATTTGCCGGCAGGCTCTTTGCCTTTCGGCAAGCAGAGAGTTCTGGAAATAGCCCGCGCTCTTGCGAGCGACCCGGAACTGCTTCTGCTCGACGAGCCTGCCGCGGGACTAAACACGACCGAGACCGGCGAAGTGGGCGAGATTATCACCTCGCTCAAGGAAAAAGGAATGACTATTCTGCTTGTAGAGCATGACATGAGCCTCGTGATGAACATTTCCGACGAGGTTGTCGTAGTGGACTACGGGAAAAAGATTGCCGAAGGAACGCCGACTGAGGTGCAGAACGACGCAAAGGTTGTATCGGCGTATCTCGGAGCGGACTTGGAAGCGGTATAAAGTTTGCGGACTCGATCAAATTGTCCGTTCCTATAAGGAGCGGCACGGGAGGCAATATGAAAAGGAACAGGTTTGGCGTGTTTTGTTCGACCGCTCTCAGCGTTGCGATACTCGCGCTCGCGCTGAGCGGGTGTTCGGGCGATAAGGGCGCAAAGAAGGAAGAATCCGCCGAACCTTATAAAATCGGCGCGATATTTTCCGTCACGGGCAGAGGCGCTCCCATCGGCCAGCCCGAAAGGGAAACCGCCGAGCTTATGCGCGATCAGATTAACGCGGCGGGCGGAATCAACGGAAGAATGATAGAGCTTATCGTCGAAGACGACGAAGGCGACGAGACCAAAGCTATGATGGCCGCGAAGAAACTTATCGAGAAGGACGGAGTCATTGCCATTATCGGCCCCAGCCTCAGCGGCCCGACCCTTGCTATTTCGCAATATGTGGCGGAAGCTCAGGTCCCGATGGTCGCATGCGCAGCCAGTGTTAAAATTGTCGATCCGGTCAACCCTTGGGTTTTCCAAGTGGCTCTTACAGACAGGCATTCCGTAAACAAAATTCTCACCTATCTTACATCGCAGGGCATAAACAAAATCGCTTTCATCAACGACAGCAACGCCTACGGGGTTAGCGGCAAGGCTGAGATGACTGCTTTGGCTCCGAAGAAAGGCGTCGAGGTCGTGGCATGGGAGGCGTTCGGCGGCGAAGACACCGACATGACTCCTCAACTGACCCGCGTGAAGGCTTCCGGCGCGGAGGCCATCGTGGTATGGGGAACCAATCCCGGCCCCGCCGTCATTACCAGAAATATGAAACAGTTGAAGATGACTATTCCTCTGGTGCAGAGCCACGGCGTCGCGAACATGAAGTACATCGAGCTTTCGGGCGATTCCTCAGAGGGCGTTGTTCTGCCCGCAGGCCGCCTCATCGTCGCGAATCAACTTCCTGATTCTGATCCGCAGAAACAGATTCTCCTCGATTATACCAAAGCCTTCACCGAGAAATACAACAAACCTCCCGACCATTACGGCGGGCATGGATACGACGCGATTATGCTGACCGCGAAAGCCGTCGAGAAAGCCGGCGCGGATAGATCTCTCATCAGAGAGACTTTAGAGAAAACAACAGGATTCATCGGCACGGACGGGATTTTCAACATCACGCCTGAAGACCATAATGGTTTATCTGAGGATTCTTTCGTGATGGTTCGCGTCGAGAACGGGCAATGGAAGCTTCTCGATCAGTAATTAGCTTCGCTGCGCGATAGTTTGTGAATGACGCGATTTGTTTTTTGATTTTGCTCAACGAAGGCGTTGCGGGTTATGCTGAAAGTTAAAAGCGTCAGAGCCGGATACGGCGCTATCAGAGCCTTGAAGGGCGTGTCTTTCCATGTGAATGAAGGGGAAATAGTCACGCTTATCGGAGCGAATGGAGCGGGCAAGAGCACGCTTCTGAACACGATCTCAGGGCTGGTCAGATCGACGGCGGGCGAGATTCTCCTCAGAGACAAGCCCATTCACAAGATGACTCCGGCTCAGATCGTCAGGCAGGGGATTTCTCAATCCCCGGAAGGCAGGCAGGTTTTCGCCTCTCTCAGCGTGCGCGACAATTTGATTCTGGGAGCCTATCCTCGGATGAGAAGTTCCACTCGCGCGGAAATCGCTCAGGACCTTGAACATGTCGAACAGCTTTTTCCCATTCTCAAGGAAAGAGACCGCCAGTCGGCGGGAACCCTCAGCGGCGGAGAACAGCAGATGCTAGCTATCGGCCGCAGCCTAATGGCGAAGCCGCGCATTCTCCTTCTCGACGAACCCACTATGGGGCTTGCCCCGATAATTACCGCCGAGATTCTTAAAACTGTCCGCAGGCTCCGCGATGAAGAGGGCGTCACCATAGTCCTCATCGAACAGAACGCGCGGGCGGCTCTCTCTATTGCCGACAGGGGATATGTCCTCGAAACAGGCCGCGTCTCTCTCGAAGGCAAAGTGGAAGAACTCTTGGAAAACAGCGAAGTAAAACGCGCGTACCTCGGAAAAGGGTACAAGGAGGTCTGGGAATAATGCCGATCTTCGACAAAGATGCCGAATTGATGAAACGCGGCGAAATCAGGCAGTTGCAGCTAGAGCGCCTTCAGGCAATCGTCTTTCGCTGCCACAAAAGCGTTTCCTTCTATCGGAAAAAATTCGAGAACGCCGCGCTCACCCCGGACGACATTCAGTCGCTCGACGACATCTCTCGTCTGCCTTTCACTACCAAGGCGGACCTCCGCGACAGCTACCCTTATGGCATGTTCGCCGTCCCGCTGCGCGAAATTGTTAGGATACATTCTTCCAGCGGCGCCACTGGCCTTCCGACCGTCGTAGGCTACACCAGAAACGACCTTAAAAACTGGAGCGTCCTGTGCGCCCGCATCATGTTCGCCGCCGGCGTGACCGCTGACGATGTTGTTCAGATAGCCTTTGACTACGGCATATTTACCGGCGCGTTCGGAATCCATCAGGGCGCAGAACGCATCGGCGCTTCCGTCATCCCCACCTCCGTCGGCAACACCGACAGGCAGATTAAAATCATTCAGGACTACAAGACGACCGCTTTGGCATGCACCCCAGCTTACGCGCTCGGCCTTGCCGAAAAAATGGCCGAGTCTGGCGTAGACCCGAACACCACCTCTCTCAAAATCGGCCTTTTCGGAGGCGAACCGTGGTCCGAATCGACCCGCGCAAAAATTGAAGACAAGCTTTTTATTCGCGCTATGGACAATTACGGAATAAGCGAAGTCCTTGGCCCCGGCGTCGCGGGCGAGTGCGAAGCCCGCTCCGGCCTTCACATCAACGAAGACCATTTCTACGCTGAAATAATCAATCCCGACACTCTCGAAAAACTCCCGGACGGCGTCGAAGGCGAACTCGTCCTCACCACTTTGACCAAAGAAGGCTTTCCGCTCATTCGTTACCGCACCGGCGACATCACAAAACTGAACACTGAGAAATGTTCCTGCGGCCGCGAACTAGCCAGAATGTCGAGAGTCTTTTGCAGAGCTGACGACACCATTATCGTTCGCGGGATAAATATCTATCCCGCCAGAGTCGAATCTCTGATAAAAACTCCAGAAGGCATATTGCCGGAATACCAGATAATCGTTGAAAACGTGGATTCTCAGGATCAGGTTCAGTTGCTCATAGAGGTTACCGAAGAACTATTCTTGGACGAGATGAGACGACTGAGGGAATACCATCTTAACTTGGAAAAAACACTCAAAGCCTCGCTCGGACTGGCAATCAAGGCGAAACTAGTGGAGCCGAAAGCGATTCCCCGCGAAGGAGGCTCCATCAAACGCATCGTCGACCGCCGATCAAACAATAGTTGTTGACGTTTTAGGCAAGATTATAATGCCTTTTCATATATGGTTGCGCTAATCAAAAATCTTGCTTTTCGAGAAGCGGGCTCAACGCAAACTCATCGAATATTGACATAAAACTAGACAATAAAAAAAGCCTCTTTCCAGAGGCTTTTTTATTCTGCTAAATTGACTCAGTATCGCATTCTGCAAATCAAACTTCGAGCATTGCTTCGAGAGCGCTTTTGTCTCCCGTGTTGAACATGAAATCCTTTGCGAAAACATCAGGAAGAATATTCGAGCAGAAGAACTGGGCGGTCTTGATTTTATTGAAGTAGAATTTGGCGTCCGCGTTGTCTTCCCGCACCGCTTTTTTCTTGTCGTCGTCATCCGCGCCTTTGGCGCTGTAAATGGCTTCAAGTTTATCGCCCGCGACTTTTGCCTGCTCCAGCATCAGATAAGCGCAGACGATGTGACCGAATATGAAGAGGAACGGCGTGGCGCAGAGCACAGGATAATATGGGTCTTGTTTGCCAAGCTTAGGAAGCTTTGCCGTAATGCCCGCCAATTTGTCTCTGGCTTTTCCAAGCGTGTCAACGCCGGACGAGAGGAGCGGGTTGTCCTTGTTGTCGGCGAGGAACTTATTCAGCTCCATCAAGAAGCTCATCAGCACCATGCCGCCCTTCATCCCGACTTTTCTTCCCAGCAGATCAAGAGCCTGAATGCCTGTCGTGCCTTCATAAATATTCGTAATCTTCACATCCCGGTAATACTGTTCGAGAGGATATTCGCGGCAATATCCGTAGCCGCCAAGAACCATAATGCCCAGTCCGGTCACATCGTTTGCCACTTCGGTGCAGTACGCCTTGCAGATGGGGGTGAGCAGTTCGAGGTAGCCGTGATACTTCTCTTTTTCTTTCGGGTCGTCGGCGCACATGGCAAAATCGGAGTAGTACGCGGCGCGGTATAGCAGGGCGCGAGTGGCCTCCGTGTACGCCTTCATCGTCATGAGCATCCGGCGGATGTCCGGATGTTTGACTATGGCGACGCGCGGCGCGTTCACGTCCGCCATATTCAGAATGTCGACGCCCTGAATTCTTTCGTTGGCGTACGCGAGAGCTTCCTGATACGCCTGTCCGCTCTGAGACATCGCCTGCACGCCGACGCCTATCCGCGCCTCGTTCATCATCTGGAACATCGCAACGATGCCTTTGTTCTTCTGTCCTATCAGCCAGCCTTGGCACTTTCCGTTCTCGCCGAAATTCAGCGTGCAAGTGGGCGAGCCGTGAATGCCCATTTTCTTTTCAATCCCGCCGCACGCCACGTCATTTGATTCGCCGAGCGAGCCGTCCGCGTTAATCTTGAATTTCGGAACGATGAACAGGCTGATGCCCTTCATGCCGGGCGCTTCTCCGTCCACGTGCGCCAGAACGAGGTGGATAATATTTTCAGTTATATCCTGATCGCCCGAAGTGATAAACGACTTCGTGCCGGAAATCATATAGAAGCCATCGGGCGCGGAAGGGTCCGGCTTGGCGGAAGTCTTAAGATCGCCTACCGCGCTCCCGGCGGACGGTTCCGTCAGGCACATCGTTCCCGCCCACTTGCCTGACACCATTTTATCAATGTACAAAGCTCTTTGTTCGTCCGTTCCGAAGCTCTCAATGACATGCGCCGCGGCGCGGGTGAGGCCGGGCGTCATCATGAAAGTCTCGCAGGCCCCAACGAACGCTTCTCCGATGGCAATGCCGACAACCGACGGAAAACCGCCCCCGCCGTATTCCGGATTCCCCGTCGGCGCGACCCACCCGTTATCGCAATACTCCTGATAGACGGGAATCTGGTCGGCCGGAACGCTTACCTTTTGTGTTGCCGGGTCATACTTCGCTCCGATTTCATCCGCGTTCTTGTTCAACGGCGCAATCTTCTCAGTAGCGAACCTTATCGCTTGGTCTATCACCATGTCGCAGTCTTCCGGGCCGTAATCTTTGAAGGCCTGAAGCGATAGTGTTTTGTTGAAATCCAGAACTTCTTTGATGATGAACTGAGCGTCTCTTTTGTCAAAGCGGTATGCCATATCGTTCCTCCATTATTATTGATGCGAACTTTTTGAGTGACATCTTGTGCAATATATCACAAGCGCGCTCCTTTTGTAAAATAAAAATTACCTGCAAATTCTCGCATGATTTTCAAATGCGGGCGATTGTCAAAACGCGCGCTTCAGTCTTTTTGTTCTTGTTTGAAATACTCTTAAAATTGAGGTCTTATTGTTATTCAACTGAGCCGGAGCGATCTTCGACGACTTTGCCGTACAGTCTCACGAGTTCCGGAAATTCATAGTACTCCACAAGCTCTCCATGTGAAAACACGACATATCTGCCGATGGGTATCCCATACAACGGATCTCCGTATCTCCATCTTTCAAGTATCTTTGCGCCTTTTGATATGATATCCTTGGCTACTGGCTCTCCTATCGCCGATACGACCTGTTCGTAATTCATCCCTATCAACAGAAATCCTCTTGAAGCATAAAACGCTTTTACAGGGTCCCAATCGGGATTCACTCTAAGCAGTTCTGCCGTTCTCGGATCATTTATTATTGATTTCACTCCCATTTTTTCAATAGCTTTATCGTCGCCTGCGGATAACGCTTTATCCAGAGAGTCGGATTCGCATTCATCGATAACCGCTATGCCGTAATTCTTCTCATCGCCTCTCGGAACAATCACTCTCCTGACTTTCAGGTCATACTCCTTGCCGTCGGCAGGGCATCTCTTCATTGTTCCGGTCAACACGGATGACGTAGGATTGCGGAAAGAGGCAATATAAACAAAAAGAATAACTGACGACGCGCAAAGAACAAATAACAATGCCGCGTAAAACCATGACATTCCGGATGCTTGCCCGGAAAAACGATTCCCTGCGCCCTTGTATCCACCTTCGCAGCGCGGGCATCTATCCGCGCCGCGCGGAATAGGCGCGCGGCATTTTGAGCATAGCGATGTCCCTCTAATATCCATGCTGAATTACCTTTGCTTCCGAACTCGGCGGATTTCATTTCGAGCCGCCGACTAAAGTATATTTTGTTTGCGGCGGATTGAAAAGCGCGACACTCTATATCGTTGACGATGCGGCAAACGGATGTTACTCTATCATTGAGGCTTCTACATGGTGACTCTTGTCTACATCTGCGGCAGTTGCAAAGGCGACATACAATCGCGAACGTTCGAAGTCGAGTACGCCGATGTTAGCGAAGCAGGCTCGGCTTCCGTCCCTCCTTGCCCGACATGCAAGAAAAGCCGCAGCGTGACAAGGTATTTCGGACACAATATCTACTCCGCCCCGAAAAAGAAGGCAAGCTGCATTCCCTCAGGATACAAAACGCTTGAAAACTCCGAAAAAAAAGCTGTCGTTTCGTTAGGCGTCAGGGTGGACGACGAAGAAGAGCGAAAGGCGGTACAGCACACCATTGAAGAGCTTACAGGCGGTATTCCAGTTGAAGATTTGTCTGATGCCGACGTCGATGTTCCGGAAACCAGACTCGGTCTGAAAAAAGGAACTATGGACAGAGCCATTTTCGATATGCGTCAGAAGAAAATGTTTAAAGAATTGGCCGAAGGCAAGAAAGTGAGCGGATTCTACCTTCCACTCACCGGCGACACCGGAAACTAATCGCAAATCAACCGTAAAAAGCAAACTGCGCGCCGCTTCCGCGCGTTTCCGCAGACTTTATACTTGACAGTGACAGTTCTAATATTACAAAGAATAAATAGTTTCGTCGACGATAGCGATGTAGTTGTCTTTCAGCGTTTGAATCGCTTTTTCCGTGTCGCTCACGCGGAAAATCAAGATGGCGTTGTTCCTGAATTTTCTCAGGTAAGGATAAAGGTAGTGAACGTTGACGCCCGCCGCGCCTAACGGTTTCAGCACCGAGTTAAGCCCGCCGGGATGGTCGGGAGATTCCACCGCTATGACATCTCTCTGCCACACGTTGTAGCCCGCCGCAGAAAGAACCTGTTCAGTCTGGTCCGGGTTGTCGGTGATAAGCCTGATCGTGCTTTTGTCCGCGGATTCGGCAAGCGATATCGCTCCGATGTTTATCCCGGCTTTCCCCAGAAGATCGCTGACTCCTGAAAGCGCTCCGGGCGCGTTGTCCAGTAGAACCGATACCTGCTTAATTGGTTTTGTCATGTCTGTCCGCCATGTTTGAAGTTGTCAGCTATGCCTCTATGCTCTCAAGCTTCTTGATTTGTTCTTTCGCATTGTCGTGCCCGGCCTTGATTGCCTTGATATTGAACTCGACAAGCTCTTTCTTTTTCTTCCCTGTAACCTCGCCGACCGCGTCGATTAGTGACTGGAAAGAAACGACGTTAGATACAGCGGCGTACGCGCCGAGCATCACCATGTTCGCCGAACGCATTGCTCCCAATTCTTCGGCGATGTCCGAGCCGGGAACCTGTATCTGGGTCACTCCGCTTCTTCCGAGTTCGACATTCACGAGAGAGGAGTTTGTGACGATATAACCGCCGGGTTTGATTATGTGTTGAAATCTGAGCAGGGAAGGATTGTTCATCGCCACCACGTAATTGGGAGACGAAGCGATAGGCGAGGAAATCTCGTCAGTCGATATGGAAACGGTGCAGTTCGCCGTTCCGCCGCGAACCTCCGCGCCGTAGCTTGGCATATAGGTTACGAATTTATCTTCGTTCATTGCGGCGGTCGCCACGCAAACACCCATCAGCAACACGCCCTGACCGCCGAATCCTGCGAATATCGTTTTAACCAGCATCTTTTTTTGATCCCTTCCGGGAGTCCTTTATCACTCCGAGCGGAAAATACGGAGTCATGACCTCGTCTATCCACTTCCATGATTTGACAGGGCTCATTTTCCAGTTTGTCGGGCACGGCGAAAGAATCTCTACCATCGAGAAACCTTCACCGTTCATTTGAGTGAGGAACGCTTCCCTGATCGCTTTTTTGGTTCTTCGGATTGCTCGCACTGAATTTACCGCGCAACGCTCGATATAGGTGGAGCCTTCGAGGGAAGCGAGAAGTTCGCTGACTTTTATCGGGTAACCCTCGCGATGAGCTTCTCTACCAGCGGCGGCGGGGGAGGTCGTTGTGCGCTGGCCGAGTAGCGTCGTAGGGGCCATCTGCCCTCCCGTCATTCCGTACACCGCGTTGTTCACAAAGATAACCGTAATATTTTCGCTTCTGTTCGCTGAATGAACCGCCTCCGCCGTGCCGATTGCCGCGAGGTCGCCGTCTCCCTGATACGAAAAAACGATCGATTCAGGATTCGCTCTTTTGATGCCGGTGGCGACAGCGCAGGCGCGGCCGTGCGGCGCTTCTATCATATCGACGTCGAAATAGAAATAAGCCAGAACGGCGCAGCCGGCGGGGGGCACGCCCACAGCGCGGTCTGCTATTCCGAGTTCCTCGATTACTTCGGCTGTAAGCCTGTGGATAACGCTGTGTCCGCAACCCTGACAATAATGGGTAGCAGCGTCTTTCATGGTTGACGGCCTTGCGGGCCTTCGTCTTTTCATGTTATTTCTCTCTCGCTATCTTGTTGTATGCTCTTGATATCACTCTAAAAAGCTCGGCGGGGGTCGGCACCACGCCTCCGGGCCTTCCGTACATCAAAACTTCGGCTCTGCCTTTTACGCCCAGTTGCACATCCTCAACCATTTGACCTGTGCTCATCTCGAAACTCATGAAATGCTTGACCGTTTCGGCTGTTTTGTAAATGTGCTCGTAAGGGAACGGCCAAAGCGAAATCGGTCGTATCAGTCCGACCCGCATATTCTTCTCGACGCATCTCTTAACCGCGGCTTTTGCTATTCTGGCGGCGGTCCCGTACGCGACTATCGCTAACTCGGCGCCCTTCATATAGTATTCCTCATGCCTGATTTCGCGCCGCTCTATTCGCTGGTACTTTCTGTATAACCGCCAGTTCTGTTCTTCCTCGACATCCACATCCAGCAGAAGCGACCTTATGAATCTGCTGGGCCTGTCTTTTGCCCCTTTGACTGTCCACGGTTTGTCGGGAAGCTGTTCAGGCAAAATCTCCTTGTCGTTGAACACCACCGGCTCCATCATCTGTCCTAGCATTCCGTCCGCCAGCACAAGCACAGGCGTTCTATACTCGTCCGCCAATTCGAAGCTTTTGCGCGTAAGGTCGTAAAGTTCCTGAACGGAAGCAGGAGCAAGCACTATGGTGCGATAGTCGCCGTGGCCGCCGCCGCGCGTCGCTTGGAAATAATCGCTCTGAGCCGGGGCGATGTTGCCGAGACCGGGTCCGCCTCGCACTATGTTCACTATAACGCAAGGAAGCTCCATCGCTGCTATGAATGAGATGCCTTCCTGCTTCAGGCTGATTCCCGGAGATGACGAGGATGTCATCACCCGCGCTCCGGTGGACGCCGCTCCGAGCGCCATGTTGATCGCGGCTATCTCGCTTTCCGACTGTAGAAACACTCTGCCGGTGTCCATCATCCGCCGCGCCATGTACTCTGTCAGTTCGTTCTGTGGAGTAATAGGATATCCGAAATAACACGCGCAACCGGCCCTCACAGCGGCCTCGCCTATCGCCTCTGAACCCCTCATTAACCTTTTTTCTTTATTCTTCATCGTAAACCTCTATCGACAACTCAGGACATACAATCATGCAGGATTCGCATCCGCTGCATTCCCCGTTTTCCACCGGCATAGCGGGGTGATACCCTTTGGAGTTAAGTTCTTTCCCTATGGCGATAGACTTTTTCGGGCATACTTCTATGCACAGGTAGCAGCCCTTGCATGTTTCTTTGTTAATCACAATACACGGCATATCGACGCCTCTCCATGCAGCGCCGCAAACTGCGGCGCGAACGAGATATTGTATTCCCCCGCCCACTTTTTTTCAACTGAATATTTCTGTGAAAGGTTTCAGAATCGCCCGGAAAAAATTAAAGCAGGGGTGCGCGCAGTCAGGGCCGGCTTCGCTCGCCGCCGCTTTTTTCACATTCTCTCGCAACGGAATCAAAATCTATCAGGAACCTATTGTAAGGATAAAACTTCAATCCGGCATCGATTATTTCGCGCGCGTCCCCGCATTCTCTGTTCAACAAGCTTGTGTGCGCCAGATAAAGATAAAGCTTTTCATTAAAATAAGGCGGACATTCTCCAATCTGCTTTTTGCCGATTTCAACGGCGGACATCACAAGTCCTTTCGAGCTTTCAATCACCGACTGGCGGTAAGAAAGCGCGCATCCGCCCGTGCTGCGCATCGTGTGTCCCGCAAAAACTGCCGACGCCGCTAGCAACGCTACAAATACTATTGCGCGGGGAACAACGCTTACTGTCCTTTTCGGACTTTCGAATGATTGTTCTTCCTCGCTTCCTTTCATCTTTATTAAAGCGAAACCCATAGCCATTAATAGCCAAAAATTAAGGAACTGGGGCAGGTTCTTCATCGGGAACTGAAAGAAAAAACTCTGAAAAGCAAAAACAAGGGCCGCGCACATTATTCCAAGAGTCAAAACCCTCGTTTCAATGTCGGTTTGCTTCCGAAGAACGGTTATTAAACTCATTGAAAAGAAAATGCCTATCGCAGCAAGGTAGCAGAGCAGGGCAGGGACGCCGCCTTCCGCGCCTAGCTCGAAATAATCGTTGTATGCGTCAAAAGTCATGCCGTGAGGATTGTATTTGAGGTCTGTCTGGTCGCTGTAGGCGGGATAAAAACGGGAGAAATTGGTCAGCCCGACGCCCCATGCGGGCTTGTCTTTCATCATTTCCGTCGCGGCTCGCCAGTATGAAAGTTTCAGATAGCCCTGCTCGTCAAGAAAACCTTTTGCTGTTGAAACTCTTTTTGTTATCGAAATTGAATAAGGGTTTGCGCGGGGTATCGCCATGATAATCGCAGGCGCAATGAAAGCGATGACTATCAGCGCGGTTGCGGTTTTAGGCAGTTTAGATGGAAAAAAATTCCGGCGGCGCACAAAAACGATTGCGGCAAACAGAACAAGAGAGCAAACAACCGCAAGCCACGCGCTTCGACTGTATGAGAAAATCAGCGCCGTTACAATGATTGCCAACGAAACGAACCGGACGAATCTCAGCGAAGGTCGTATATCAGGCTGAATTGCTTTGCTCAGCGCGAGAGCGCATCCCATTCCGATGTATCCCCCGAATAGATTGGGGTCGTCGAAAGCCGAATCAACTCGCTCTCCCCAGTCAATCGGCCATGTCCAGAATTCGATTCCGAAGTTCTCAAGAATTCCGACCAACGACAGGAAGACGGAAACGCCTATGAGAACGTCCGTCAGCGTTGAGACGCGCTTTTTTGATGTCATCGCGGTGGCGGCGATAAAGTAAACAGCCGCTATCGCCGGAAACTGAGCGAAATACACCGCCGCTCCCCCCTTAATCGGAGCAACAGCGGTGGAAACGCCCAGCAACGCGACGAACAAAATGATAGAGATGTCAGCGGGCGTTCTGTTCCATCGGGTGGCTTTCTTGAAGAGAAACTCGAACGCGAAAACATTGACAAGCGCAAGAGCGAAAAGAATAAAGAAGACCATTCTAGGCGTTCTATACATCGGGAACGGTTCCGGAACGAACACCAGCGGCAACGCGCAGACAAGAGCCGCTATGAGAGCGAAAGAAATTGTGTTTTGTCTATTGTTCTGCTTCAATTCTCTTCACTTATAGTCAAGATATTCGCATGCCGTCTAGTTGAGATTTTGCGCCTAAAAAACAATCCCAAAACCATTATTATCATTGATTCTATTATATTACTTCTTTCAAACAAAACAGATTTGCTGAAAAAAGGATAGACCATTCAACCCGAATCCGTCATTAGGATTCGGGAGCGATTGTTCAGAGCGGATGAAATGCGATGCGCAAGGCGCATTTTTGAAGTGAATAGAACTTATGGTTCATGAACAAAAAAATGCGGCGGCAACAAAGCAGTTCGCTGCTATGAAAATCACCCCGGTTCGTCGGCTCTATCGACGAATCCGGGTTCAATGCTGATAGCTGAATATGACTCTCATGCCGAGATGATTCTCTTTTTTGGCGTCATTCTCGCAACATCGGGAATCACTTTTATCTCCCCCCCGACATTCCTTTAGCGAGTCCCAACTTTCGCCCTAATAAAAATTACATATGCGCAAATAATAAAAGTCATCGGCATAAAGATGCTGATGACTTTTACGGAGAGGGCATGCCGCTCTGGAAGATACGGAGAAATGTATACCGCGAGCAGTGGAATCCCGGCTGGTTCTGGAACGGCAACATTATCCCCGTTGGATGAAAAATACAATCTGCATAAACCCTTTTTAAGTTCTTGGGGTTTAATATCATGATGCTTACCGGTATATCGAACCCGTGAATTCATTTAAGAGAATTCTTCACAGTTGATTCAGATCGTCACCGCGCTCGCGCCGCTCATTGTGGCCGTGCTCGGAATCCTTTTCAAACTCGGCCATGACGCGAGGGAAGAGCTTGCTCACGCGACATCGAGCGCGTTGAAACGGCTCGCCGCCGGCGAGATTGATTCCACCCGCGCCAAAGAGCTGATTCTCGCCACCGGGGTCGTGCCTGAAAAGAAAGTGGCGGGCGTAGTCGCCGCCGTGGACGCCGTTAACTCAAAAGTAATCATTCGCAAAAAGAAGGGAGAACCCCTCGAAGTCTTCACCGACACCCTCATCCCCGGCGTGGGCGTCACCGTCGATTCCACCGGAGCCGTCAAAATCGAGCCGACCACGCTCACAAACAAAATCGGCCACAAAGTCGGCAAATGGCTGAAGAAAACATTCTGAGGGGGTGGTTCATTTGACTGTAAATGAAGCCATCAGCGAGGCGGACGCCTTGCAACACATGGACACCCTGCACGGGAAATAGGCAGTCCCCGAAAACGCCGAAACTCTCTCTGAACGCCGCTGCAATGCCGGGCGGCGTTCTTTGTTTTTCAGTAGCCGGTCTTAATGGCTGTACCCAGCAATTTGGGTTTGATGATGATTGCTGATAAAAACTGAAGAAACTTTCAGTTGGTCGATCGCCAAGTCTGGAGGTAGTATAGGGTCTAACTTTCTCTGGATCCTATTTTTAGCAGGAGAGCTGGGACAATAATAAGTCCCTGCATTCCACCGGCTGCTCCCCAGATCGTCATATTGAGAAGGAATTTGTTCGCCAGACTGTCTTTCTCACACAGGCTAACAAGTACATCCATGAGGGGTATTGCACCGAATGTTCGAATGTATACAAATGTGACACCAACTACAAATCCGAGCAACCCGCACAATATCCCTAGAGGTTCCGCATTCCTGAGATTGCGGCCACCGACTCGTCTGATAATCCAAGCATATCCCTCGGCAAACAGATCGTAGCCATAGCCGTGCTCAACGCCTTACGGCATCAGAGGGTTGGATCAGGCCGGGAACGACTAGGGCAATGTTCGCCGGGGCAAGTGCTCAACGCCTTACGGCATCAGAGGGTTGGATCAGGCTATGCGCGGAATGGGACAACGAGTTGTGTTATGTGCTCAACGCCTTACGGCATCAGAGGGTTGGATCAGTACAAGAATTATCAAGTGGACGAGCTTGCCGAAACTGAGTGCTCAACGCCTTACGGCATCAGAGGGTTGGATCAGCCTCCACGTTCTCCGGGTCGACCTTGCATATCAGGTGCTCAACGCCTTACGGCATCAGAGGGTTGGATCAGTGGTATGTCGCCTACCGGCTTCCACGCGCACTTCATGTGCTCAACGCCTTACGGCATCAGAGGGTTGGATCAGCCAGAAGCCGGGGCAACTTCGAAAGTTCTCAAATAATGTGCTCAACGCCTTACGGCATCAGAGGGTTGGATCAGACCGCTGGGCGTATGGCGCGCTCGGCGCGATTGTTGGTGCTCAACGCCTTACGGCATCAGAGGGTTGGATCAGACTGCTCTTTTTGCCCTGTTTTTCGCAGAACGTTTCCGTGCTCAACGCCTTACGGCATCAGAGGGTTGGATCAGCCTACCGACTTGAGCATCGGGGCGTCAAGCTTAGGTGCTCAACGCCTTACGGCATCAGAGGGTTGGATCAGTCCACTTCAATTTCTACTAGGATTTATACGTTTTTTTGAGGCTGTTTTCAAGCATATATCAGGATTGCTCAAAAATATTGAAGAAAATGCGCCGAGCTGTGTATTAACTTTTCAAAGTTCAGAAAAAAATCCGTTTGTTGCGGATTGTTTTCATTCGGTAATGCTTTTCAAGCATCTCTTTTGTTGAATAGTCAGCATTGTTTCTGTTATCAAAGGCTTTTTTGTTTTTGCTCCGTCGCTCTAGGTTGAAAACTCTCTGATGCTTGATTTTGGATTCCATTGCGCTTGTATATATCTGTTTTATGTCGGATTCATGAATGAGAAAACCTGAAAAACTGAACAAGCGGGAAGCAGCCGCGCTGATTTCGCGTGTCTGGCGATTATATCAAACAACCTCGAAAGACGCAGGTTCGTCGGGCCATGCGCCTTTAGCGTGGGTTGATTTGAGTCGTTTTACGCAGTTTTCGCACAGTTCTATCATGAGCAGTTCGTCTTCGTCCTTCATGATTTTTTTGATTTCCCAGCGGAGTCGTTCGCGGCCCCTGTCGGTGAGGTAGCAGCAGTAAACGCTGAATTGTTTTCTTTCGCCGTAACCTTTCATTATTCTGCCGACTTTTCGAAGTCTGGCGGGGTCGCAGACGTCATACGCGACCAGATGCCAAGATTTTTCTCTCATGATTAACGCAGTCTCCCTCTTGCGAAAAGGCCGGGTTCTCCTGTCCATTCTTTTTCCAGCAACCTGACTTCAAGCTCGATGGTTCTGTAGTAAGACAGAGAGTAGTCGAGGATAGGGTGTTTCCATTTTTCTTCGAGTCTGGATTCGTAGAGGACGATTGCTTTTTTTCTGCCTGAAGCGGAAAGCCATACTTTTGCGTTTGTGACGTTGAAGTCTGCGGCGAGGTCCCACTGGAGCCGGTTCACGGAGCCGAGGAGGGGGATGTCCCAAAGAGCTACTCTGAACAAGTCCATGAGGTCCATAACCAGCGGGTAGGCCGAGGATCTCGGAGTGTGGAAATAGCCGACGGCTGGGTCGAGGCCGACGGCGACGATGGCTGTGAGCGTGGACTGGTAGAGCAGGGAGTATCCGAAGCTGAGCAGGGCGTTGAAGCGGTCTTGGGGAGGTCTGCGCGTTCTGCCGTCGGGGAGCATTTCTGCGGGCGCTCTGTTTTTGATGAGTTCGGGAAAAATGTCGAAGTACGCGCGAGCCGCCGCGCCTTCGCAGCCGCGAATTTCGTCTAGAGAGGCTGCGTTTGACATGTCTTTAACGCAAGCTCTGATTGAGTTTGCGGCGAGGACGCATGGTCGGGGTCTGTCTTGATGGGGGGCGGTGGCTCTCAACATGTATCGCAGTTGGCTTTCGGCTTTGGCGCGTGCGGTTCTTCTGGCAAGATCAAGACAAAGGGCCGGAGACGACAAGGCTTTGAATTGTCTGAGTCGCCGTTGAACCGAGCCTGCTCCGGCGAGAAGTCCGGCGACGTAGCGTCCGCCGGCGGATATCCAATGAACGGGAATCCCGTTGTATGCGCAGTGATGGAGCGCCTGCGTGGTTATCTGCGGATACCCGTGGAGAATGAGCGAGTCGATTTCGTTCGAAGAGAAATGAAGGTCGTCCGCATCCTTGACTTGGACGGTTAGCTGGTCGTTGGAGCGGCGAATCACGGCGGAATGGGACGTGACGTGAATGGCGCGACCCTCCCTGTCTGGAGGGAACAGACGAATGGGCGACCAGTTCTTGTTTCGGGCAATTCTATCTTCCTCAGGGAGGCACACGGGAGAAAGAGAGCAATGAAGGCAAAGACGGTCGTTGTCCGCGACAGGGGGGCGGTTGGGAGAAGAGCGAAGGAGGCGCGCGCGGGCGGCGGCGGCTAGAACTCTTTGGCGCGCATCAGAATCGACAGCGACCCTGACCGTGACGTTGTCTCTGTGATATCTGATTCTGCCCTCCGAAACCGGGTGTCCGAGTTTTGTTTCGAGGAGCATGGCGTATGCGACAACCTGAAGGGAGTCCGGCGGCCAAGCTTGATGAGCGTTGTCGACCGCGCGGGAAGCGCCTTTTTTATGCTCGAAAGGAATCCATTCGCCGTTGGATTTTTTAATGATGTCGGCGCGGCCGACCAATCCGAGGGTTTCACAAGAAAGATCGACTTCGGATTTTTCGAGAGCGTTCTCCAACGCAAGATCAAGGTGGAGGGAACGGCCCGCGAACACATCGGCGTCCGCGAGCCGGATTTCCTCGACCTCTTCCAGATAGAACAAACGCTCACAATACGCAAGCGCATGGAGAGCCATGACGCGTATTTGAGGGTCGTGTGAGGCGTCCACTAATTCAAGCTCTCCTTGACACGACGGTCCATGCTTGCTCAGATGGGAATCCGTCGAAGTTTTCTTCCCGCAAGAAATAAGACGCCCAACGAGTGGAAGCGGAGCCGACATGGTCGGGCCAAATCGGCATTGATAGGCTGCCTCTGGGGTCCGCCACCAGCGCCCAGCCTGTTTTCGGGTCATCGCTTCTAATCGGTCTTACTTCGTCAACAAGATGAGAGCTTTCTCCAAGCGAAAGACCACCGAACCGATTGACTGTAACGGGGGAGGAAAGCGCTTTTTGAACTCTGTCTGCGAGCGAAGCGGAGGAGCGTTCATTCTCTCCGGAGCGAACCCACACAAAAAGATTTACGCCTGTGAGGAGTTCTTGAAATCCGGGAGTTCTATTGTTGCCGGAGCCGGGTTGTTGTTTGCGGTCTTTGACGCGCCACAAAGTGCGAAGAACAACGGATTTTTCAGGACGCGAAACAAGAGCCAAAGCGATTTCCGCGCCTTCATGAGCAAGCCTGTCAGGTTCGCCAACCATTGACAACAGCATTCCGAAGACGGTCGAAGGAGGCGGGCAGGGAAGCGTCTCAAAGTATTCGCGCGCGAAAGGGGCGCGAAATGACGCGACTGGAATCGAAACAAACAAAGAAGCGATATTCATATATACCTCTCTTTCAGCCACTCAACGCTAAAGACCGAGATCGGCGCTGATACGAGCCTTCAATGCTTCAGTCGCTTGTTTGACTCCTGCGAAACAAGCGGCTTTTTCAATCTCTTTTTTGTCGCCTTCCGAAAGAGAGTCGACGACCGGGCCGCCGATGAACAGTTCGGATGCGTCTATGTCTTTCGACTTGATTTTTGAAATCACGTCCGTGATTGAAACCGTTCCATCCAGCTCTGAAAAACCGTAGAGAAATCTTGGAGCGAAATCATCCGTCCATCTGAAGATTATGGTCTCGGGTGAAAAATCAAACAGAAAACGGCTCTGGTTGCCTGCCACTTCAGAAAGGGAAGCCACGGCGTCTACGACATCAAGCGCGCGAGCTTTTTCACGAAGATTTTCAGGGGTGATAGCGAAACCATACTGATAGCGGGTGGCGTGAACTTCAGTGCCGTAAAGGCTGACGTTTGTCTTTTCGCCGCTTTTTGCGTTGAAAGTTATGTCGCCGGCGAAGGGGACAAGAGAAATGGCGCGTGATATTTCGAGAGGGCCGCGTCGCTTGTCACAAACTCCTTTAGAGAGAGCCTTGATTGTTGCTTTGAGTTCTTTGGCTTTTGCTTCTAGAGCTTTTCCAGCCTCGCCTTTTTTGTCCTCTTTCGACATGCTTTTGAGTTGTTCTTCGGTGGATTTGAGATCTTTCTTCAAGGCGTCGGTTGAATCGCTGCCGTCAGTTTTTGCCCCCTCGGCGAGCATGAATCCAAGAACGTCGTCGTCGATAAAAGTGGGCATATCTTTGCCGGAGGCGTCCGGGTCAGTCCATGGGGCCCAAGTCTTATCCTGCCATTCGTGGTCGGCTTTATCCTCGTTCCACTTGCGGTTCACGGGCAGGCCTTTCTTTTGCCAGAAGTAACGGTAAGCCCAACGGATGGCTTCCGCAGAAACAGTGGTGTGAACCTCTCCTTTCCAGAGAAGTTTTTGAAGAGTGGTGATGTTTCCTTCGTTTTCGCCGCGATTGTTGGCTGCGGGGCCGTAAGGCGTGACAACTATTCCGAAAAGATGTTTGCTCATAGTTCTTCTCCTTTTTGATCTGAATCTCCGGCAAGCGCCGCTTCTTCTTCCTTGTTTGCCGGTTTGTAGCTGGCGAGCGCAAGAAGCGCGAGGTCTTTAGCTAAACGCCACTGCGGGTCGTCCAGCAATGAGAGAATGTCCTGCCAGCGGTTCTGCAACGCCGGAAGAGGACCGGTTCTGGACCAGAAGTCAACAAGTGTTTCGCGGAGAGAGGAGGCGTTTTTACAGCGCGCCAGAGACACGCGCCAGCGTTCAAACTCCCGGTTGGCAAGCGAATTAAAATCTGTGCTTTCAGAGCGAGAACGGTCGCCGAGTTGTCCCAGCCTTCGACGCCACGCCTCATGACATGCTGAAATCAGGATTCGCTGGTTTTCTTCATCAAACACTGCTTTTTCCACCATTTCGTTCAACTCCTTTCTTTCGTAAAGTAATTGTTCTCTTGTTTCTTTGTTTGTCATGTAATTCGAAAAGCCATGAAAAAAAGGAGATCCGCGGGCGATGTTGCCGGCGATAATCTCACGCGCGGCGTAGGTTTTGACAAAATCGCGAGATGGAGCCTCAATTTCGCCTTTTCGGTTTGTCTTTTGTTTTATTCGCTGCCATTTGTTCTTAAAGATGCTCGCCGCTATTTCATAGTTGTCGAGATACTTAAGCGTTTTGACGTCAACGGTCTGAACCATTGTTCTGACTTTTTGTTTTTCATTCCATCCTACAATGCCAAAAGAAACTGTCTGACATTGAATATCTGATTCAGTAAGAGTCGAAATGCGACCCGCAAGACGGGAAGCGCGGACAGCTACAAGAAACCGAAGCGCCGCGTCCGACGCGCCGGAAGCCGTGAGCGAAGAGACATCCTGACCATACATGACTCGGCGAGTTTCAACGTATGCTTCCAAATCGTTGATGATAGGAACAATAAGAGCCGCGCGCGTTTTGCGGCCTTGTGTTTTTGACTGAATTTTGAAATAGAAGCATCCGACAGAAGAAAACAAGAGACACAATGCTCGGTCTGTCGGCTCTTCAAGGTCTGTCGCTCCGGAACCTACATGCCTTACAGTTCCTCCCGGAAAAAGCCAACCTGAAAGTTTTATTGAATCGCAGAATTGATCGTTGTTTAAAAACATTTCTGGAGAACCCTGATGCCTATAAGATAAAATTGGAGAAAAACCTTCATCAAGAATGAATTGGTCGTTGATTTGATATGATAAAGCTGTTTTTGCTCCAGTTTTTCGGTTCGGCCCAAATTGAAGAAAAGTGTGTTTTAGAGCGTCGTAAAGAAGATGCTTATGTTCAATGGAAAGAGGACCTTCGGTTTCCAGCCCCGGAAAATGAAAAAAGCCATTGTCGTCAATCTGAAATGACTTCGATATTAGATTCCTGAACGCCGAGCCGGGTTTTTCGTCGAGCCATTCGAGAGCGACACCCGAAGGAGACAAGCTCCATTCCAGACCGGGTATTCTCAATCCGCTCTTGGAGAAAGCGTCCAGCGTCATGTATAGACCAGCCAGTCCCGCGCGGTGCAATGGAGACATACCTAAACCGAATAATTCAAGTCGCATTATTTGCGCCATTTTGCTCCCCTTTCCGGGTTGTATTCGATGGCTCCGCTCGGGGCTATCCATCGGTTTTTATAAACATTCCATTTGTCCATAAACGATGTGTAATTCATAGGAATGGTATGTTTTTCAAGTTCGATACGAGAATTGCGACAAACAGGGATATCTTCTTCCATGATGACAGGAACAGATATGCCCGTAGACCTGACGTTGCCGGGAAAAGAAAAATATGCTGAATCCAACCACTCAACATTTTCTGTTCGAAATGAATCTACAGGCTCGGATTGAGCGGCGATCTCCGTCAACGCAACAGATAGGTCAGACTGCGAAACAGCGCGATCAAGAGAAATCAAACGTGATATCCAATCTTGAGCGGCTTCTAATTCTTCGTTCTGATAAGGCGCCGCTTTCTCAACAGGCAAAACAACAGCAATGCGAGGCGAACCCGGCGCATCTGGAGTTATTCTGCGATTAAGACGGCCTAGCCTTTGAATGAGCGCCGATGCCGGTGCAATATCGGTAATGAGTAAATCGGCGTCTAAGTCAAGAGACATCTCCGCCACTTGTGTCGCTATTGCCAGAACTCCTGATTCGTCTTCAAAGGTTTCCATCATGCTTCGATGCTGTCTTTTTCTGTCTATGTATTTAAAACGACTGTGATACACGATTGTTCTTAGCGTGTTCATCGCGGACATGTCATACCATCGTTGAGCTTCTGCAACCGTGTTTGCCACACGAAGGACTTTTTTTCCAGCTCTTACATATTCAACCGCTATGTTGAAAGCTGCGTCCGGATCGATTTTGTTTTCTATTGTGTATCGTGGGAGCGACTCAATATCGGCAGGGGCGGATATCATGGCAATGTCAGGAAAGCTAGCTTCAATAAGCTGTTTTTGCGCAGACACGATTGAAGCTGACATTAAAAGAAAGGAAGCATTCGGCAGGGCTTTCATGAATGATGCCAACGCTTCGAACATTCTATAGTCGAGCGAATGGACTTCATCAAAAACGAATGCTGAGGAAAGAAGCGCCGGCGAACTGTAGAGACCGCGATGATTATTTCTCACAAGAGACAAAACCGTATCAATAGTGCATATAACAATGCGAGCGTCCCAAGCTTTTAGAGATTCGATGCGGACCGGCTTCTCAAAATAGTCTTCTTCTCCAGATTGCGCAAAATCTTCGAGATCTACAACGGACCGCGAGTGAATAAGCTCCGCTTCAATCGGCGATTGGGCTATATATCCAAGATATCCTTCTGTGGCGGTTCCGGTTGTCGGATAACAGAAAAAAAGCTTCTTTCCTGCCGCGTGCCTCTTAGCCCATATGTATGCGCCGATGGTTTTTCCTGAACCGCAACCCGCTTCTACGAGAGTGACTTTCGCTTTCGAGTCGCCGACATTGATCTGAAATGGTCTCGGAGTCATTCCGCCAAGACGTTCATCTATCACTTGTTGAAGGTCGTCAGCCAGCAGACAATCTGCAAGAGCGTTCTCAATCCACTTCGATATTGGAATATTCGCGGGCAACATGGAACTGCCTGCTGCGTCTGCGGCCATCAAAAGCGCTTTTGCGGCTGCGGCAAACCTTCTCCAGTCAGGATGCTCAGATAGAAACTGTTTCCATTTCCTGTTTTTTAAAGCAAATACGTTTTGCCAATCAAATATTGAATTTTCACTGCTGTCGACCAAAGATAATTCTGTGGCCGCAGCGAATTTGTCGGTCGCTGAAAATATAGAAAGAAAATCCGGATGAGATGTGTGTATCTTGAGAGACAAACCAAAGCCGCCATGTTTAAGAGCGGGAGCGGCTTTCTCCCATGGATAATCCATTTTTGTGTGATGTCCTGCGACAGCGCTGAATATCACATTCCAAATGTGCTCTTGATCTTCGACAAACAAGTCTGAAAGATTATTGTTCAGCCATTCGACGACTACATCATTGTTCATAATAAGATAACATGAAACAAGCTCATGCCGCACTGGCTGTTGTCCGCTTTGACCTTTCCCTCGAACCATCGCTTGAAATGATTCGTTGGCTTTTCCAATATCGTGAATTCTGCAAGAGAGCTTGATGGCAACTTCAAGCCGCTTCATCCAATCGTTGACGTCTAAAGATAAGTTCTCTAGTATTCTATGCCCGGCTGTTCTAACAATACTGTTACCTGCAATTGTCACTGCCTCAAGATGATTCTGAAGAAGCGACGATTCATTTGTCGCAGTATCTACTGCGCTTTTTGCGAGCATTCTGTCAAAATTCACTATTGTTTCCTCTTATAGGGGACGAACAGTCCGCAGCCCATCCGGCGGCGGCCGCCGATTCCTTTTTCTTGGAGCAGGATGGATTCTTCGGCGGTGAGGCTTTCGACGATCATGGCATATCCGACTATCTCTTTGTCTTTAACGCGCAGGGTGCGCCTTATATATTGACAGGAAGTTTCTGCAGAGGCGCTTCTTTGGGAAGCTCTGAGCGCAAGCGCCGGCTTTCCGTTAATTCCCATCTCAGACAACTGCCGGACGGCAGCTTCCAGAAATGGTTCCGGCTCCATGAATCCTTTTATTGTGACGAGTCTGCTTTTTAAATGAGAAGACGGCTTCAACGCGAATACTTCAGGAATGCCGATACGAAGCTGGCATTCACTTATGAGAATCTTTTTTCCGGCGAGCTTCAGCAACTCGGGAAGCTTTTCGTGGCTGAGCCTAAAAACAAGACGACTTCTTTCGTTTAACAAAATAAACCTGTTTCCAATGTTGACGCCGTTAACAGGAAATATCCCACACGTTGAATCGCTGTGAATGCTAGGAACTAGACGCGATATGGCGGAAAGCGTCTGGTACCCATGGTCCGCAGGCATTTTTTCGCCATCAATCCTGAATGAAACGTCGATAGTGGGCATGCATAACCTCCAAATGATTCGCTTATTGTTGAATATCTAGTTTATTTGCAACTTGTGACCGCCCAATTATATTAAATTCTTAAGCATTTGTGCAATACAGATATAGAAATACGCGCGAGGTCTTAACGGCAACAATTGGTTGTCGTATGCATTCATGAATTGTTGCTGACATCTGCACAAGAAATGTGCATCCTCAATATTCATGAAACCTCCGCAGTGTCAAAAACGTTCAGCCTCGACAATGTCGTTATTCGGCTAGAACGATTTGTTTTCCAGCTTTCCTTGAATAGCTTATACAAGGACTGTGACAAAATAACTAATATCGATTGCAGTAGGGTGAGTATATTCTCAAACAACATCAATAATAAGGATATGCTAGCGTAAAGATGCAATTAGTTGCTGCGCGACATTAACATGATAGCAATAAATAAATAATGGTTGACATGGGACAACTGGGGATGATAAAATCGGCGAGCAATCAAAGAATGTAGGCGAATAAGCAACAACATAAGGTCGGTAAATATGTGGTGTTTCTCGTGACGCGTCGTTGCGAGATGTCTCGAATGTAAATCGGGCATGTGTAGGCGCGTTATGGGTATATTTGCGTCGTTTAATATAATTGGAGAGTTCCATGAATAGACAAAAAGGTCGTGTGGCTCTGAGATTGCTGGTTGTCGTTGTCGGAGCGTTTGTTCTTGCCGGGATGTTTCTGGCAGCGGGCAAGCTTCTGGCATGGCACGTCCCGTGGATATCGATTGAATCGCCGGAAGCGGGCGAAGTCGTGTCTGGCATTATTCCCGTTTCATGTGATTACGGCGTTGACGCGGGCAATATGCACACTTTGATACTGTATGCGGCGGGCGCGGAGGTGGAACGCGTTCGCATTCATGACCGCGAGGGCAGTTACTCATTTTTCTTCAACACAAACGGATATTCAGACGGCCCTGTCGAAATCGTCGTAAGAGCTTATACAGCGGCTCCGCCTTCGGGTCATTTTTCAGCGACTTCTATAAATGTTACTGTTGATAATTCTTCAAGCGACGATGACCCTCCTGAAATCGACGTTATATCCCCTGACGTTGGAGAGTTGTTTTCCGTTGCTTCAGTGGTTTTGTCAGCGTCGCTAATTGACGATGTGGCTGTTGATCTTGATACGGTGGTTGTTAAGCTGGACGGCGCGGAAATAACCGCTCAGTGCGATGTGTCCGCTTTGTCGGTATTCTGTTCGCTTTCTCCGGCTGACGGAGCGCATACGGCGACGATTGATTGCGCGGACACAAGCGGAAACGTCGCGCCGCGCGCGAGCGTTAGTTTCGTTGTTGATACGACGCCGCCTGCGCTGGCTGTCACTAGCCATGAAAATGGTCAGGTTGTGACAACTCCCACGATAACTGTTTCAGGAACTGCGAGCGATGCGACGAGCGGCGTGGCGTCGGTCGAAGTGAACGGAGAGGCGGCTACGATTTCAGGCGGAACGTGGACGATGCCGGGCGTGTCGCTGGACGAGGGAGCGAACGCCATAGCGGTGACGGCTGAAGACGCGGCGGGTCATGTTGCTAACTATATACTAATCATTAATTTCGACGCGCCGGACACAAGCAAGCCGGTGATAACGATTGAGGAGCCGACAGCCGGGGCGCTGCTCGACGCGGCGCCTGTTGTGTTGAGCGCCGAGCTTGAAGACGACGAGGCGGTCGCCACAGCGACAGTAGTCGTGAAACTGAACGGGACGGATGTGACCGCAGGATGTGCAGTCACTCCGTTCTCTGTGATATGTCCGCTGTCGCCCGCCGACGGAACACATTCAGCGACAGTAGATTGCAAGGACACAAGTAATAATGCGGCTGTGCAAAAGAGCGTTTCGTTTACACTGGACACTGCGCCGCCTGTTGTGAGCGTGACAAGTCACGCGGACGGGCAAGTGGTGGTCGCGCCCGTGATAACTATTTCTGGTTCGGCGTCTGACGCAGTAAGCGGTGTTTCCGCCGTTGAGGTTAACGGAGAGGCGGCGACGCTTTTGGGCGGGACATGGACATTTGCGGGCGCGACTCTGGACGAAGGATTGAACGCGTTTGTGGTGTCCGCGCAGGATGTTGCCGGACACTCCGCCATCACTTCATTGACCATAAACTATGTGATTCCTGAATGTTCGAGCGACGCAGATTGCGACGACGCGGATGTCCGCACGGAGGATGTTTGCCTGAACCCCGGAACGGCGGGGGCTGTCTGCGTCCATAACGGAATTGAATGTATCAATGACGCGGATTGCAATGACTGGATTCCGCTGACGATAGACGTGTGTTTGAATCCCGGCACGCCGCAATCGGCGTGCGAGAACACGGCGGTTGAGTGCAACACAAACGCAGACTGCAATGACTGGGACCCTTTAACGATAGATGTATGTCTGAATCCCGAAACGCCGCAGTCGGTGTGCGAGAACACGGCGATTGAGTGCAACACAAACGCAGACTGCAATGACAGGGACCCTTTAACGATAGATGTATGTCTGAATCCGGGCACGCCGCAATCGGTGTGCGAGAACACAGAGGTAGCATGCAACACAGACGCGGACTGCAATGACTGGGATCCGTTAACGATAGATGTGTGTCTGAATCCCGGCACGCCGCAATCGGTGTGTGAGAACACGGCGGTTGAATGCAACACAGACGCAGACTGCAATGATTGGGACCCTTTAACGATAGATGTATGTTTGAATCCGGGCACGGCACAATCGGCGTGTGAGAACACGGAGGTTGAGTGCAACACTGACGCGGATTGCAATGACTGGATTCCGCTGACGATAGATGTGTGTTTGAATCCGGGCACGCCGCAATCGGTGTGTGAGAACACGGCGGTAGCCTGCAACACTGACGCGGATTGCAATGACTGGATTCCTCTGACGATAGATGTGTGTTTGAATCCGGGAACGCCGCAGTCGGTGTGCGAGAACACGGCGGTAGCCTGCAACACTGACGCTGATTGCAATGATTGGGATCCGTTAACGATAGATGTATGTTTGAATCCGGGCACGCCGCAATCGGCGTGCGAGAATATAGCTGCAGCCTGCAACACAGACGCTGACTGCGATGATGATGATGCATACACAATTGACGAATGTGTAGCCGCCGGAACTGTTGAAGCCGCTTGCTCGCATACAACGATTGCATGTTTGAATAACTCAGATTGCGA
>Ga0209606_1001218_pt1 | contig 33098 bp, 31 predicted proteins | sample AD_UKC057_MetaG_FD_184412 | JGI IMG/M metagenome (GOLD analysis project Ga0209606, IMG submission 184412) | Active sludge microbial communities of municipal wastewater-treating anaerobic digesters from USA - AD_UKC057_MetaG (SPAdes) (version 2) | ecosystem: Engineered > Bioreactor > Anaerobic >...
GGCCTTCTAGAGTATCCCCAGTATACAAGGCCTGCCAAATATGATAATTTATTTGTCCCAGAAGTATTGGTGAGTGGAGACCATGCAGCGATAGAGCGATGGCGACTCAAAGCGAGCCTTATCAAAACGCTCGTATACAGACCAGAGCTTTTGCAAAATATCGATCTGACCAGTGAATTAGGCAGATTGCTCAAAGAAGTGATAGACGAAGGGGGAGAATATGGACCTCATACAGCAGATTCAAGCGGAACAGATTCGAACTGACCTGTCTGATTTCAGGGTGGGAGATACCGTCCGCGTTAGTTTTAAAATTGTGGAAGGCAAGACTGAGCGAGTTCAAGCCTATGAAGGGCTTGTCATAGCGATCAAGAACGCAGGAATAGGGAAGACCTTTACAGTGAGAAAGAACTCGTACGGTGTAGGAGTGGAGCGCGTGTTTCCTTTCAATTCACCTCGCGTCGAAAAAGTGGAGATAATAAAGGCTGGAAAAGTGCGCCGCGCTAAACTCTATTATATTCGCAGCAAGGTAGGTAAGAAGTCGAAAGTCAAAACTCTTGTTGGAGGTCGCAAGAGCCAGAAGCAGGAAGCATAATAGTTTTTTTGCTCCAGAGTGATTGAATATCGAGCTGCCAAGGTCGAAGCCTTGGCAGCTTTTTTTGCAAAAAGCGAGATCTTGCCAAACAGTTTTGAAGCGAGAAGTCCACTTTTGCGCGAATTCAAGATAAGAGCGTAAATGTGAACATGGTCCTTATTCTGAAAACTGATAGCGAAAAGAAGAAAAGAAGAGGAAAAGAAGAGGAAATTATAGCAGGCCAATGCCTCGAGAGTAGTGGCTGGGTTATACTTGCTCGCAATTTTCGTAGTAGGCGAGGGGAAATCGACATTGTAGCGCTTCGTGAAAATATTCTATCTTTTGTCGAAGTCAAATCCGCAAACCGAATCACCAAGCGCGATCTCGAGCATGTCATAGGAGTTAGAAAGCGCAATTCTATTATAGAAACCTCTAAACTATTTCTCGTTATCAATCGAAAATATAAACAGTATCACATTCGATATGATGTTATGCTGATACAAGAGAATGCCTGTCTGAGGCATATAGAAGGTGCATTTGCAGAAGACAATGAAGCAAAAAAAGGTTTCTAGAGATATTCCAGCGTGGGCTGGTTCTACTCCAGATGATTTATTGTATTCAGACTATGACATTACCGAAGAGATGAAGGCTACAAACTGGAAAAGGCTTTATGAGATCAAGCATAAGCTTGTGGATATCGACTATTTGGATGGGGCGATTGCTTCGATTGCAGAAATGGTATCAAATACAATAAGGAATAAATCGAGATGAAATCTGAACCAAACACGAACAAACGTCCGAATACTCCACCTAGACATGGAAAGCCAGAAAAAAAAATTGGGAGTCAGCATTTTAGGAAGCGTCGATCGGCCCGTGCTGCCGCACAAAAGATGTCAGATCGTCCTGCTCAAGAGAATAATGCTAGAACGGGGAAGTCATCGCCAGAGAGCCCAAGACAAGAACCCAAGATATGTAGAGTCTGTGGCAAGCCTATCTTTGATCTTGCAGGTGCGATGGCTTCAAGGGAAGACAGCGAACCCATACATTTCGATTGTGCAATTGAAATTCTTTCCAAAGAAGATAATCTCGCGCCAGATGAGAAGCTAATCTATGTTGGGAGCGGGTTTTTCGCGGTTTGTGTGCAGTCGCCTTCGGGTAAACTCGAAATCAGACGCAAAATTCGCTGGGAGATTGCTGGCACTCAGCAGCCCTGGCGCAAGCCGATGATTTTTTCTCCTAATTTGCCTTAGATAACCTAAATACTCTATATGCTTTTTGATGGCCCCTAATGTCTCAGATGTCTCAATTGCTATGCCTGCCTCAAATGCGATGGGGCCGAATCAGATCGAATCCGCAGTATGGTACTAAGGCTTTAGGTATCTTTACAGAGCCATCGGCTTGCTGATGATTCTCGAGAATAGCAATAATGGCGCGAGAACAGGCAATGGCTGTACCATTTAGCATGTGCACAAAGCGATTTTTGCCATCCTTGTCTCTATAGCGAACATTGAGTCTTCGAGCTTGGTAATCAGTACAATTTGAGGTCGATGTTATCTCTCCCCATTCGCCATTATTTCTGCCTGGCATCCAGGCTTCCAAGTCCCACTTACGATAGGCTGGCGCACCAAGATCTCCTGTGCAGGTTTCGACAACTCTGAATGGAATATCGAGGCTTGAAAAAACCTCTTCTTCAATCAAGCGAAGCTCTTCATGTATTGGCTCGGATTCCTCCGGTAGGCAGTAGACGAACATTTCGACCTTTGTGAACTGATGTACTCGGTAGAGGCCCTTTGAGAACTGCCCTGCAGCGCCAGCTTCACGCCTAAAGCAATGTGAAATGCCTGCATAGCGGATTGGAAGCTGATCTTTTTCAAGGACAGAATCGCTATGATAACCACCGAGCGTGATTTCAGCGGTGCCTATTAGGCAGGTTCCTTCGCCTTCGAGAGTATAGACATTCGATTCAGCGCCTCGTGGATTGAAGCCTATTCCTTCCAGAATCTCTGTCTTAGCAATGTCTGGCGTTGTCATAAGAGTAAAGCCGTGCTTTGAGAGCATATCTAGCGCATATCGCACTAGTGCAAGCTCGAGGATTGTTCCCTCGTTTTTCAAATAATAGAATTTTGTCCCCGAAACTTTCGTTGCAGTGTCGAAGTCGAGTATATCCAGACTCTGGCCAAGTTCCACATGATCCTTGGGTGGAAAACTAAACTGTGTTGGAGAACCGACTCTTTTCACTTCGAGATTGTCTTTGTCTTCCTTCCCGCGGGGAGCCTGAGGATGAGCCATGTTGGGGATCTTGGCCAATTCTTCAGCGAAAGCTGCCTCGACTTCCTGAAGCTCTGCTTCGAGGCGAGCTATTGTCTCCTTGAGCCGTTTGCCTTCTTCTATTCGAATGGAGCGTTCTTCTTTCGATAGATTTGACTTCATAGCTTGGGCATTTTCGTTTCTGCAACGTCTGGATTCTTCGATTTCGCGGAGCAATGCATTCTTCTTATCGTATAGAGATATCGCCAAGTCTACATCGGCATCCATATATCGGTCGCGAATATTCTGGCGAACCGCCTCTAAGTTTTCTTTTATAAAACGTATGTCTAGCATGGCTAGATAGTATCCGGATGAACTCTGTCGCGCAAGCAGGAGTTGAAGCGCAGACCCAAAACAGGATACCATTAAGTCGTGATAGAACACATAGAACACATAGAGCAACTGCGAGGACGTCTTGCGGAAATAGATGATCTCGTTTCAAATCCGGATATACTTCGGGATCAGAAAAATTATCGCGATCTAATGAAGGAAAGAGCAAGGATTTCAGAGATTCTCGAGGAATTCGATGATACGCAAAAGCTATGCTCTTCGATCCAGGAAACAGAAGAGTTGATTCAGGAAACAAAGGACGAGGAATTGAGAGAGCTCGCAGAGCAAGAGCTATCTCAGTTGAGAAATCAGTATGCTCTTGCCGAAGAACAGCTTGAAGCTCTTCTTGCGCCGCGAGACCCTATGGCCGACAAGTCGGTCATAATGGAGATACGCGCAGGCACGGGAGGAGAAGAGGCAGCTCTTTTTGCTGCTGACCTATATAGGATGTATAGCCGCTATGCGGATGGCCGCGGGTGGAATGTAGAGATCATGAGTTCGAACAACACGGAGCTTGGCGGAATCAAGGAAATAATCTTTTCGATTTCTGGGGATTCAGTATACGAGAGATTACGCCTGGAATCTGGAGTCCACAGAGTGCAGCGTGTGCCAGTCACCGAAGGTTCAGGCAGAATACACACTAGCACAGTGACAGTTGCTGTACTACCTGAAATGGAAGAGACAGAGATCGAGATAAGGCCAGAAGATCTGCGCATCGATGTAATGCGGTCTTCTGGTCCTGGTGGTCAAAGTGTCAATACAACCGACTCCGCCGTGCGCATTACACATATTCCAAGCGGCTTAGTTGTTCACTGCCAAGATGAGAAGAGCCAGATAAAGAATAAGGCAAAGGCCATGAGAATCCTAAGGGCAAGGCTTTTTGAGATCGAAGACAATAAACGCCAGGCAGAGCGTTCTGCGGAACGACGAAATCAAGTTGGAACCGGAGATCGTTCCGAGCGTATCAGGACCTACAATTTTCCGCAGAATCGCTTGACCGACCATAGGATAGATTTGACTCTATATAAGCTCGACCTCATCATGGAAGGTGATCTCGATGAATTGCTCGATGCACTTATAGACTGGAACAGAGAGCAGGTGCTAATAGCCGAAGAACGCTAGATGTCATGACCTATCGAGAACTTATCTTGAATGAATCTTGCAGTTTTTCTGAGAGCGATACTCCTTTTCTAGATGCAGTTTTGCTTTTGGCACATAGCCTCGGTATATCGAAAGAGAAGCTTTTTTCGATACTCCCTGAGTCTGTAGATTTTATTCCTCAATCCTTCTTCGAATTGACAGAGCGCAGAAGAAATGGCGAAAGCATAGCCCATATTCGAGGTTTTCGTGAGTTCTATGGTCGGGAATTTTTGGTTAACGATGATGTATTATCGCCGCGCCAAGATACAGAGGTCTTGGTGGAAGCCGCGCTTGAATCCTCAAAGTTATTCGAGCCTGTAGTAGGCATTGAAGAAGGTCTTAAAGCGGGCGGAGGGATTTCCATTCTCGATCTTTGTACTGGTTGTGGCGCAGTAGCAATCAGCCTCGCAGCCGAAAAGCCATGGTTTAAGGTAACAGCCTTGGATATATCATCTGCGGCTCTCGACATTGCAAAGAAAAATGCACAAAGGCTTTTGACTGCTTCTTCCCTAATTTTTATAGAATCCGATCTCTTTTCTGTAATAGATGGGAAGTACGAAATTATTACAGCAAACCCTCCTTATGTTCCGCATTGTGAAGCAGAACAATTGATTTCTAAAGGATGGAAGGATCCGCTCATCTCCCTAGATGGCGGGATCGATGGCATGAAGTATATCCGGAAGATAATCATGGAGGGATATGAATACTTATCCCATAATGGTGTATTATTATTAGAGATGGATCCATGCCAAACATCGGAGTCTTTGGCTCTCTTTAGAAAAATGGGCTATATAGATCTCAGAACATGGAAGGATCTTACAGGAAGCATAAGGGTAGTAGGCGGCCGTCATGGATGAATTGGTTCTGGATTTTTCTTCTAAGATCGAGCATCGCTTCAATGATGAAGAAAAAAACCTTCTTTTAGGGGCCTTAGATCACTCTCGCCATACTCATGGAGAAAGAAAGCGAGCATCAGGTGAGCCGGCCTATTACCATGATATCCGCGTTGCCGAAATACTGCTCGAACTGGGTATGGACCTAGAATCAATCCTCGCGGGCCTGCTTCATGACACAATCGAGGAGCGAATATCGGGCTTTGCCCAGGATGTCAATTCAGATAGTAAAATCGAAGGAAGACCTGCCAGCAAAGATAAATCTGCATCGGAAGACTCCAAGATTCGGCCAAGAGGGATACAGCAGCCTCCTAGAAGCGAACGTGCATTGAAGAAAAAAGATTCAAAAACATTGAGTTCTCTTCTTGCAGCACCAGATCCTCTTATTGAGGAGCAATTTGGCGCTCAAACCGCAATGATCGTAGCGGGAGTCAACAGGTTATCTTCGGTAAAGGCAAAGAACAAAACTGTGCATGCTGCCGAAACTATGCGAAAAATGCTTTTTGCCCTGACCAGCGATATTCGCGTGATTCTCGTCAAACTCGCGGATAAACTCGATAGCATGCGTACTCTGAAATACCTACCGGAAGATCGTCAGAAAGAAATCGCTACCGAGTGCATAGATATCTACGCTCCTCTTGCCGATAGACTCGGTATTTCCTGGCTTAAAGATGAATTAGAGGATCTATCTTTGAAGTCGCTAAACCGCGAGGTGTTCGACCAGATCAAGGACATCGTAAATTCGCGTAAGAATGAGCGACAAGAATTCTTAAAGAAAGTGACGGATAAGATACTCTCAGCAGCTGCAAAAGAGGGGATTGATGTCGAGGTCAGCGCCCGCGCCAAGCATTTCTACTCGATATATCAGAAGATGCGCAGACGCGGGAAAGGAGCCGAAGAGCTATATGACCTTCTCGGAATACGAATTATCTGCAACAGCATCAATGATTGCTATGCCCTACTTGGGCTCGTGCATCGCCTCTGGAAACCCATCGATGGACGATTCAAAGATTATATCGCCATGCCAAAAGCGAACGGTTATCAGAGCCTCCATACGACAGTAATCGCTTATGGGGGGCAACTGCTCGAGATACAGATTCGCACGAGAGAGATGCATCTTGTGGCGGAATACGGAGTAGCATCGCATTGGCTTTACAAGAAGGGTACCAGGGCAGGAATTCCTAAGCTAGAAGATCTGCCCATCATAAACAAGCTGAGGCAGTGGAACCAGTTCATCGCCGAAGGCGACAGCTATCTAGAAGAAATAAAGCAAGAATTTTTGGGCGATTCCATATTTGTCTTTACTCCAAAAGGAGATATTATTGAACTGCCCTCTGGTTCGACACCCATAGACTTTGCATTCGCCATTCACTCTGATGTTGGAGCACACTGCCTTGGCGCAAAGATCAATGGAGCCATCGCACCTCTCGATTCTGAGCTTCGCAATACCCAGATTGTAGAAATCATAACTTCGCCCAATGCAAGGCCAAATCTCAACTGGCTTAAGATAGCTCGCACGAACAAAGCACGCTCGAAGATACGCCAGCTTCTTGTACAGACTGGCCAAGCTGTAGCCATCGACAAACACATTGTCGCAGCTCGCAAGAGCGAAAAGGCTGCTCAGGAAACGATTCAAGCTCGCACTCATGGAGCCGCCGATCATTCTCAAACCGAAGCTCGCCGCGGTGAGAGTTTTCCTTCTGTAGTGGAATATCATAGTCTAAAGCCTGGCCTGGTGCTTCGCAGTGAGAAAGCGGGTGTTTCGGTCGGAGGTATGCGCAACATGATGATCCGTATCGCAGGCTGCTGCAAACCGGTTACTGGAGACCGTATTATAGGCTATGTTTCGCGTGGTCGTGGAATTATTGTACATCGCGAAGACTGCAGATCCATAGCTTCGGTTGCGGATTTCGAAGAGAGGCGCATCGATGTCAAATGGGAAGACGAAGCTATCAATACGACAGCACGCTATCGGGTAACCACCAAAAAGAGTTTCGACATTTTCTCAGAGATAGAATCTACCGTTCGCAAATGCTCAGGACGACTCAAGGAAGGCAAGCTGGGAGAGCGTGGAGATGGGACCCTTTCTGGTTTTTTTATTTTGGAAGTCGATTCACACGAAGACTTAAGGCGTGTCGCCAAGGCTTTACGAACACTTCCAAGCATCCTTTCTATCGAAGAAGAACCACTATAATCTAGCATTATTCAGCGCCACCAAGAGGCATTCTTAGCGCTTACCGTTTCAAATCCATAGCTCGAAAAACTCTTCTTGTTAGCTTCATAAAGGTTTGGATCGATACGCACCATCACTACTTCTAGGTTTTTTTGCACATAAGTATCGACAAATTGGGAGACTTCTTTCTGTCCGGTTTTCATGATGATATCGCTTTCCTGAAAAATTAGTGAGGGTATGCCCCAACTCCATAATGTAGCCATATGGGAAGCAGAGCGCATTGGGTCTCCTCGTATCGCCATTATCCCTTCCAACAGCGCTTGACGAGCTCGCTCATAATCAGAGGCGGAGAAATAGGATGGATTGGCTTTGATCATATAGAGCTCAGTGCCACGCACGGCTTCTTTGAATGCGAAGACGGTATCGGCTGGCTTCTTGCCTGCTAGCATAATAGACTGAACACTGATCCAGGAGGAATTGGCAGCAGGCGCATAGTCGATCCGAAGATTTTCGGGCTCTGATCCCTTGGGCATCGCTTTTAGCATTGCGGTCTGAAATCGACTTGTAGGTTCGTTTACTAGTTGCTCCAACATAAGCGCTGCGACATAGGAAGTGGTGTCGCTTGGATCTGGACCTCTGTATCGCATTTCTATTTGTATATGGTCTGCTGGAATGCTATTATCTGGCAAAACAAGAAATATTGGTTTTGTTACGCCTGGCCTCGGAAATGACGGGAGATTTGCTGGCCATGGATTCTTGGCTTTTGGCAAGAGGCCAAAGCGTTCCTCGATCAAATTCATAACCTGACTGGAGTCGAAGGCTCCTGAAATTGCAAGGCAAGCATTGTTTGGAACAAGCCAGGAAGATGCGATGTTTTTCAACTGAGCAGCATCCGCTTTTTCTAGAATATTTTCGGCTCCCAATATGTCGGTTCTAAAAGGTGCTTTAGAAAAGAGCTTTTTATTGATTGCCATCGAACTCAGAAGATCATTATCATAGGTTTCATTTTGAATGAGAGCCAAGACAGACCGTTTTGCCAACTCTATGCCATCTATTTGAGCAAGGATGAATTCTGTCCTTTCCCGCGAAAAGAGATAGAGAAGAGTGTCAAGAGCTGGGATTAGATTCTCTTTTTTGAACATTATACCAAATTCAAATCTATCGATCCCTACGCCACCTCTTATATTCTCTGCTTCGAGCACATCTATCGCGGCAGCAGGTTCTGGAATGCCTGGATTCGCTGCGGGACCATTAAATAGAACATACTCTAAAAGCTTGAATAGACCTGCAGTTGAAGCCGTTTGAGAATTTGCACCCGCGCGATAGGCAAGGATTATAGATATATCTTCTTCATATTCTATTGGATTGAGACATATCGTCATCCCATTTGTGAGTGTCTTGATTTGACATTGTGCAGAAGCAGAGAAGCCTTTTGCAAGCATCAAAAAGAGAATTGCTATCCATAGAAATCTACGATTATATTCCACCTGCATGTAATATAGTAAAAACACAGTGCTTTATTGTCAATCTTGAGGCGTAATGTCGTCCTTGTCTATCTGTGAATCATTTTCTATGTGGTATTCGCCTTGCGATAAATCTCCAAATAGACGTCTGCGAGAGTCTTCGAGCCAGTGAGAAACCTCATCGCGGGTAAAAAACATATCCTGCTTTTGAGGATCGAGAAAGAGTTTCCATGGCTCGACCTTTAGTGCTGATGAAATCTTCAAAATCCCTTTGCTAGAAGGGAAATTTCTGCCTGTCTCTATATTTGCTATAAAACCAGGAGAGAGGTTAGCCAGACGGGCGAGCTCTTCCTGCGACATCTGGAGAATAACCCTTCTTAAACGAAGATTAGAGGCGAAGCAATATCGCACGTAATCCATTTATTATACATTACCTCAATATGAGGCTTGTCTCCGCACCGAGAGCATGCAAATTGCCTTCTATAACGAAGGATCAAACCAAAGAATTTAGATCCATCCTAATTTTTTGAAAAACGATTGACCACTCTATGGAGAATATCTACAATGCATTCATGTTTATGCAAGAAGTATATAAAAAAAGAAGGCGAGCATTCTTAGAAGCGATCCGCGACCGAGAAATAACGAGAGGGACAATTTTATTGCTTGCAAATAGTCACTGTCCTCGCAACTATCCCGATAACTGCTATCCCTTTAGACAGGATTCCTCTTGGCTATACTTGATAGGCCTTAATATTCCTGATCTCGCCTGCACTTTGGACATTGAGAGTGGGGAAAGCTGTCTTTATGCCGATGAGCTAGGTCTTGAGGATATAATCTGGACCGGAGAATTGCCTTCTCCTGAAGAGCTAGCCTATAGCGTAGGCATTGAGAAAGTTTCGCCAACTTCAGCTCTCTTCGATAGTTTGGGGCAAGCGCCAAAGCTGAGAGAGCCTGTGTTTATTCTTCCTCCTTATCAAGATAGACAGATTACACGACTTTCTGAGATATTTGGCGCCGCTGGATCGAGTCTGAGGGAGTTAATCCATCGACATGTAGACCCGCGAGTAATTCTAGCTCTTGTAAGTGTGCGTGAGATAAAAGCACCTGAAGAACTAACTGAAATCGAGCGCGCGGTATCGATCACCAAGGTCATCCATGAAGAACTTTTGCATGAGCTAAAGACAGGATGGACGGAGAAAGATGCAGCAGATTTTGTGCTATCTCGCGCAAGCGCGCAAGGCTGCGAACTCAGCTTTTCAACTATCGCTACTTGCCACCCCTCAGTCCTGCATAACTCCCCAACTGAGCATGTCGCCACGGTGCATGATACCTTCCTCTTAGATGCTGGTGTAGAAACACCTTTGGGATATGCAGGGGATCTTACAACAACCTTCCCTGTAGGACCAGGCTTTAGCCATCAATCGAAAGAAATCTACCAAGTTCTATGCGAGTCCTTCAAGACAGCCACAAATGCCCTTGCTCCTGGGGTGAGGTTTCTCGATGTGCACAAGAAAGCTTCTCTGACCATCACAAAAGGTCTTGTGTCTTTGGGCCTTATGAAGGGGGATCCTGTCGAGGCTGTTGATTTGGGCGCACATGCGCTATTCTTTCCTCATGGGTTAGGTCATCAGATTGGCCTGGATGTCCATGACATGGAAGGTCTAGGCGAAGACTATGTAGGGTATGGCGAAGAGCTAAAGCGAAGCGAGCAGTTTGGATTGCGCTCGCTCAGGCTTGCAAAGACGCTTAAGCCAGGGATGGTCCACTCGGTCGAGCCGGGGATATATTTTATTCCTCGGCTTGTGCAAAAATGGCGAACTGAGCGCATCTGTGAAAATTTCCTAAACTATGATATTATTGAAAAATGGATGTCGGTTGGGGGGATGCGCATTGAGGAAGATTGGTGCATAATTGATAAAGGAGCTAGGAGATTGGGGCCAGCATTCGATAAGAGCATTGAAGCTATAGAGAATGTAAGGGCAAATAGATGAAAACTGTATTCATCTCTGCATTTCTCGAGGATTCGATTGTTGTAAAAACTATGCTCGAATCTGCCGGTATCCCAGCTGAAATACTCTGTGATCAGATGCTGGATATAAATCCCTTTTATTCGATAGAACCAAAAGGTGCAAAGGTAATTGTTCCAGATAGTTCAGAAGCAGATGCTAAAGCAATAGTTGCAGATTATAAGGAGCACAAAAAGTCGAATAAGTAATTCTCGATCATTTTGTTAGTTATTATTAGGAAATGTTGTATGAAAAGAAAGTTGTTTGTTCCGATTGTGATTACACTGGTAAGTTTGCTTTTTATCGGAATATTTATCTATTCTATTCAGAGGCATATTGAAGGTCGAAACTTCCAATCTGTCAATAATGCGCTTTCGAGTCTCATCGAGATACAAGCGTCTGCGCTTTACAATGGTTGTTTTTCACATAACCAAATCTATAACTTAGTTATAGAAGGGGAACTTGCGGACGCAAATGCCCTTGTACAGAAAGCAACGGATTCTTTTTCCTTGATAGATCTGACAGAAATTGTAGAAGGCAAGCCACCAGCAGATGGTTTTAATGTCATTCTCGATGGAGAACTATTGCGCATAGAATGCCCAATCCGCAATGGCGACGAAACGGCTACTGTTCCAAATGTGGTCGGCGTGGCGATTATCCAGGCCCAGAGACTATTGAATACTGTCTCAGCTAAGGATTTCAGAATCGATTTAGCGCATGGCAGAAAAACCATTTATGGAATTCCAATATCCGCCAATTTCACAGGGCATCGCTTATTGGATTCCATCATCATAGCACTACTGATAGGATTTATCGCGGTTTTCATTTTTCAGCATTATTATAGGAAAGCTAACACTTTTCTGGATACTCGCGGGCTTGAATCCATAATCTATCTCTTCGAGCAGACCGAAAGAATCTCTGCGAGCCATTCTAGGAATGTTGCCCTGCTTGCTCTTTTCGTCGGGAAGAAACTCGGTTTTAAGGGCAGAAGGCTCAAGGACCTTTACATTGCCGCACTTCTCCATGATATCGGCAAAATAGGCATACCAAACAACATTCTTACCAAGAACGGTAAGCTCGATTCATGTGAGTTTGTTCAAATGAGACAACACCCTACGATTTCAGCGCGTATTCTCAGGAGCTTCAAGGAGTTCGAGCGACTTAGCCCCATAGTGCTCTATCACCACGAGAGAGAAGATGGTTCAGGATATCCTGAGGGCTTGATAGGTAAGGAGATTCCCTTGGAGTCAAAGATAATCGCAGTAGTCGATGTGTTCGAGGCCCTCGTAGGGGAGCGCCCTTATAGAGATCCAATATGTCCTCTAAGCGCATTCCAGAAGATGAAATCAATGCCACTCGATCAAAAGATAGTAAATCTGCTTATGGACCACTATGGAGAGTTAGTTGCTTTTAAGCCACCGCGATGGACTTTGTCTTATAGCCCATGGATACTCGCCTCATGAAAAGTGCGAACCCGAGCGCCTTGAAGCATAAACTTTGGATCCATCGGCCTTTCTATATGGATTTCTGAGATTGCGTCGAATTGATTGATACATATTGCATGCGTCGTAGTATCGTTCTGCATCCTTGAAACTTGAGAATTCATCACAGCGAAAGAGCTCTAGCAAAACTGGGAAGCGGGGATCTTTTATCAGCTCCTCTGTCTTTTGAACAGGAAGTATCGGTAGTGCGGCTGGCATCATGTGATATCTGATAAGGAATTTGACATCTTTTTGGATTTCTTCGGAGAAGCCTAAACGAGAAAGAAATTTTGCTGCACGTCTAGCTCCCAGTTCGGCATGCTTGTCGAAGCGATGGCCCTCGTTGCTTTGTGATTCTGATTTCCCGATATCATGGAGAAGTAGAGCGAGTGAAAGAGTAAGATCCCGATTCTTTCGATACGAAAATGTCTGCATAGTATGGTTCCATCCATTCCCTTCTGGATGAAAGTCCTTTGAATGGTCGACATGGTCGAGGAGTGCGATTTCAGGCCATTCTCGTGCAATAAAGCCGCTTTGCTTTAGAAGCTCGAATCCGGAGGCTGGATGGGGCCCAGAGAGAATGCCTACGAGAAGATCTCTCTGGAAAAGGACAGATGGAGAAGTCGGAACAGCGCATGATTCAGGTAAGGCGGGAGGAATCTCTAAGAATGTTGCCAGGAGTGTGGTATCGAACAATGATCTTTCGAGCTCTGAGGATTCTGAACAGGGCGTGGAAATGCTTCGAGCTCTAAGGGAATTGTATATATTGCCTTTATCATAGAATATGCCATTGGAGGGATTTCTTCTGAAATTCATCCAAGAGCTGCCAAGGTTCTCTTCGAGCGCATCTTCGGTACATATGACTCGCAGCTCATCGCATAGAGATGCGTCAGCATAGGGTAGACCAGGATACTGTAGGGTATCGAAAGCCCTTGCCAGCTCTACTAGCGAACACTGTACTGCAAGGAACTTGATTGGTCGGGGCTTCTCGTCGAAATATGCATCAAGCGCCGTGATGCCATATTCGAAGAAAAGGAAATTCGCTTTTTCGAGTTGTTTGTAAATTTCGGTCATTTTTCATTCATGACAGGAATTATCGCAATAAGCTTTGCAAAGAGCTCGGATTTGGGATCTGCTCCCAATAAAACGCTGTGCTCTTCGTCTCCAAAGCGGTATCTCAAAGTAAAAATTGTAAAAGGAGGGCTAAAGAGAAAGTCGAAGAAATGCTTTTTTGGTAGTTCGATCGATTTAATCATGGTCAAGGGCAAGACAATATCCGAAGCTGGTTCCTCGGGAACCTTAGGTGCTGCCATTCTAAAGAGCGATTGGAACCAGTTTTCTCCTGGTGTAGGCCGAAAGCGGATAGACGAAGCTGTCAACACGAGAAGACCCCATTCGCCTTGAGATTTTTTTGAGCTGAAATGTTGGCCCATTGTCTTCGAGATAATCTTGTCTCCAATTTCCTTTTCGAAAGTAGCCCAGAAGGCTTCGACATCGGCTTGCATCATGATTTTTCCTTTGTCTGATATCATTATAATATACTATAAATGGCATTTTTTTTCATCATTTTGCAAGTAGCCGGAATGCTGACTCACATTCTGGCATGACGAATGAGAAGATGGTATTTTTCTATCATGAATAGAATGGGCGGTATTCTAGCAGGTCTAGGCTATTCCATAATATTTGGATTTTCTTTTCTTATGACAAAAGAAGCGCTTGAAGTCTTGAGCCCAATGGAACTGCTGGCCATGCGCTTCGTCATTGCTAGTCTATTGATGAGTATCCTTGCCATTGCAGGTATAATACAACTGAACTTCAAAGGGAAGCCTATTGCGCTTCTAGCGCTTATGTGCCTATTTCAACCTATCGCTTACTTCATATTCGAGACCTATGGACTTGCGAATGCAGCGACGAATGTTGCAGGCATAATTCTTGGAGCCTTGCCTGCTGGTGTGGCTATAATGGGAGCTCTGATATTAAAAGAGCGCCTTACTGCCCTTCAGTTGATAGGCCTAGTGATGTCGATTGCCGGCGTCATCCTTGTGGCAATTTTTGGGCAAGGCAACAATGCTGAGACAAAGCCTATCGGAATTCTGTTTTTAACTGCATCTATGGTCAGCGCAGTCTTCTTCAATATTGCAAGCAAGAAGGCTGCAGAAAGCTTTTCGCCAGTGGAACGAACCTTTGCGATGATGTGGTCAGCGGCTATATGTTTTTTAATCCCTGCGATCTGGGAGAATATCGAAGGAAAGGGTCATATAGGCTATTTATTTAGTGAATGGAATAGAACAGCTGGAGTTTGGGGTGGTATACTCTATCTAGGCATACTTTCCTCGGTGGGAGCGTTTTTCCTTATAAACTATTCTCTCACTCAGCTCAAGGCTTCGCAGTCTGCGGTGTTCACCAATCTCGTCACGGTCATAACGGTGCTCGCTGGAGTCTTCATCCGACATGAACAGTTTAGCTGGAGTCAAGGGCTGAGCGTAGTTCTCATCGTAGTAGGCATAGCGGTAGCAAATTCATCGTACAGAGAGAAAGTGAAGTCCTGAAGAGAAAGATAGCGAAGGAGCTATTATGCAAGATTCGGCATTCTATGATATTCATTGCCATCTTCTAAACCTATCTCATCCCGCTTTTGTCTCTATTATCGAATCTATGCGGCATAGACCGAGAGAGGTCATCTATTCTCAGATTGCTTCATTCGACTACCTCGCTTCCTCTTTGTTCAAGAGAGGTGGTGAGAATATAAGGAACTTGCTGGCTGTAATGGATAATGATTGTGCTGATATACTATTCTTGCTTGAAGACGACATCTCTGGCCAATTCAAAGAGCCAAAGAAGACACCTAGATTTCAGCAGCCACCTCCTTTACGGAATGGAAAGCTTTATATAGCAGACCAGCAATTTTCTTCTTTCGTGATAACCCCTCTTATCATGGATTTTCTCGCTCCCTCTTCCTTTTCTCCGGAAACCTACTATAATCGCCCTCCGCAAAAATGGATCGAAGCTCAGATAATAGACGTCTTGTTTGCGATTTGCGCATACAGAGAGAAACGACCCTCTGGCTTTCTGAGAGTCTATCCCTTTCTGGGAATCAACACAGGGCATTACACAACGGAGGAGCTCTCCGCCTTTCTCGAACAGTGGTTCAATAATTATACTAAGAATGAAGATGATATCGAAAAGCGCTTTCTTTCTTGTTCTTACGATGCGAATACTACCCCTCAAAGTTATGGTCTTTTTTCAGGAATAAAACTGTATCCACCTATGGGCTTCGATCCCTGGCCCGATGATCAAGCTGAAAGAGAAAAAGTCGAATTGCTATATAGCTTTGCTGAAACTAAAGGTATTCCGATTACAACTCACTGTGATGATCAGGGATATCGCATTATTTCTTTGGAGGAATCATTGAGATTCACTGCTCCATCTAGATATAGATCTGTCCTACAAAGATATCCAAGACTAATCTTGAATTTTGCCCATATGGGCAAGCGCCATATTCGAACCATAGGTGGCAAGGAACAGGCGGATTGGCGTAAGGAGATCTTCGACTTTATTATCGAATACCCCAATGTATATACTGATTTTTCATTCACGGCAGGAGAGCCTTCATTCTATGATGAACTAGCTTCTATGCTAAATAACTTGAAAAAACCTGAAAAAGAAAAGATAATCAAACGCATTCTATTTGGCTCGGATTTCATGGTAAATCTTTTCAAAGTCCGTTCCTATAGGGATTATCTGGAGTATTTTTCCGAGAGTGTTCTAAGCATAGAGTTAAAGCGGCTTTTCTGTTCTGAAAATCCGAGAAGATTTCTGTTCGGTGCCGATGCTGAATAGACAAAACAGACAGAGCTTGAAAAGAATCAGTCAGAGAGACTGTTTCTTCAAGATTGTCCTCACAATCCAAGAAGCCATGATATGGCCAGCAGTCTGGGGGACAAAAGGCATCGAACCCTGAATGCCGCGCTTTCCTTCTAAATAGAACGGCTTAGTAGGAGGTTCGTCCGACCATACTACAGGAAAATCGAGAGGAATCGCCCTTTTGCCGAGTCGCTGACGCACTGCGCGTGCAAGAGGACAGCCTTTCACCTCTTGCATTTTGCCAAGCCTAAGCGACTCAGGCATTATTCTGCCTGCAGTCCCCATGCTCGATATGAAAGCTAAGTGCTCCATGTATAGCGAGGCTATAAGATTCACCTTGGGGCTAAGCGAATCAATGCAATCTGCATGAAAACTGCACTCGCGAGCAACTATTTGTGCTGCAGATTCGGCTGAGAAAAATGATTTTTCACTCACGATTTGGATTGCAGGATTGATTTCTCTGGCTGCATCGGTGAATGCCTCTGTCTTGGCTAACCCAGCATATCTATTATAGCCAAAGGCGAGCCTATTGAGGTTTGAATACTCTACAATGTCATAATCTATGACATGGAGATAACCAACTCCAGCGCGAACGAGATCCAGTGCACAGGCAGCTCCGACACCGCCAAGCCCATAGATCGCCACTCTTGCATCGGCAAGTCTAGCAAGTCCTTCATCGCCCGCGATTATTCTCGTCCTATCAAGAAATGATCCTTCGGTTCTTTGAGAGGGACTGATTTTTTCTACGGGCTCTGCCATATATCTTGCTCCATTCTGCTAGATTTTGGAGCTTTCTAGAAGATATGCCGCTGCAAAATTCAAAGCGAGTTCATGTTTCAGAGCTTCAAGGCTTATATTGAGTACAGAGGCCATTTTTTCGACGACATCGACAATATGATTCATACTTGTATATTCAGCCCCGTGAGGCGGTTGCCAGGGAGCATCCGTCTCAGAGAGAATCCTAGAAACAGGAAGACCCATCAAGGACTCGATTGCATGTCTCGAATCCCTCAATAATGGCGTACCGAAGGAGAAATAGGCGTTTATTCCTTTTTTCAAAATCATCTGAGCTTCCTCGAGCCTTCCTGGCCAGCAATGGAAGATGATAGAAGGCAAGCGCTTAAGCTCGCGGCTATGCGCCATAATGACATCTGTCGCCTTTCTAATGTGAATTACAAGCGGAAGTCGGGCATGAGATGCCAGATGAACCTGAAAAAGAAAAGCTTCGAGCTGCAAGTGCATGGCATCAGTGCTTCTTGACCGCAACGGTCCATCGCCAAAGAAATCGAAGCCTGCTTCTCCTATGAAATCGATTTTTCGTTGCTCGCATAGCCTGCTGAGAAACTCGGCATGCTGCATATCCGGTTCTTGAGGATGAATTCCAAATCCCGCAATCGTAAAAGGCAGCTTAAGACGCAAGGCCTCGCTTCGCAAAAATTCTTCAGGGTCATGACATACGACTGAGCCTCGCCAATCATATGGCAAGGCTCTGAGGGCAAAGTCAGGCTCATATCTCTCTAAGTCTATCAAATGCAAATGAGCATCGCAGTACATAACGACATTGTGCAGCTGAGAAACAGGCTGGTCAATGTCTGCAACATCTTATAGACCATACTCGATAGGATTAGCAAATATTCCAATCAGCAAAATCTTGGCCGCTAAAGCCGAGCTTCCTATACCTTTGCACTATGTCGCTTGAGCTTCTGTGTAGTGGTCATCTCGAGCGGTTCTTTGAGAATATGAATCCGCGTGATCTTCTCATAGGAGCGCAGTCTTTGATTTACTTCGGTTACGATGTCATGAACCCGCGCTTCGACCTGCTCATGCGAAAGGTGATTCTGCGAAATCCAGTCCTGGTTTGGGTATATGAGGCTTTCGATTTCTTCGGCTACTGTCTTCCCTTCAGGTATATAGCCTCGTACAAGGATTTGGTCGATTTCGTCATAGAGTTGGAACTCGTTTTCGATTTCCTCTGGGTAGACGTTCTTGCCGCCTTCGGTGACAATTACATTCTTTATTCTGCCTGCAAGATATAGATAGTTCTCATCGTCTAGTTTTCCGACATCGCCAGTCCGCAGCCAACCGTCTGGCGAAAGGACTTCTGCCGTTTCTTCGGGCATCTTGTAATACCCTTGCATTACCATTGGACCGCGGACCACGATTTCGCCGATACCATCCTCGTTGGGATTGTCGATGATCATCTCTACTTCTGGGAGCACTTTCCCGACCGATGTCTCTTTATAATGTTCGACTGGATTGAGAGTGAGGATTGGCGAGGTCTCGGTAAGGCCATAGCCTTGGACGAAGTCTATACCGAGCTGGTTGTACTGCCTGAATACCTTTGGATCGAGAGGGCCGCCTCCGGAGATGCAAATGCGAATCGAAGAAAGGCTTGCTTTTTCGAGAATAGAACCAAAGAAAGTTCTTCCAGGATTTACACCAAAAGTCTTCTTTATAAAGCCCGAGATTGCCATCAAAGCCCTAATAAGGCCATAAGCTAGCGCTCCTTTTTCCTTGATCCCCTTCAGAATACCTGCTAGGAGCTTATTGAAGAGCATTGGCACTCCGAGGAACATGGTGATCTTAGCTTCTTTGAGATCGGAGAGAATCTGTTTGACTACCATGCGCTTGCCAAAAACAGTCTCCGCCCCGACCGAAAAAGACTCGATGAAGACTGCCAGCATCGTGTATGAATGATGGATTGGTAAGAGCGCATAGAATATATCCTGTCCGAAGATATTCAGGTTTGCTTGAGCCAAGAAACAGTCAGAGACAAGGTTCTCATGGCTAAGCATGACTCCCTTGGGATCGCCAGTTGTGCCTGAGGTGAAAAGAATGGCTGCGGTGCTCTGCGTCGGAACTTGAGGAGGAGTAAAAACGAAACCCGCCGGTGGCTCCAAATCATAGATAAAGGTTCCCACACCCCTGGCCAAGCTGAAACAAGGCATCCCTGCAGAGTCTCTTTGGATTTCTTCGTATTTCTCTTCGTCGACAAAAGCTGCCGTTACATCGCCAGCATGCATCAGCATTGTAATATCTTGTGTAGATAGCTGATAGTCTATTGGAACAACTATCGCACCAGTATAGAGAACTGCAATATATGCAATACCCCATTCTGGGCAGTTTTTGCCTGTCACCGCTATATGACTATTCGGTCCAAAGCCAATCGAAGCGAGATATGAAGCGACTTTCAGAATGATTTCATGAGTTTCGCTATAATTCAGGCTCACTCTCTGAGGGCTGTATATCGTAAAGCACGGTCTATCGGGGAAGCGATCAGTGGTGATATCGAATAGCTGTGGAATAGTAGGCCATCTTTCGGCAAAAACACGACCTCGATATTCATCGAGGAATTTCCAGGGTTCTATTTCTCTCATGATGACTATTATGCTACAGAAATATGGCGTTGAAAAGAGGTCGAAAAATCATTTTGCCCCCTTACAAGCGGCCTTGGTTTTGCGGTATTCTTTTGTGCACTTCAGTCATTCCATCATATAATGCTGGAATAAGGGCAATGCGGAGGAGAGCATGAAATCAGTCGAGCTTGCAAAAGCTTACGACCCCAAATCGTTCGAAGAGCGCATCTACGAAATGTGGAGGCGCGAGGGCCATTTTCGGCCTAAGATAGACATGAATAAGAAGCCCTTTACCATTGTAATTCCTCCTCCCAATGTAACAGGTGCCCTACATTTAGGGCATGCACTGGATAACTGCCTCCAGGATATCCAGATTAGGTATCGTCGCATGAAAGGAATTCCGACACTCTGGCTGCCTGGTACAGATCATGCAGGCATAGCAACCCAGAACGTAGTGGAACGCAAACTTCGCAAAGAAGGACGAGACCGCGAGACAATGGGACGTGAAGCCTTCATCGAAGAGACATGGAAAGTTGCGAGAGAGCATCGCGCCTTCATCGATAATCAACTTGCTAGAATTGGATCCAGTCTCGACTGGAGCAGGGAAAGATTTACTCTGGATGAAGGATTGTCGAAAGCTGTCCGAGAAGTCTTTGTGACGCTCTACGAAAGAGATCTGATATATCGCGGCGAATACCTTGTAAACTGGTGTCCATCCTGCGGTACTGCTCTTTCGGATGACGAGGTTGAACACGAGGATGAACCAGGTTCTCTATGGCATATCTGGTACGAACTTGTAGATGGCCCTTGTCCAGAGTGCCCGAATGGCAAGATCGAAATTGCGACTTCTCGTCCAGAGACACTGCTAGGCGATACCGCCGTTGCAGCTCATCCAGACGACAAGCGCTATCATGCTATCATTGGCAAGAAAGTTCATTTGCCCCTTGCGGAGCGCATAATCCCCATAATCGAAGACAGCTATGTGGACCCAGAATTCGGCACAGGTCTCGTTAAAATAACACCAGCCCATGATCCGAACGATTTTCTTGTAGGCCAGCGACATGGACTCGAGAGAATCAATATTCTCAATCCGGATGCGACACTATCGGAGGCCGTGCCCGAGAAATATCGCGGCCTAAATGTACTCGATGCCCGCAAAGCAGTGCTTGAAGACCTCGAAGCACAAGGTCTTCTAAAAAGCGAAGAAAAAATCGTGCATGCGATCGGTCACTGCTACAGATGCCATAGCGCTATTGAACCATATCTATCGAGGCAGTGGTTTGTTAGAATGAAACCCCTCGCCAATAAAGCCCTAAAGGCTTGGCAGGATGGGGAAGTTGTCTTTTTCCCGAAAAAGTGGGAGCACACCTATCGCCATTGGCTCGAAAATATTCGCGACTGGTGTATTTCTCGCCAGCTTTGGTGGGGGCACCGCATTCCAGTATTCTATTGCATCGATTGCGGCGCTATGATGGTCTGCCGCGAAGATCCAGCGGTTTGCACGCACTGTGGTTCCAGCAACATCTATCAGGATGAAGATGTCCTAGACACATGGTTTTCAAGTTGGCTTTGGCCCTTCAGTACGCTTGGCTGGCCTGAGGATACAGAAGACCTTAGATATTTCTACCCTACAAGCGCCTTGGTAACTGGATACGACATTATATTTTTCTGGGTGGCTAGGATGATCATGGCTGGCATGGAATTTACAGGGCAGAGCCCCTTCAAGGAAGTCTACATTCATGGTCTAATCCGAGATAAGCATGGCCGCAAGATGTCCAAAAGCCTCGGGAATGGCATCGATCCACTCGATATAGTCGAAGAATATGGCGCAGATGCCCTAAAATTTACCCTAGCTTATAATTGCGCTGCTGGCCAGGATATTCTCCTCGATAAAGAAAGCTTCAAATTAGGCAGCAAATTCGCAAATAAGGTATGGAATGCCTCGCGCTATATCCTTATGAATCTCGAAGGCCGTACTCTTCTTGAGGAACATGCTCTTGCCTATAGCGACACCGATCGATGGATTTTCCATAGGCTGAATGAAGCCGCAAAAACAGCTAGTCAGGCTTTCGAATCCTGGCGCTTCAATGACGCCGCCCAGGCAGTCTATTCCTATTTTTGGAATGACTTCTGCGATTGGTATATCGAAGCTTCAAAGTTGTCGACCAAATCTGGAAGTGAATCGGAGAAGGATCGGTCTACTACGATGCTCCTCAGAGTACTGGAAGAATCGCTTAGGCTTTTGCATCCGTTCCTTCCCTTTGTAACAGAAGAAATCTATGGCATGCTACCAAATGCCACAGGACGCCTAATTGTTGCATCCTATCCCGTATGGACAAAAGATCGAGAATCGCCCGAAATCGAATCACAATTCAAAGCTCTTCAAGAGATTGTGACATTGGTGCGTACACTTAGAAGCGAGTTTCAAATTGCGCCCGAGATCTCGATTCCTCTATCTCTTGAGTTTGACGACAGTTTCTCGCATGGTCGATTTATTCAGAATCATATAGAGCTCATAAGTCTATTGGCAGGTGCTTCCTCGGTATCGATCGCTAAGGGCCCAGAGAAGGGGAGTGTATCCTTGGTAGGCAGTGGATTTACTGTCCACGTGCAGATACGAGGTCTTCTCGATATCGCAAAACTGATTGATCGCCTTTCCAGAGAAGCCGAAAGAGAGAGAGCATACATCGAAAAGCTCAAGGCAAAACTTGGCAATCAGACATTTCTCTCCTCTGCCCCGACTCATATCATCGAAAAAGAAAAGGAAAAACTCACGCTTTCCATGGCAAAGGCTGCAAAGCTCGAGCTATATATCGAGGAGCTCTCATGAGTCCGGATGAGAGTAGCCCTCAAGTAGACATTCCTATTATGAGGCTAAATTCTGCGCTTCGTGCCGAGCGCCTGACTATGAATAAGACGGCTATGTTGCGCCTAAAACGCATGCATCTGGCGCCGTATATTCAGCTTGCTACATCTCTAATTGGAAAACCCAGGAGAAGCGGGGGCAACATGTTCAGGCACCAACTGGATACTATGGCCATCCTAATCGACTATGGTTATATCGATTCCGTGCTCTTAAAGGCTTCTCTAATCCACGATCTACTAGAAGACGCTCCGGAAACAAATCCGGATTCCATTCTTTCTATCGATGACGAGTCCATAGATGTATATAAATTGGTCCTCGAAGTTACAAGGAGGCCTGTCGAGAACAAGGCCGAGTTTCTTATTAGAATTCGCGATTACGGAACGCCGCACGCAAGAGTGCTGAAGAGCGCGGATCGTATTTCCAACATGATCAGTCTTGGTTATGTAACGGATGATGTATTCGTAAGGCGATATACCGATGAAACAGAACAATATATTTTTCCCATTGCCAAGCGGGCAGATGAGCGAATGCTTGCCGAATTGATCGAACTTGTAGCCACGCGAAGAAGATACTTGCAAACCATGCTTGGAGGCTCATAAAAGTAAGTAAAGTTCCGCGCCCTATAGTCCATGTTATGAAGTCTAAGAAATATCATCTGATAGAATCTCAATTTATTGAAGTCTTATTTAAAACCGCCCTCAAACGATTCTGAAGCAAATTGGCAGAGACATACGATAGATACACGACAAATTTTTCTTGACAGGTCTGGGAAACCTAGTATAATGTTTTTTGAGCATAAGTTGACAAGAGAAATCGAAGCAGAAAAGATCTCGTCTGACTTTGAACATAAGTAGGCTCATAATAGATAATTGGGGAGGTAGTTGCTTCTCGGAGATTATTATTAAGGATGGCAACAATGTCTAAATATCTTGAGATTCGGAATCTGGTGAAAAAATATCCAAAAGTAAAAGGACTCGATGATATCAGCTTTTCTTGCGCTGAAGGGAGTTTCACGGTGCTCCTTGGTCCTTCAGGCGCTGGTAAAACAACGACCGTTAACATCATTGCTGGCATTCTCCAGGAAACATCAGGCGACATCCTGTGTCGTGGAGCAAGTCTTCGCGGCATACCTCCACAGGATAGAAAGATCTCGATGGTCTTTGAGGACTATGCACTTTATCCGACATTCTCTGTCTACGAAAATATCGCATCACCATTGAGGGCTCGCAAGCTATCACAGGCCGAGATAGATGAGAGGGTGAAGCATATGGCGAACCTTCTTGGCATTGAAGGCCACCTTGATAAGCTCCCATCACAGATAAGTGGCGGCCAGAAACAGAGAACAGCGCTCGCTCGTTGCCTTATTCATGATGCCGATATTTATCTGCTCGACGAACCCATTGCTCACTTAGATGCCAAGCTTCGTCACCGTATGAGAGGAGAGTTCAAGCGTATTCATAAAGAGCTTGGCAAGACGATGATCTATGTCACTCATGATTATCGTGAAGCGTTAGCCCTCGCAGATAATATCGTGGTTCTCAACAAGGGCAAGATTGTTCAGATCGGTTCGCCCGATGAGCTTTTTTCTCATCCCAAGACAATCTTTGTTGCCACACTCCTTGGGGAGCCACCGATGAATCTTTTGGAGTTCGAGGACTCCAATCCGGTGAATGGAGGAATTGCTCTCATACGCAAGGAAACTCGAACCATCATTAAGGGCGTGAATCCTGTCAGTGGTAAAGTAATACTTGGGTTCCGAGACTTCACTGCGTCATTACAGCAAGAAGCTGACGAAAATTTCCTTGAAGGCACGGTGTATGTCTCAGAGTTAGTGGAAGATTCGCGCGTGTTCTCTATCATGGTCGGCGATGATCTCGTAAAGGTTCTTGCTTCTCGCAATCTCCAACTTGAGATAAACCAACACGTTTACATTAAGCTTGATCCTCAAGCTCTTCACTTTTTTGATGGTACGACAGGCGAACGGATCGCAACGAGGTTATAGAATGGGAACAGTAGAGCTGAAAAACGTCTGGAAGATTTACGATAATCAATTTGAAGCGGTAAAGGGCATTTCAGCCACCATAAATGATGGCGAGTTCATTTCTCTCCTCGGTCCATCTGGATGCGGAAAGACATCCACTCTTCGGATGATCGCAGGTTTGGAGAAGATCTCACGCGGCGAGTGCTTAATAGATGGAATCCGAGTCAATGATCTAGATCCAGGTGACCGCAATGTTGCTATGGCATTTGAGTCCTATGCATTGTATCCACATCTTAGCGTTTTTGATAATATTGCCTATCCACTTCGTATAAGAAAGGTGCCCCAATCTGAGATAGCAAAGCAGGTTGACGCTGTCTGCGAGTCGCTTGGTATTTCGGAGTACAAGGATCAACTTCCTTCTTCGCTGAGCGGAGGCGCACAGCAGCGCACCGGTCTAGCGCGCGCCCTTGTGCGCCCTGCATCGGTATATCTTCTCGACGAGGTACTTTCTCACCTCGATGCTGCTGAGCGCACCATGCTGCGCGGTGAAATTCGGAGGGTACAGAAGCTCATGAAGCTTTCTGCACTCTTTGTTACTCATGATCAGCTTGAAGCGCTTGCTATGTCGGATCGCATCATCGTTATGAACAATGGAGAGCTCCAGCAGATTGGTACGCCCGAAGAGATATACGACACACCCGAGAATCTCTTTGTGGCCGGCTTTGTTGGCGAGCCTGCAATGAACATCTTTTCTGCTGAGCGTCACCGTGGCAGTGGACAAGATATTCTCTCCATTGGGGGACAAGAGATTACGGTAGAGGAGTTAGAGCTCCCATGGATTCCAGATCAAGAGAAGTTCATGATCGGCATAAGACCTAAAAATCTTCTTCTTGATTCAGCACAAAATCCAGGAATGCTTCGCGGTAAAGTGCATACTTTTGAGATGCTCGGCGAGTATACTCTTGTCTCTGTTGAGCTTGCATCAGGGGAACTTGCCTTCATTACCGCCGATACTGGATTGCATATGTCCCTCGATGAACCAGTCGCCTTTTCCTTCAAACCAGAGAAGGTATTGTTCTACGATGCAGAAACGACATCGCGCATTTATCTGCGGAAATAGCTCGGCGTTTACCGAGTAGTAAAGATAGTTCATGGAAAGGAGGTAATAGCTATGATGAGACCAAAAAAATTGTTCTTCATCATCACCATCATCTGTACAATCTTTGCTTTTGATGTATTTTCCCAAAACAAGATCACAATTACAGTGTATGGTGATGAAGGACAAAATCTTCAGCCAGTGGAGTGGCTAAAAACGGATGCAGCAGCAAAGGGAATTACTCTTGAGGTCGTGGGTGTGCCGTTTACGTCCGTATATGAAAAACTGAAGACAGAATTCATAGGCGGGACTGGTGCTTACGACGTGGTGATATTCTACCCTTCCTATCTTGGTGAGTTTGCCGAATTTGGATATCTGCAGCCATTGGATAGCTTGTTTTCAATCCATGATCCCAAAATGGATGATGTTGTCCCTGCCTATAGAGATCTGTACTGCATGTACAATGGAAAGACCTATGCCTTGCCCTATGATGGCGATGTGCTGAATCTCTACTATGTTGAGGATATCTTCTCTAATGAGCAGGAGAAGGCTGCATTTAAGCAGCAATATGGACAAGAACTGCAGGTACCTAAGACTTGGGACGATCTGGCAAAAGTTGCAAAGTTCTTTACTCGAAAAAAAGGGCAGAAACTTGCTGGAAAGACGCTTAATCAAGACTTCTATGGGTTTGCTTTCCTTGGAGCGAGGGGATTTGCTTATGCTTGGTGGGCTAATATTTTCGGTTCAATGGGGGGTGCCTATTTTGACCGCAACATGAAACCCCAGATCAACTCTAAAGTAGCAATCGATGCCCTGAACTTTCAGAAAAGCCTTATGCCATATTGCCCTCCTGATGTTATGAATATGGGGTATGAAGAGCTGAAAAACGCCTATCTCCAGGGGCGCGTAGCAATGATGGTACAATGGTCCGATGTATGGAAAAAAGCGAATGATCCAAAGCTTTCAAAGATTGTACACAACGCCGGAATCGCCCAGATGCCTGGTGTGAAGCAGCCCGATGGTTCAATTTACTACAGAGCAGCTACCCCGGTAGGACGTATCATTGGTATTCCTACAACTTCTAAACATCCCAAGGAAGCTTTTTGGGTTGCCTCAATGTTGAGCCTTGATTATGGTCTTCGCAGCGTAACTTCAAATGATACAGGAGAAGATCCTTATAGACTATCACAGATCAACAATCCGAAGGCATTTGAGAAATTTGGAACAATTGCAGAAGCAACAAATTACCTCAATGTCGTGAAGGATAACCTTAATCATCTTTTCCCGGATATCAATATTCCTGGCTCAGCAGAGTATCTTGACGCTCTTGATGTGGCAGTGACAAGTGCTCTCTCGGGTACAACAAGTGTGACTGGTGCTCTCAACACTGCAGCAGATACATGGAACAAGATTACGCAGAAACTTGATCCTGCAAGGCAAAAGAAAATTTACAATGCAATGCTCGATATGTGGGCAAAACATGGATTCTGGAAGGACTGAAACGTTTCTCATCTTGCATGAATAGCAAAATTAGGTCCGCTGTATGCTTTGCAGCGGACCTTGTTTGACAAGCTTGAGATAAGGATGGAAGATCAAAAATGGCAAATTTGGACAAGGTTCTTACGCTAGAGAGAAGAGAGAGGCGATTTGCGCAACTTGTTGCTCTTCCTGGCATGGTTGTTCTTGTCTTGCTGGTTGCGGGCCCGCTCTTGTATATGCTCTTCAATAGCTTTTTTGCAAATACCCTCGCTGCCCCTATACCGCCGCGGTTTAACTGGGGGAGAAACTACCTCAATCTTTTTGATGATAGCAGATTCTGGAATGCTTTCTTCAATACAATGAAAATCATGGTAATAGGAATTCCAATCCAATCAGTGTTAGGGCTCATTATTGCGCTGCTTTTGAATAAAAAGTTTTATGGGAGCAAGATTGTTATCGCCTTATTCATGATGCCTGTCATGATCACTCCAGTTGTTGCCGGTTTTGAGTGGAAAATCATCCTCGATAATCACTTTGGACCGCTGAACTATATTCTTGGACTTTTCGGGATTCAGCCTCTCGCATGGCTGTCGAAGCCTACGCTTGCAATGGCATCTGTTCTTATCATGGATACATGGCAATGGACACCCTTCGTAGCGGTTGTGCTCCTTGCTGGCCTTGCAGCAATTCCTCGCCAGGTGTACGAAGCATCAAGCGTCGATGGATCAAGTTCAAGCGAGACACTATGGCGGGTAACCTTGCCTCTGCTGAAGCCTATGTTTGCCCTTGTAGTACTGCTTCGTATTATTTTCATATTCAAAATTTTCGACCCTGTACAGATTCTTACTGGTGGAGGCCCAGGTATCGCAACTGAGACGCTGAGTGTTCTCACATATATCATGGGATTTAAGAATTTCGATGTTGGAATGTCATCGGCCATTGCGGTAATTCAGCTAGTTATCATTACGATCATTGCGAAAGTTTTCATCGGTACCATCATGAAACCGAAGGAGGCCAAATAGCCATGAGCGCTAAAATTGCGCTGAATGCCGAAGATCTCGATCGACGGAAGCGCATTCGTAAATTATTTTCTGTATTGCGTTTTCTTCTTATTTTTATTTTTCTTGCCATCTTTCTATTTCCTGTTTATTGGATCGCAATAGGAGCATTCAAATCGGAAGGTGAGTTCTATCATTATCCGCCAATTTTTTGGCCAGAGCATTTTAACTGGGGCAACTTTGGAAGAGCGATGACGACTTTTGGTGGAACCCAAGCGCTTGTATCAAGTCTCATTGTAGCGATAACGAATACTATGCTCGTCATTGCTTTTGGAGTTTTGCTGGCGTATGCAATGGGAAGGTTCAATGTAGGCGGTGATAATCTCAGTTTTTTTGTATTGTCGTTGCTCTTTGCTCCTCCAGTTATCGCAGCAACACCGTTATTCATCATCTTCAAGACGCTAGGGATGCTTGACACCTATCCTGCGCTCTTTCTTTCCTACATTCTTATCAATATGCCTTTCGCGGTGTGGATTATGAAGGGATTCTTTGAGGATATTCCACACGGAATTGAGAATGCAGCACTCTTGGACGGCTATTCTCGCTTTGCTGCATTTCGCAAATATGTGCTACCGCTCGCAGTCCCTGGCATAGCAGTGACCGCCCTCTTTGTCTTCATCTTCTCATGGAATGAGTTTCTTTTTGCTTTGATTTTCACTCGATCTCATACACAGACGCTCCCTATCGCGCTTGCAAGTATGACAGGTGGGCATCAGATCCCCTGGGGAGAGATCTCGGCACTTTCCCTTATTGCCATCACGCCTGGCATAATCCTTACACTCTTCTTCCAAAAGTACCTTGTGCGCGGGCTGACATTCGGTGCTGTGAAAGGGTAATTGATAAAGAAGGGCCCTTTAGAAGCTCATGGGATTAAGTTACAATACTAGAAATCAAAGCAAAAAGGAGGCGGGATGTGAAAGGTGTAATTCATCTTGAAAAGAGCATGTTTTTAATAATTCCGCAGACCATTTGTAAGCTGGATGGCCTAGAAGCGACTGCATTCCAATTTTCAAGTGGTGTTCAGGCAGTCCGTATCGAAAATCCTTCAGGATATATTGTTGTGCTCCCATTTCAAGGACAACAGATATGGGATGCTGTCTTTCATGATCGGCGCCTTACAATGCAAAGTTTCTTTCCTGAGCCGAAGCCCGCGACACAGCTTCTTGATTCCTATGGGGCATTTCTCTTCCATTGTGGAGCATTGCGGATGGGAACGCCCTCTGCGGAGGATACACATCCCCTACATGGTGAATTGCCGAATGCTTCTTACAAAGAGGCATGGTTGTTGTTTGGCCAGGATGATAAAGGCCCCTATCTAGGTGTTTCAGGAAATTTCACATGGATGAAGGCCTTTGGCGACAAATATCGCGCTACGCCTCGATGTGTTCTGCATCGTGATTCCACCGTAATCGATGTAGAGATGACAATTGAGAACCTGCTCCATGCTCCTATGGACCTCATGTATATGTGCCATATCAACTTTCTTCCTGCAATGAATGGAGAGATAGTGCAAGCCACAGGTTGGGGGCCGCAGGATATGGTGATACGATCAAGTATTCCATCTCATGTGCATCCGAGCGTCGAATACCTAAGTTTCATGGAGGCGCTCAAAACTAACCCTGGGGTTACAAGACAAATAAGACCTGAAGACCAATATAACCCAGAGATCGTTTTCTATGTGCATAACCTCCGCCACGATGCTATAGGACTTACCCATATGTTGCAAAAGCATACCGATGGTTGCGCGGATTATATCGCCTGGAACATACAGAAACTCAATCACGCTGTTCGTTGGATTCTTATCAATGAGGATCAGAAGGTTATGGCATTTGCACTCCCATCGACATGCGATCCGGAAGGCTATATAGCTGAAAAGAAAAAGGGAAATGTGAGGACGATTCCGCCCCTAGGCAAGGAAGTCTTTTCTGTACGGGTCGGATATATGGATCAGGATGAATCGGCCAGGATAGAGGCTCTCATCAATAGCGTATAAGGATCCAACTCAAAGGTCAAAAGCCTCCAACTCAAAAGTGAGCAGCCAAAGGAGAATAATTATGAAGCAGCCCAAGATCACTGTCGTAGGTAGCAATATGGTGGACCTCATCACTTACATCGAACGTATGCCCCGTGAAGGCGAGACGATCGTAGCTCCGCGTTTTGAGATGGGGTTTGGTGGGAAGGGCGCCAATCAGGCAGTGGCAGCAGCGCTACTTGGTACCCATGTCAGTATGGTGACCTGTGTCGGTGATGATCTGTTTGGGCCAAACACGAAAAGGAACTTTGAACGCTTTGGCATTGACACGAGATTCGTCAAGACTATGCCCGGTGTGTCGAGTGGTGTTGCGCCGATTTTTGTCGATCCGCATTCGAAGAATAGTATCCTTATCATTAAAGGAGCCAATGAGTACCTGAAACCCGCTGATGTTGACGAAGCAAGCGATCTTATTCTTGGGAGCGATCTTGTTATTATGCAGCTGGAAATAAATCTTGAAACGGTTTATTACACAATAGAACTATGCGCCCAGCATTATGTGCCTGTGCTCCTCAATCCTGCTCCTGCCGACTCAAAACTAGATACACAACGGATTGCAAGCGTAGATTTTTTTGTACCAAATGAAAGCGAACTAGAAACACTGACATGCATGCCGACATCGACAGTCGAAGAAGTGCAGAAAGCAGCCCGCTCACTCAATGCGCGAGGCATATCAAAGGTCATTGTGACTCTTGGTGATAAAGGTTGCCTTCTTATAACGGAGAGTACTGAGAAACTGGTCCCTGCGCGAAAGGTCAAGAGTATAGATACGACAGGTGCTGGAGATGCATTCATTGGCTGCTTTGCAACATACTTCCTGGAAACGAGAGATGTAGTGAAGGCAATGGAAATCGCTAATGCATACGCTGCGTTCTCCACGATGAAACCAGGGACTCAGAAGTCGTTTATGAATAGAAAGGAATTTGAGGTAACATTTCGATAGTAGTATATATCTATAGGCAAAATATATTTGGCTCGTTTGTATTTTTCGGTAAAAGATATCCTAGACGGGAAAAACTTTATGATGTTCTTTTTTACGACGCTGTTTTCTATATAGATTATGATCTGTTAAATAATACATAAGTTATAGAGTCCTTCAATCATACTATGTATCTTTATTATTCATCATATTTCTCTTGTTTTACTCAGAATTTAGTGAGCTAGCACGTTTCATACATACCAATGTCGGGGGTCATCTTATTCCCCGGGCAGGGTCATGGTAATTCCCCGGGGTGCACAAGTCTGTTAGAGCATAGTTTCCATGAGCCGTCAAGCGGCGTGCTCGGCGACTAGCACGGTCGGTATGCCTTCCTTGCGGTAGGAGCGGCCTGAAGTCACGATCAGTTTGACCGCTCCCGAGACAAGCCTGTCCATGATCGCTCCACCGACAATCTGGTCCGGGAAAATCGAGAACCAGTCTTCGGGTGGGCGGTTGGACGTGATCACAATGGAGCCTTCTTGGAGGCGCTCGTCGGAGAGCGTGTACAGAAGCTCGGTTTCCTGCTGGCTATAGAGCCTAAAGGCAAAATCATCGAGAATGAGAAGTCCGGCGGTGATGCATCGCTTCAAGAGTATCTGACTGCGCTTCGACGAGAAACGGTCGGGTACGAGATGTTCGAGGAGCTTGTGGGTCTTGAAGACAACGACATCGAGTCCACGACGTGCGGCTTCATGGCCCACCGCGTGGGCGATGTGTGATTTGCCTATTCCCGGAGGTCCGGCGAGCACAAGGTTCCGGTGCTGCTCGATGAATCTGCAGGACGCAATATCATGGATAGTTTGGGCCGGCAACACTGCGTTGTTGAACTCGAAGTCGAAGGTCTCGAAGGTCATGCGCGTCGAGACACCGGCACTCTTGAGCCTTTTCTGGAACGAATTAGATTCACGGCTGGCGAGCTCATCCTGGACAAGCAGCTGGGTGAACTCGAGGTAACCGAGTTTGCTTTCTTCCGCCTGGTGGCAGCGAGAATCGAGATTATCAGCCATGGCGGGCAGCCTGAGACGCTTCAGCTCATTCGCGAGGTCGTCTTTCAACATGAACGTCCTCCCAAGATCATACTAAGGGGGCCGCAACGGGTCCCCGAACCCATTCAGGAACCCAGATAGTAGGTAGCACTCCGCGCCATTGCCTTTCCCCGATCCGAGAGGGGTAATGGTATGAGCATGTGCGGCAGCTCAGGAGCTTCGAACAGCGAACGAAGCTGTGCGGGGATACACAAGTGACGATGCAACGCCACTTCCACGAGGTGTTCAAAGTCAGGGTGGCTGCGATAGCGCGCGAGGATAGCGAGGCAACCCTGCGCGCGCCTGAGCCCGAGATTTCCCTGCTCAAGGATGATGGCCCTGAGGTAACTGCCTGCGATGGGAGCGAGCTCGTCGGCTTTGCTCACAAGATAGTTCGCGTAGGAGCCTGGCACAAAGGGCTCCGCCCACGGCGGAAAATCATCCGGCAGATAGCTTCTTCGCCGAGAGGACAGAGGGTAGGTCCGTACGATGTGGTGGTCGCTGTAGATTTCGATAGTGGTGCTGGTCGACCGTACTTCCACGCGCTTTCCTATAAAGAGCGCCGGAAGCCCATAGTACTTTCCATGGACCTGGATGAACTGGTCTGGGTGTACTTTTGCCGTCGTCCACGACGCAGGCACAAAGGCTTCGCGCGGCAAGGGCCTGAGACAGGGCTGCTCTAGCTCCCTTTAAGGCAAGCATGGGCGGAATACCGGTTGTCCCATGCGTTCTTTTGCCATAGTCCTCCGTACACCAGATAAGCGCCTTCGCATTGAGGAACTGAAGGTTTTCATCTGGGTATTTAGCACGAAGCGATCGATAGAGTTCCCGCGCAAGCGGGATAATGCGTTCAATTTTACCCTTATCCTTGGGGGAGCAGATCCTCGCCGGGTCGGCGATGGTGTCGTAGTGTTCACACAGCTCGGCGAACGTGCGGTTGAGCGTCGGGTCATAGATATCCGGGGAAAGAATACCCGCCTTGAGATTGTCGAGATTCA
>Ga0209606_1001220_pt1 | contig 33083 bp, 53 predicted proteins | sample AD_UKC057_MetaG_FD_184412 | JGI IMG/M metagenome (GOLD analysis project Ga0209606, IMG submission 184412) | Active sludge microbial communities of municipal wastewater-treating anaerobic digesters from USA - AD_UKC057_MetaG (SPAdes) (version 2) | ecosystem: Engineered > Bioreactor > Anaerobic >...
GTCTAAAGCGTTGAAGGTTGCAGACTTCTGACGCCCCCTCCCGTCGGCGTCTTGGTTTTGCCTTGACACCCATCACTCGCGCGCCTCAGACACAATCCAGCCGCAGGCGTGAGCAACGCGGATGGCATGTACTCGCGGAGCACGCACGCCACCTTGCGGCCTGCGAGCGTCGGCGAGATCGAGAGACCCCAGGGAAGGCGGAGCGAGCGGAACGACACGCGCTGCCCGTCGTCGAGGCAGCGCACGATCACCTCGAACCCGCTCGGCCTGGTCTTCGGTGGAGGCTCGCAGTGCGACAGGTCCGGCATCTGCGGATATGCCATCGCGCGCTCGATTCGCTTGCGCTCCTTGGCCGCTCGCATCTGCGCGAACTTCTTCGCGCGCATCTCGCGGTTCCGCTTTCGATTGGCCGCGTAGTGCTTGCGCAACTGTCGTGTTTCGAGGTGTTGCATATTCATGTGTTCGACCGAGAGCCGCGAGGATGCATCGCGGCGTCGTGGCATCGCATGGCGAGCCCTTCGTCCGCCATCTTCACCCAGCCCGGCGAGCGTCGGATGAAGCCGATTCCATCGTCCCTCACTGCCATGTCTCCACAGCGGCGAGCGACGGCGATTTCGAGTGGCGAGCATTCGCCCGTCGCCACGATTGCCCCGCCCTTCATGGCGAGGTCTTCCAAAAGTTGATCGGTTGTCTTTGTCATTGGAATAAGAGGTCGAACAAGCGGCCAGTGGTGACGTCGTTTAGCGCCCCTCGTGCTGCGGCGTCCGGGGCGCCGCCACCACATCCGCAGTGTTAGGGCTTCAGGCGGCGCGTCCAGTTCTCGAACGCCTCGCGGTGCGAGAGATTCTTCGCGGCGCACCACGCCTTGAAGCGTGCGACCGCTGACGGATGCGCCTTGATCGTGACGGCTTCCGGTTGATCGGAAGCGGGAAGCGGGGGCCTTCCGGCCCCCTTGCGTTTTCCTCCGGCGGTCATGCGATCCAGCTTGGTTTTGGGCCGGCCAGCCAGCGGCCTTCCTGTTTTGCTTTCTCGTGTGCGTTATCGATCGCGCGACGTGCGCTCTCAATCGAGCGGACCGCCATGCAGTTGATAGTGTAGACACTGAACGCACCAGTTGCGAAGCCGGTGCAGTTCGTGATTTTAAGCCCGCGGTAGATTTCTGCGACGTTATCGGAGTTCATGTTTAGAAGCTGAATCTTGGTTTGATTGTTTGCAAGCACTATTTCAAACTTTCTTTCGGGAGTCTGTCCGGCGAAGCCCTAACCACGGCCCAGAGCCAACGCCCTTAGCTGTCCCGCTTGCGGGCGGTTCATCGTGTGCGAGCGTCAGGTTTTCAGGTTCGTGTTTCATCGTTATTCGGTCGGGCGCGGCTCATGCCGGATGTTATGCAAGAGGCAGAACCTCCTGCGCTATTGATTCGCGATACTTGTTCGCCGCGTCGCTTACCGCGGCAGGTCAAAAGGGACGTCGTCCTCCAATGGCGGAGTTGCCTCTGGCGTAGGTTTCGCGGGTCGCTCCTGCCGCTGCTCCCCATCACGCATTTCCGCCGGCGCGCCATCACGCTTGGAGCCCAGGAACTGCACGTTCTCAAGAACGACCTTGAGCCGCGAACGCTTGGCGCCGCTCGTCTTGTCGGTCCATTCGTCGAGCTTGAGGCGCCCTTCGATCATCGCCGGCGCGCCGCGTGCGAGGTACTTCGCGACAAGATCCGCCTGCTTGCCCCACGCTTCGATGTCAACGAATGTCGTTTCGTCGCGCGTGTTGCCGGCGTCGTCTTTGGTCTGTCGGTTGATCGCAATGCCGAAGGCGGCGATCGAGTTGCCCTTCGGCGTCACGCGCAACTCTGGGTCGCGGGTGAGGTTGCCGATGATGAATACTTTGTTTAGGTAGGCCATGGGCATGGTGCTATTGGTTGCGGTATTCGGACGTTGGAAATGCGGAATCTGACGTTGGAGAACTCAAGCGGCGCGGTCCTGCTCAAGTGTCGCGATCTGCGCGATCCGCATTCGGTATGCGTGGATCGCGTTGCCATCTTCGGCGGTTGGCTTGCGGGTGCGGTTGACTAGGCTCCGCTCCCAGTTCTCGGCCTCGCGCTGCATCGCCGCGAGGAGCAGGGCCCGCTCGTCAGCGGTTAGCGCGACGGTGTAGGTTGGCGCGCTCATGCGGCCTCCTTCGATTTACGGTTGCGCAGCGCATAGTCCGGCGCCGTGATGCGGACGCCAGTGTTGGCGTCGCGGATGAGCCTCGAGGCGAGCCGCTGGTCGATCTTGTCCGCGATCTCGGCGTGCGTGAGGTTGCTCGTCCATAGCGTCCATTTGCCCAGCCGGGCGTTGGCGAGGCGATAGAGCGCGTCGGCGACCTGCTCGAACCGTTCGCGCGCCGTGCCGAGGTCGTCGATCAGGACGAGGTAGTCGTCGGCGAGGTACTCGGGCAGGCGGGTGTCGGTGCGGATGGCGTCGGCGAAGTCCGGCTCGGTGTACCAGTAGCAGCGAGGGCGACGGCGCTCGCCGATCCATATCGAGGCGCGGCCAGGGTTGATCGTGCGGGCTTGGTCGAAGACCTGGAAGGCCAGCATCGTCTTACCGCAGCCTTGCGCGCCGGTGAGCGTCAGCCAGTACGGCGTGGCGCCGGCTCGCATGTCGGCGACCATCTTGGCGCAGGCGTCGGCGGCGCGCTTGAGGCTGCCGTCGCGATCGGTCGCGAGGTCGAGCGTGGGATACCAGGCTGGCGTGGCGTTGGGTTGCGGCGTCATGGCGTCAGAGCCCGGTGGCGGAGTAGTCGTTGCCGTTCGCAAAGCGTCGGCGAGAGGTGTCGGGTGCATTTTTCTGAGAGTTGTTGCGGTTGCCGTTCGTCGCCCGGTCCATCCACGAGCAGAGGAACCGGGTCATGCCGCCGGCGGTCTTGCGGGTGACGGCGCCGGCCGTGACCTTGAGGAGCGCGACCTTGGCCTCGGCGAGCGGGTCGATCGACGGGTAGGCGGCGCGGAGCTCGGCGAGGAAGGCGTCGGTGAGGTGCCACTGCGCGACCTTGCCAGAGCACGGGAACGTCAGGACGGGCGGCGTCGTGGGCTGGGCGGCCTCGGGAACTAGCTCGAGCTGGGCCTCGCCGCCACGGTCGGCCAAGACTTCGGCAGAAGTCGCGGCACTATCTGCTTTTTCCTTACCTTCCTTTCCCTTCCCTTCCCTTCCCTTAGCTAGAGCCCCCGGTTCTAGGGGGGCTACTAGGGGGCCTTGTGCGGTGGCCTGCTTGAGCCGGTTTCGCGCCTTCGCGAGACCGCCGGCGCGCCCACCGCTAGACATGGCTGCGAATGCCGCCTCCTGGTCGATCGGGTAGGCGAAAACGTGCAGATCGTCGCCGGCCCATCGCGTGAGCTTCGCGGCTGCGTCAACCTCTGCCCGCGTCACGCCGCACGTCTGCTGCCACTGGCGGTCAGACCATGCCGCGGCGCCAACGATCACGCCACCGTTTTCCTGCTGGGCGCAGTAGAACATGAGTGCGATCCATGTTCCGCGCGCGGTCGGATCGCTCCCAATAAACTCGGGCGCGTGTAGGGTTTCCGTGCGTAGGTTTAGCCAGTTCATGCCGCGAGATGCTCCTCGTGTTGCCGTGGCGCTGCGCTGCCGATTCGCTGCGCCCGGATCATGCGCGCGGTCTGCTCCTGGAGCTCTACGCCGTAGCAGTGATCCGAGCGCCAGCGCTCTGTGACCTGTCGACCCTGCCAGTCGATCCATAGCCGCGGCAACGGTTCGCCGCAGCGTTTGCAGCGGCCGGCGGTGGGGTGGGGCATTGTCATGCTGCGATTCCCGGGATCGCGCCCTGATCCTCGGCCTTCACTTCCGCCGCCGAGACGTTTTTCACAGCCTGCCGGTAGTACGACTCCTTGAGTTCGGCGCCGATGCCGCGGCGACCCATCCTCACGGCCTGGTATACCTCGCTGCCTACGCCCATAAATGGCGTAAGCACGGTTTCGCCGGGGTTGCTGCGGAGCTCGATAACGCGAGCGATAACGTCGAGCTGAAGCGGGTGTACGTGCTTCTCGTCGTCGGCGTCGCGCGCCTCTTGGTACGGCAACACGTTTGCAATGTCTATATCGTGCCACGATGACGAGGCATAGCGGCGCCAGCACCAATGCGAGTACTTGTTGAGCTTCTGATCGCCCTCCATCCCGCGGAATCCGTGGAGATCGAACGGCGGCTTGTCGGTGCCGTGGTACTCCATAAGCCCGCGCTCGTGGCGGACAGGAGCCTCGTTGCGCCCGTGCTTGCGGAACACGAGTAGGTAGTCGGCGCCGGCAACGTCGCAGAGCGTGGAGTCGTCGCAAACGGTTTTGTGCGCAAGACCCTTCGCCATCGTGCGATTGCGAACGCTGAGTGGCTCCTTCCAGATGTGATGCCGCGCAACGTACTTGAAACCAAACTTCTCGTGAAGCCGGATAATGTCCCCGGGGAAGTCCTTGAGGAAGTTGCCGAGGTTGCACGAATCCGGAACGTCCATCGCGTGGACAGCGGTGCATCGGCCCGGCTTCGTGATGCGTGCAATCTGCTCAACCACGAGCGAGTAGTGGGCGAAAAACTCCTCGTAGTTTCGCGAGTTTGATAGGTCGCGCAGGTCGTTCGAGTACGTGTAGAGCGCGCAGAACGGAGGCGAATAGACGGAAAGGTGGATGGACGCATCGGGAAGGTCGGACATGACCTCGATGCAGTCGCCGTTGTAGAGCGCGAACTTGTCGGTGATGTGTTGAGATTTTACAGCCATGACGGGATGGTGGTTTTGACTGAGCCTGAAGAGATTTTGTGGAACGTGTTGGCCTCGCCCATGAGCGAGACGAGATTCGCGAACATGCGGTCTGCCTGTTCGGATTTGCGGAGTAGGTTGGCGAGGACGCCTTGCTCGCCCTCGCTCGTGATGATGTCCACGGTGACGGGTCGTTTCTGGCCGAAGCGCCACGAGCGGCGGACGGCTTGGTGGTATTGCTCGAACGAATGCGACGGGAAGAAGGTCTGATGCGCGCAGTGCTGCCAGTTGAGGCCAAAGCCTGCGATTTCAGGCTTTGTGACAATCACGCGGACCTCGCCTTTCGCGAAGCCGACAAACGCCTCCTCCTTGGCCTCCATTGAATCCGATCCTGAAACCTCTACGGCGCCAGGAATCCCCGCCTTAAGCGCGGCGCTCTCGTCGTTGAGATAGCACCACGCAACGGCCGGCTCGGTGTGGGCATTGATCGCAGCGGCCGCAGCTTCGCACCGCTTCTCGATTGTCGCCCGCCGTTCCTGTCGCTGCTCGTGAAGCCCGTTCGCCGGCATCGTGAACAGCATTCCGTCGAGCGGAGCGTCATTGCGCACGATAGTTTCGCGCGTGATGAGCTCCGGAAGTTGAAACGCGGCGTCAGAAAACCCGAGGTCGGAAGGCTTGCGAACAGCGCGCGCCCATGAGCAAACCCACGTAAAGAAATGCCGCTCCGCGTGACCGCGGAAGCGCCAGACGCCAGAGCGGAACTCATCCTTGCGGCTGTTGGTTTTGCGGTCGGCATCCTTCTTGAAGAAGGTCGAGAGCATGTCGTTGAAGCCCATGTAGCCGAGAGCCTCGGACGATGTGCCTAGCTCGATCAGGTCGTTCGGAGATGGCGTTGCCGTGCACAAGAGCCGGTACGACATCTTGCGGGCAAAGTCCGTCACCGCCGCGCGGGTAACGCCGTCGCAATTCTTGAGAATTGAGGACTCATCGCAGACGACGCCGACAAAATCAGCCGGGTCGAAATGGTGCAGCCGCTCGTAGTTAGTGACGACGATCTTGCCGAGTGCCTTGCCGTCGTTGGATCTCGATGACTCAACGCCGAACTTTGCGCCCTCCTCGACCATCTGCGGCGCGACCGCGAGCGGAGTTAGCACGAGTACCCGGCCGTTGGTTTTCTCGACTACGTTCTGCGCAAACGCCATCTCCATCGCGCTCTTGCCGAGCCCGCAATCTGCGAAGATTGCGGCGCGACCCTTGCGGACCGCCCACTCGACAAGCGCGCGCTGAAAGTCAAACAGCATCGCCGGCATGAATGTCGGCGAGAATCCGGCGTCCGCGTACGTGTGGCGCTTGCGCTCGATCAGATCATCTAGTGTGGTGTAGCTCACGGCAGCACCTCCTCGATTCTCCACCCGCTCGGCGCGGACTTGTCGCGATGGACGAGGAAGAATTTGAACGACGGGAACCTTGACGCGGCTGCCTTGATCTTCACGGCGGCATCGTCGCGCATGTGGCCTTTGACTTCGTACACGTTCGCTGATTTCCCTGAGAGCACGACGTAATCCGGCCAATACACACAGCCGTTTCCGATTCGCAGCCCGACGCCTTCGCGAATCGGGCGCGCGCCGTTGCCTTCAAGGAAGGCGGCAAACGCGGCCTCGGTCTTGTTCGGACCTCGCCTGTCCTGTCGCAGCGTCGGTTTCGCCGGCGCCACGTCGTGCGGATCATGCGACAGGTCAACGGCTGGCGGATTGCTCGCGAGCTGCGGGTTGAGCCGGCGGACGGATGCCGACATATGCGGACAGGCGTCGGTGATGGTGCGAGGGCGGGTCATGGCAACACCTCCTCATTCCAGAGACGGATGTCATTCTTGCACGCAAGGTCCGCGATCGCGTCGGACTCGGTCGCTCCGCAGCCCATGCGCATGCGCCCGTTGCGCGCTCCTTCGCAGCCCACTAGCCATCCAGTGCCTCCGTAGTTGCTGGCGATTTCCGGGTTGTAGCCGTCAAGCCATTGCGAGAGCCCAGCGAACCACTCCTCGTCATCTGTGCCGGGGAGCGAGCAGAACGTGACGACGCCGTGCGCCTTGAGCCAGCGCAACCGCGGCGACTCGCTCGCGACGTCCTCGGCGGGAAAGAGTTCGTCAGCCATTGGCCACCTCCTTGCGCACGCTCCGAAACGTCCCATCCGCCGCGCGACGACGGGCTTCGTCGTCCATCGCCTGTTGGTTGCGTTCGAGCCATCCGATCGCCTTGCCGCGGTTCTCCCCGCTGTAGTGGCCGAGCGCGTAGGCCGCGATGGCGACGACTGCGCCGATGATGATTGTTGCGATGCTCACGCGGCCTCCTTCCTGGCCCGCCGCAGGTTCGCGGCGATGTTGCGGACGTATCCAAGAGTCGCGCCAGTAGCTGCGGCAATCTCGCGCGGAGACTTCCCGGAGTGGAACAGCGCGACGACTTGAAGCCGCATCGGCGAGTTGTTCCCAAAGCGGCCTGGGTCACGCCCATTCTCGATAAGCACGCGGCGGACTGCACTCGTGGCGCGATGGACCGACATCGCGATTGCCGTGACGCTGCGGCCTGCGTCGTAGCCGGCGAGGATCCGCGCGACTTCTTCGGGAGTGATCGGCCTCTTGGGCTCGATCCTCTCCTCTTTTTTCGGCCGATGCGGGAGCGGCGCCGTTGCGCGCGGGAACACGCAGCCAAGGCGGATGAGTTGCTCGCGCGTCAGAGGCTCGATGCGATTCTGCGGCTGGCTGTGCCGCATCGGGCCGGCCGGCATTGTCGCCCATCGCGATGCACCCTCGCGGCAGGTTGCGCCGTTCCATGTGCTGCTCATGCGGCCCTCCTCTCAATCACGCGAAATCCGGCCGGGATAATCCGCTCGGCAACCGCCTTAGTCAGTCGCAGATCGTTCTCGAGATAGGCGAGCGCATGCGCCCGCTCTTCGTCGCTGCCATTCCAGAGGCTCGCGAACATAGCGCCGCTTCCGCTCTTGCGCCCGACGCCGAGCGTCGCGGCGGCAAGATCCAGGCTCACGGCCTGCTCTCGATTGCCGCACGCCCAGACGTCCATCGCGTCCACAAAGCAGCGATCCCAGTACCGACCGGAGCGAATCCACTGCGGCAGCGCGACGCGGAGAATCCACGAGCGGCGCAAGATGAACGGCAGGTCGAAGCCGAAGATATTCCAGCCGACGAGCGGCCAGCCGGAGCCGCCGCACTGCATCACGATCGACGAGAACGCCGCGATGATCTCGGCCTCGTCGCCGGCGAGCGTGTTGACCTTCTCCACTCCATCCTCACGGCAGTCGAGAATGCCGATGGCGAGGATCTTGCCGGTCGTCGCGTCCAGCGCGGCGCGCTCGATCCAGTCGAGTCGCTTCTGGGTGATGTACGCGGCAATCTTCTGCTCGTCCTTATAGTTGGCCGGCGCCTCGAACTTCGGGATTCGGTCCTCCAGTTCGGCCGTCGGCAGCGGGCCGGTTTCGATGTCGAAGACGATCACGACGCACCTCCTTTCTTGTCACCAAACAGCGCAGCCTCGTCGGCTGCGGCCTGGTCGGTTGCCGGCTCGGCGTCGATCGACTGCACCGTCTCGCCGGCGAGGAACTCGGCGGCATTGGCGGCGGCGCCGGCATCGGCCTTCGCGACATTGCGCAGCGTGTCCGGCTCGTCCGCGTCGGCGTCAAGCGCGTCACGATACTCGGGCGAGAGCGGGAGCCACTTACTCAGGCGGCGAAATGCGGTCTTCTTCGCCATCTCATTCCAGTCGGTGACCCACGGGCCGGACTGCCCAGCGCGCGAGCGGCGGCGGATGGCATCGATCTCGTCGACGCTCATGACCTCGGCCTTGGCGGAGCCGTCCTTGAATCGGGCGACGGCGAACGCTGCAAACACGTCTCCAGCTTTCTCGGGCTTGGCGTCATCGTCGCGCAGGAAGTGCGGGACGTGCTCCTTGATCTCGCCGAGTGAATAGCGGAAGATGTCACCACGGCGCACCACGTCGGCGTGCAGGTAGGACAGCAGGCCGGAGCGCATCGCGAGCTCAGCCAAGCCTTTGTAGTCGATAATCAACTGGCACTCCACCACGCCCCGCTTGCGGTTCTCGAACGGGATCAGGTGCGCCCGCCGGCCGTCCGGCTCAAGCCCGGTCTGCGCCAGCGACAGCATTGCGGAAAAGAACGAGGCGCGGTCGCACTCGCGGAGCTTCGGCGTGCGCGTCATCGCCGTACACGCGACGCGAACAAACCGCTCGGGCGGCAGGATCTTCGGGAGAACCTTGGCGACGGCATCACGGAATGCCGGCGACTCGATCTCGTTGCGCAGGGAAAGCTGGGTGTTCTGGTTGCTCACGATTTCGCTCCTTCCTGGTTCTCGATTTTCGCCGCCTCTTCGATCAGCTTCGCTGCCTTGGCGCGCAGGTCGCGCGCCTCATCTGCCGGACTGCCGATCTGAGCGGACACAATCTCAACGGCGTGTGCGAACGTCGGCACACACACGGCGCACCTTTCGCCGGCATGGACCGAGACGTGCGACGCCACACCGATCGGCTCGCCGTAATTGGACCATGCCACGGAGACGTGAGACACGTCGCGCCCCTTGATCTTGGCCGGCACCTTGGCGCGGATAATCTCGCCGATGTCGGATTCGCTGAGTTCGGCCGCGAGTGCGGCAATTCGGTCGGTGCTCATGCTGCCCCCCTTCCGTCGCCGCCGATGACGTCGGCCGGAAACTTGAGCTGATTAGGGTCGGCGACGTCCTCGGTGTTGTGCACCTTGCGCACGCTCCACGAGAGCTTGCTCTCGACCTTCGGCGCGGCGCTGTTCGGATTCCAGGTTACGGCGAACGCGACCTTGCACTTCGGTTCGCCCTCGTCATCGGCGTCCTGAAACGCCTTGAGCGCGTCCTTCGTGACTTCGCTGAAGCTCTCGCGGAGCAGGTCGGAGAACTGAGCGGAAGCGACCGCGATGATTGCGTCCTTGACGGTCGGGATCTTGGGTGTATCTGTCATGTCAGCATCTTTCGTTTTTGAGCCTCGGCGTTAACGCGCCGGGGCTTTTTGTTGGGTGGAAAATTCCCGCCGGCCCCGTCCAGTGGGGCGCTCGCCAGCCAGCGAGCCCGTGAGGCGGCGGTAGGGGAGCTTGTGGCCTTTGCTCGCGACGAACTGCGCGTTCGTGACGATGGAGCCGGCTACCTTGGCGGATTCATGCTTCGCCTGCTCGTAGTTGGTGAATGTCGAGTCGATCAGCGGCTTTCCGGTGTACGGCTCCGCAACGATGTATTCGGATTTCATGGTTGTTTTTGGTCTGCTGGGTAAGTTTCCGTCGTATTTTCGCACCCGCGACGGCGGTCGGAGGCCTTGTTGAACCGATGGCTCCGGGCTATCGAGGAAGGTCAGAGCTTGAGGGCTCGCGCCGCGTGCAGTTGCTCGCGCTCGCCCGCGGAAATTGGGTCGAGGAAAGCAGTCGCCGAGCTAGGCCCGGCGCCTGCGACCTCAACCCCAGTCCCGGCGCGGTCTTCGTTTCGCGCCGGGATAGTGAAGGCCGAGCCCGATCCACCAGCATTCTCGCGAGATGCCGCGCCTGATTGCTCAGAGCGTTCTAGGTTTTCGGACTCGGCCAAAGTGTCAGCGATTCCGCCGCCGTTTTCGGCGAGCTGGCGGAATGGCGAGAAGTCGAAGAAGTAGGAGCAAGCGTCGCCGGTGAGCGTCGGCGCGACGAACGCCTGTCGCTGCGGATTGCGCGATTCGAACTGCGCGCGGGCGCAGTCGGCGTGCTTGCTGCACGATGACGCGCGGCGAATGCAGAGTGAGAAGTCGGCTGCGGCGTTCACGGCTGCACCTCCTTGCGGGCGGCGTCGATGGCGGCGCGGTAGTTGCGAGTTGTCGCGCCCCTGTAGTTGTCGAGCGCGCTAGCCGACTCCAGTGCTTCTTTGCTCGGTGTGCTCATCGTTTGCCCTCCCGTTTCTCGGCGCGTTCAGACCTGCTCTCCGGCAGCATGAAACCGTGTTCGCTCTCGCGGTCGAGGTCGCGGCCGAGTCGGATCATGCAGACCGCGCCAATGATGCCGGTCGGCACGGCGACGAGCAGGACGAGTAGGGCGATGGTAGTCATGCGGCCTCCATTACGACGCGCGGCTCCTTCCGGCGAAGTCGGCACGCTTCTTGGCCTCCTCCTTCGCGCGAAACGCGAGCGGGATCGGCGAGCGGGACGCATGGTTGTAGACCGCCTCGAACATCTCAGACAGTCCCTCGATGTCGGGATAATTGCGGAGCAGGTGCGGGTGTGACTTGACCGCGCGAATCATCCTCTCGTCCGAGAACTCGGCGACGCGCACAAAGCGACTGATGGCTCCGGCCGCATTCGCAGAGCGAGCCCACGGCGCAAACTGCGCAACGACGCTCACCATGCGAGCGACGCGGTGCGCGTATTCAAGATCACGCACGCGGAACTTCCCTTCCTTGATTTGCTTCTGGACGTTGCCGGAGTGAGCGGAGTCCCCAACAAGGAGAGACGCGGCGCGCGCAACCGGCAGCTTGTGCTCCGTCGCGAAGGCAAGAAGCGTCTGCATCTCGCGATTGCCCTGCTTGGCGAAGCTGCCGACGTAGTCGTTCACATTCCACGGCGACTGACCGGCTGCGCAATCGGCAATGATGATGTCCTCGCGCTCCGTCTCGACGTAGAACACGGGGAGCGCGAGCGATGTAGCGACGGCGAGCCGGTTCTGGCCGTCGAGGACCTTGAGCTTGTCGCCGGTCCGTTTGACGAGAAGCGGGAACGGCAGGAATCCGTACTTCTCCATGCTCTTGCGGATCTTCTTTTGGCTAGCAATCGCGCGGCGAGTGTCGATCGGGCGATTGGTGATGTCGGTCGTGAACAACGAGTAGTTGCGGGTCTGATGCACTTTCATTTTGCGTCTGGGGTCAGTTGCCGAGTTGCGAGTTGCACCACGCGAGAACCAGCTTGATGGCGTCGATACGCTCGGCGTCTTTGGCGGGGATCTCTTCGAGGTGGGAAATTGCACCGCGCGCCATCATGAGGCCGCGGGCGGGCGGGACATACGGGCCGGACTTCGCGGCCGGCTGGGCTTGCTGCGACCGCTGCGGCGGCACCACGAACGGCACGGCGATCTCGCGCGGCTCGGGCTTGCTCGGCTCTTCAGTGGCGGCTTCCTCGGTCGGCTCGGCGCGCTTGGCGGGCGTCGGCATCTTGCGCTCCTTGCCGTCGGCGCCGACGCGCGGGGAACTGGCAGATTCTGCCAGTTGTGGCCGGGTGCGGTCGACAAGCTCGTGCGACACCGCGCAGACCTTGGCGATCTCGCGGGAGGACAGCTTCGGAAACTCCTTCAGCGCGATCTCGACGGCGCGGCGCTTGTCGGCGTTGGTGCGGCGCAGGCCGTGAGCGGCGTTCGCCCCGAGCGCAAACTTGACCGCATCGCAGCGCGTGCCGCTGCGCACCTCGGATTCGATGTCGCGGAACTCGCACTTCTGCGCCGCGTGGTAGCGGTGGAATCCGTCGGCGAGCCAGTAGTTGCTGCCGTCATGAAACACCACTACGGCCGGCATCTTCGCGCCGTCCTGCCATGCGTCGGCGAGCGTCGCGATATGGTCTTGGTCGAGACTGGCGCGGCATTGCGTGCCGCCGTCGAGACGAATCGATGAAAGGGCGAGGCTTTCGGTTTTCACGCGGCCTCCTTGTGGCGCGCCAAAAACTCATCGGCCGCGATGCGGAGCAGGTCGGACACGCGATACTTCCGCGACTCGGTGCTCTTGCTCTTGGCCAGCTTGGCGAGCTGTTTTGCCTTCTGGGTTGCAATGCGAGCCGAGATCACTCGGCCGTAGTCCGCTTTGTTTGCCATGCGTCCACTTGTGTAGACACACGTAGACAAAGCCAAGGATTTTCTCGTGCATCCATTTTGTGGAGTAGGGATTTCTCCTATGAAAAAGCCGCTTGCTTTTTGTCTACAATGACCGACGCCCGGCGCCTGACGTTGCGCATTCCGCGCGAGTCGGCCCTGCGTTTGGCCAACCTTTCGCGCGCGGTCGGGATCAAGCATGGCGCGATGGTGTCTCTTTTGCTGGATACGGTGTCGCGTATCGACGCTTCGGATTTCTTTGCCGAGGTTGCGCGCATCCGCAAGGCGGCAGAGTAGGGCGGCCGATTGTAAAAACCGGCGTTACAAAACCCGCTTTGCGTTTGTCTTGCAAACGGTGTGCGGGCGGACATGGTGGAGCACGTCAGAGGGCACGACGCCCCGAGACGCACAACCTCAAGAATCCTCCGAAAATGACCTACGAACAATACTCCATCCGAGTCGGAACCGATGCTGGCTACTACGGCTCGCAATGCACGGACGCCGACGCGCTCCGGATCGCTGCCGATGTCGCGAAACTGATCGAGGGCGAGTTTCCCGGAATCAACGTCACTACCGGAGAGACATCGAAATCCGTCACGGGTCCCGACGAAGCGACGCGCGACGAGATCCGCGAATGGGTGGAGAATCACTGGACCGCTGCGCTCTGACTCCTGATCGTCTGCCACAGCCCCGCACGACGGGGCTACACAGACGACCATGAGCAACAACACCGAAGCGCCAGCCGCCGGCTGGCATCCGATAGCAACAGCCCCGCGCGACGGCGCGAATATCCTGACGTGGGATGGACACTCGATCTCGATCGGGTACTGGCTCGACATCATGGGCGACTGGTGGGGCGCCGACGATTGCGCGCTCTGCTCGACACCGACATACTGGATGCCGCTGCCGCAACCGCCGACGGAGGTCGCACCATGAGCACCCGCAAACCCAAACCCCGCGGGCGATCGTTTGCCCGCGGCAACAAGGCCGCAGCCAAAGGCGAGCCGCGCACGGTGCCGCTGAGCGTGCGCCTGCCTATGAGCACGGCCGAGAAACTCGCCGGGCTCGCCTACGGACGCGGCTCGCGGGCAGATGTGCTGATCGAGCTGATAGACGAGGCGGCGGAGGTGCGCGGCGTAGACGAGCGCGACCACGCGGCCGCGCTCACGACGTAGCGACTACGAGCCCAGAAATAGCCGCCAGCCGGCCCCGGTGCTTGCCCCCACAGCGCACGACCAGGACCGACTGGCCTAGCTCGGTAGAGCAGCCCGCGGGACGAGCGATCGAGCGTGACCGTGACGGGCGGGGGCTGGAGCAGGCGGATGCGCATGCGCTACTCTACCACGGGCGCCGGACAACGGCTGTCCGGCGGTCACCCGACGATTCAGCGTGCCAGGAATCGCGGAGCGCTCGCGGAGGTCACGCAGTTGGTACGACCCAGTCGAGGCGTAGCGCTGCAATGAGTTGGCCGAGCGCCGCGTCGCCCAGAGGATGGGCGAATACGACGAGCTCTCCGATGTCCCCCTGCATCCCGAGCGAGTCACGTAGCGTGATCGCTCCTGACTCATAGAGCGCACCCATTAACAGACCAGAATCCGATGCGGTGAGCGTGGCCGAGACAGTGTCGCCGGACCCTGTGATCACGTCCGCGCGAGTCGCCGCACCGATGCGCTTGTATGCGCGGAACCCATAGCAGTCCCACGCCGATACAGACTCGGCGGCAGTCAGGACCACTTTGATGTCCGTGCTCGTTCCGCCCTCGCATTGTAGTACGCCGTTGGATCCATCCGATTTGTAGCCCCATTGCACCGCGAACTTTGTGGCGGAGTTATAATCGTTGCCCGCCCCGGACGCACCGATTGCTAGGCAGCGCATATTGTCCACCGCTGTGGTTTGTCGGCCGACAAAAACTATGGTGAAATTGGCGAGGTCGACGGCCGGGAAGCCAGCGGCGAGCAGGTATTGAGCGCCTGAAAACCGGACTACCGGTAGGCCGTTATGCGCCGCTGCTACGAGCAGCGGTTGCGCGTCGCTGCTCGCTTGGGAGAAATGGTATCCATGTCCGCTCTGATCCCGCCATGTCGCCACGGCGTCACCGTTTTCGGCGGTTGTACCGTCTGCGCGAAGAGTCCCGGCGGTGGCGCGATACCATGCTACCGGCCTCAGCGCGGTGATCATTTGCGCCGAGGTAGCAACACCGCCGCCGGTCCCACCACCAGGCCAGTCTCCCCCGTCCCATTTCGGGGGACCGCCGGCGACAGCGGAGATGCGAGCGAGCGCGGCGGCGTTGGCCAACGCGGCCTGTTTGCCGGCGACTGCTGTGCCGAGGTCGTCGAGTTCGGACTCTAGCCCGGTGATAGCCGCGATCTCGTGCGTGTGTCCGGAGACGGCCAGACCGGAGAGCGCACCGGCGAGTGGTCGCCGCTCCCAGTCGGACAGGGCCTGTCCGTGGCCGGAGATGCAGTGCCAGCGCCAACCGGGATCGTCGGCGCGGAGACACGAATCGCCGGGTGCAACAAACGCGGGCTCGGCGAGGAGCGTGGTGCTGTCGAGCGTGTGCAGCGCGAGCATCGCGGCCTCGTCGGCGACGGTGCCGTGGTCGCGGGCAAATCCGGCGATGGGCTCGTGGCCTAGCACCACGAGCCGGCGGTCGGGCGCGACGGTGCATGACAGCTCCTGCGACTCCAGCGACGTGGCTACATTGATGCCGAGCCGATTACGGAGCAGTCCGTAGAGTGAGCCAACAACAGCGACGGCGCGGGCGATGGTGCTCATGGTGCGATGACGGTCCAGAGGCCGGCGGGACAGATCGAGTCGAGCACGGCGAGGAGCGGGCGGGACTCGGCGGCGGAAGGATGGGCGCAGCGGATGTCGCAGGCGGAGCAGGTCTGACCGCCGGTGGCGACGTGCTCACACGCGCGACAGGCGGCGATGCGGGTAGCGAGCCATGGGCGCGGATCGGGCGCGACCGGGACGGGCGCTGGCAGTGGCTCCATGCCAGCGGTGAGTTGCGCGGGCGTGAGCGGCTCCGGTGAGCGCTGCGGGGTGATGGGTAGATGCCAGCTCATGCGACCTCCACGAGTGTCGACGCGATACGGGTCTCGTAGCCGGCAGTCGGCTCGACGACCTGCCAGTCGATGCCGCCCTCGCCGTCGAGGTCGGCGATGAAATAGTGCTGGCGCGTGCCGGCGGCGGACCATGAGCCGTCGCCAGTCGGTGCTCCGGCCTCGTCCACGGGCCGGCTCTCCAGTGTGACCGTGACACGGTAGCGGCCCCACGGACTGAGGCCGATGAGTGTCGGCACCTGCTCGGCCCCCTCCGTGTGCTCGGTCCGGTAGCGGGCCTCGCGGTAGACTCCGGTGATGCCGGTCGTCGGCACGGTGCGGATCGCTGTCGTGGCCGCGCCCCACTCGGGAGAGCCGGACATGAGCCGCGAGATCGCAGCGTCCGGTGTATCAGGATTGCTCAACGTGCGGGTGGCGTTCCCGCAGAATTCTACGCCGCAGTCACCAAGCGCATTACCACAGCAGCCGTAGCCATTTCCGATCGCGCCGCAGGTGTTTGTGCAGGTGCGGACGAGGTGTGCGACCAGGACCGGAGCAGCGGTGCTCGGCGGCTCGCCGATGCCGCTCGTCTCGGCACCGCAATATCCGCCGGCCGTCTGCACACGCTGCCAAAGCGCCGCAGTCGGCTCGGTGCAGCCTACCCACGAGCGCGGGCCGATCGGTGTGTCCGTGCGGGTCGCGATCAGCGTCCTGTTCAGCGGGTCGTCGTCGTAGTCCTTGCGCACTACAGTGCCGCTCGGAGTCTCAGTGCGGTAACGGAGCGGCGGAGAATCCTCGACTCCGTCATACGGAGCGTACCCGCAATATGACCACGTGCCGCCGCGGCTCTGCACGGCGATGGAGCCGACGCCGGTGGAGCCGTTGAGGTCGTCGTAGGTGCCGGGCTGCGGGTCGTCGGTGCTGGGGCCGCCGCCGATCCCGACCATATCGCTGTAATCGATATCCGGATTCTCAACCTCGGCCGCCGGGTCTGTCGCATGCTCGTCCGTCGCCGCGGCCCACTCCCAGATTGACGCCGCCGTCTCGCGGCAAATCAGGTCGACGCCAAGTGCGCCGCCGGCTTCGACGGAAAACTTGCACTCCTGCACGCGGAACACCTTCGGATCCCAGCCGAAGCGCGTGTTGTTCACCGCGATGGTGTCGCCGGCCTGCACGCGAAGCGCGGAGAGATTGCATTGCAGCGTGAGCACGCCGCCGAGACGCGACGCGCGCTCGTGGATCTTCGCGAGCCGCTGCGCCTGCGATGCCGACGAAACCCACGCAAGGTCGAGGTCGGCCGGGATCTCCTCACCGTCCGCGGTGATGTGCGCGGAGTCGCGAAACTGCGGGATGTCGCGAGGCTGATAGAGGTCGACGGGCGACGTGTAGGAGCCCTTGACGATGTTGCAGACTTCGCGAATTCCGGCCGCCGGCTGAAACTGAATCGGCCCGCGCAGATCGCCCTCGTCGAGAGTGATAGTCGGCGCGACGTAGGCGCCAGCGTGGCAACGAAACTTGCCGCCGGCATAGACGAGAGAGCCGGCCATCGTCGCCAATATCTGCTCAATGACGACTGCCGGCTCGGCGTCGGTCGTAAACGTGCCGTCGCAGCGATACCGAGGCTCGGTTCCGCCGCCCGCAAGCGTCACGCCCTCGTCGCAGATATTCGCCGCCGCGATGAATGACGCAACGTCAATCTCACCCGCGGTCGCGCCGAGTCCGAATGTCTCGTTGGTCAGGTAGTCGAGCAGGATCAACGCCGGGTTGCGCGAGAACGCCGTGATCGACGTGCGCGGATCGAGCACCCTCTTGCCGCGCATGATGACGGAGAAGTTCGGGAGACCGCCGGCATAGACTTCAGTATCGTATGTCAGCCGGCACGCAATGTAGGTGATGCCCTTGAGCGCGTGCGCCGTCGTCCATGCGCCGCCAGACATCGCAATCAGTCCGGCGTCACCGGTCGTCTGGTCTCCGAGGTGCGCGTTGATCCACAGCTTTCCGGCGTACTTGCCGGCCGTTACGGCGCCTGTTCCGTCTGGCGTGACCTGCACGTCCTCTACGAGGTACGCGCCGATCTGGTCGCACTCGTGGGCGGCGAGCATGAGCGCTATGCCGAGCGTAGAGTTCTTGTCGCCGGAGACATGGATGAACGAGATCGGCCCGGACGCGCGCGTCTCGCCGTACACAATACGTCGAGCCGGCGACGGATCTCGCGACATCGTGAGTTGGCTACCCGAGCCGGAGCCAAGGCCCTTGCCCTTGCTCTTGTTCAGGATGCGATTTATCGCATACGCGGCAGCAACCTTGACGATTGCGCCGACGGTAATCCCGGCGATCAGCTTCGTAGCTAGGATTTTGACGACGACCGGAATGACTTGCGGCATTACTCAACCCTCCACGCCGATCGGCATTTGATGGTTTCGACGGGCGCGAGTCCGACGGGAGCGGCGAAAAACGAGTTCGCGCCATCGCACACGCCGAGCGAAATCCGGCCGTTGATCTCGACGGACACGACGTCGCCGCGTCGCGCCATCGCTACGGGCTGCTTCTTCGCTCCGTGTGCCTCGGGGATGCTTTCGATCCCGCCGGCTTCACGGATGACGCGAGCGGCGCCGAGCTCGGTGCTGTAGCTGCGATGGTACGCCATCGGGTCGCGCCCGGTGAGCGACGCGACAGCGCCGGCCGTGAACGCGCAGCAGTCGTGCGAGCCCCACGCAAACGGCGTCGCGCGCCTGGACTCGATGAAGTCGGCAAGGCGCCGCTCCCATCCTTCGGTTCGTTTCGGCGTGCTCATAGGTGCCACCTCACCATGATTGCGGCGCGCTGCGACGCGATGCTCGACGCGGACTGCGCGGCCGTGTTGGAGTTCGTCGGCCCCCAATTGATCGTCTTATCGGCGATGCGGGCGATGAACTCGAGTCCGAGGTCGCCCGGGTGAATCGCGATTTGTTCCTCGTGCGTGTAGCGCGACACGCGCGACCGGCGGAAGTCCACGAGGCGGTTCTCGCACTGCACGGAGATCGAGCAGGTGTCTCCGCCGTCGTCCATCGATAGGAGGTCCATCCGTCCGCCGAAGACCTGAAACGGATCGGCGGCGAGGGTTCCAGCCTCATCGGTAAAGCCGAGGAAGAGTTGCGCCGTGCGCCCCCGGCAATTCGCCGCGAGCGCCTCGGGGAGCAGGCTTGAAGGGATACCGCAAAGCGAGAGCGTGAGACCGCGGGCCGCGACGTCGACACCCTCCTCAATGTCTGAGATGTCGGCGAAGCTACCGACGCCGGACCATGTGTTGCCGCCCCATGTGATGTTCCCGATTCCCGTGTGCGCGCGGATCGCTCCGCCGACGAAATCGAGGTAGGCGAAGAGGATCGGGCGAACGGTCTCCGCCTGTACCTGCGCCGTGTTGGTTGTGCCGAGGTCGCGCGCCATGGTCAGGGAATCACCTGCTCAACCGTGAAGGAGAAGCCAAAGAACTTCGCCGTGTTGATGTCCCACGAGACCGCGTTGCCAGCGTCGGCGAGACGGACGGTCATCGGCGACGTGACGCCGGTCGGTACGTAGTTTGTCACGACAAGTTGGAATGTGTCGTTGTTCCTCGCGAGGTCGCGCAAGAACGCCATCCATGCGAGCGCGGTGGCTGTCGTGCGGAGCGGCGGAAGCGTGAGCTCGAACACCCACCGCTCGCCCTGGTGAATGTAGGTCTGCGCCTGAAAAGTGAACGGCGAGACGTTGCGAGCCTTCGCGCGCTGGTAGTGCGCTTTGACGCTCTGCCAGCCGGGCGCCGATGGTTTCGTGAGGGTTGCCATGGTGGTGATGGTGGTGATGGTTACGCCGCCGAGAGAGCGCCGAAGCCGCCGCGGCGCCGTTGGATCGCATCCATGACGCCGGACTTCGCGGCTTCGTAGGTTTGGCGAAGTCCCTCGGCAAGCTGGGCCTGCGAAACGCCGGCCTCGAACTTCTGAACGATGGAGACCGAGAAGCCTCCGCCGCCTCCGCCGATGGCTTCGCGTAGTCGGTCGTTGCTGACGATGGTTCCGGCGGAGTCAGGCACGAACGCCTCGACTCCCTCCTCGCCGACGAACGACACCTTGCCCTGCGAAGGCCGTCCGCCGTCCGCGAAGAATCCGCCGAAGAGTCCACCGATGGCGCCGATGATTCCGCTGCCACTGCCGCCGGAAGACCCAGAGCTGAAGAGCGAAGCGAACAGCGGCTCCGTGATGTTCTTCCGCAGCGCGAGGCGAAGGAGGTCGTCAGCCAGTCCTCCGAGCACGTCGGAGAGTTTCTTGCCGTCGACGATTGCGTCCTCGAACGCCGAGGAAAACGTCATGCCGAGCTGGCGAGCGGCGTCCTGCGCACTCTTTGCGCTGCCCGCGATCTTCTCGTTTGCCTCTGCGGACTTCTTGTCGATGGACCCGAAGAACTCGTCGAGCTCCTTGTCCATCACCTCGACTTTCACGTCTGCGATCTTCTCGTTCAGGTCGAGGCGCCGCTCCTCAAGGTTGACCGCCTTCTCGAGCCCGGCAGCCGTACGGCCGTCGTACTGCGCAATCTCGGCAACTACGCGCGCGCGTTCCTCGATCAGTGCGTTGAGTTGCTCGGATGGCGTGAGCTTGTCGAACTCGGCTTGCGTCTGGCGTTCGCCGATTTCGAGCATGCGCTCGTTCAGCTCTCGTTCAGCCTGTTTGAGTTCGATCCGCTTCTTCGTGGCCTCGGCCTCGAGTCGGAACGCCTCGGCGGAGTCCGTGCGGCCGGCCTCGACTGCGGCTTTCTGCAGCTTGGCGGATTCCTCCTTCAGCCTGTCGATCTTCACGCCGAGCGACTCGCCGACAAGGTCCTCCTGCTGGTATGCATCCAGCATCTTCGCGTAGGCTTCGGCCGTCTTGCGCGCGGCTTCCTCCGCTGCCTTCGCGGCCTCCTCAAGCTCCTTCTGGCGCTTGGCTGCCTCCTTCGCTGCCTCGGCCGAGTTCTGAGCCGCCTGCTCGGTTTCGGCGTAGGCATCACTTGCGGCATCCCACCCGTAGACGGCGGCTCCGGCCAGATAGCCAAGCCCCTGCCCGACCTCGGCGAACAAACTGATTCCGCTCGCAATCCATTTGTCGATCTCTCCGCGAGCATCGGAAAACAGCGCCTTCGCCTGCTGGATGCTCGAGACCGTGCTCGGGTCGATTCCGGGGATCTCGTCGATGTTCTCGATGACGTGGCGAATCTCGCGATTGACGAGTGAGAGCGCGTTTTCGGCGCCGAGGAAGCCGAGGCCGAGTTTCATCCCGACCTTGCCCATGTCGTCGTTGATCTTCTTCGCCGCCTTGCCGATCTCCGAATGCCAGCTCTTGCCCATCCGCGCGATCTTCGCGTTGGCCTTATTGATCTGCGCCTGAAGGCTGTTCAGCTCCATGTCGAGCTTCACGTTCAGGCTGCCGACTGTCATGTTTGCGCCCATACTTGGTGGTTATTTGCTGCGCTTCTTCGACTTTGATTTGCGGACTTCCGCGAGTTGCTCGGCCTTGATCTTGAGAGCGACGCCGAACGTTTCGCCGAGCGTGCGCATCGCCTCGCCTGACGCCTGCGCGATGGCCGGCCGCATGAACGGCTTTGCCGCAACGGTCCCTCCGCCCTTCTTCGCGTGACCAAACTCGACGAGGTGCGCGTACTTCGCGGGCTGGCGGCCGTCGGGCCCGCGGAACTTCGACTGCGGGCCGATCACCGCAATGGCCTTGTCGCCGCGCCGGTACGGTTTCACGCGCCACCCGATCGACTCGCGGAGCGCGCCAGTGTCCTCTGTCGCCAGATTTCGCGCGGCTTCAACGACGGGCTGCGCCGCGTGCTGCACGGCGACAAGCGCTGCCTCGCGCGCAGCCTTCTTGCCGACGGCGCGCAACGCCTTCTCGAGATCATCGATACCGTCGATGGTCAGCCGGATCATTCGCCGCCCTCCATCTCGTCCGCCGCGAATCCGGCCATAAAGTCGTCGACCGAGAACGGCGCCGTGTTCTTCCCGCGGTTCGCGTTTGCCAGGATCATGGCGAGCACGGCAGTCCGCGACTGCTCGCGGCGCTGCTTGCGATACCATGCGCGCTGATGGGCGGTGAACTCGGCGGGTGTCATGTCGAGGAATTCGTCGCGGCTGATTCCTAGCTCGACGCGGGCGAAGGCTTCGGCGTCGAGCTGACGGCGTTTTTTGAGGACGCTGCGGCTTCGGCTTCAGCCGCTGCCTTCACAGCGTCGGCGAGCTGCTCGACGCTCGTGAACGCGTCGGCGAGATGTTCCGGCGTCGGGAACTTTTCGGCCGACTCGTAATCGAGCATCGCCCACACGCGGTCGAACGCGGCCGTGTTGCGGTTGCGCTTGCCGAGCGAGAGCGCGCGATACAGCGCGCGCATCCCGCCGCGGAGCTCGACGACGGTCGTGCCGACGGTTGCCCGGATGGTGAGTTCGCCGCTCATGGCTTAGGCGGCAGGGGTGATCGCGCCGGTGGGCTTGACGGTGAGCGTCGCACTGAGGGCGCCATTCACCGGGTTGCCGATTGTCACGCCTTTGATGTATCCGGCGAACGTGTATATCTTCGTGTCCTTGGTCGTCACCTTGAAGTTGGTGAGCGTGTTTGCCTGCGCGCGCGTCACCATCGCGGCGTGGTGGGTGTTTGTGCCATCCCAGCCGTTGATCGGGACGGTGATGGACGGCGTGCGGATGACGCCGAGGACGGTCTCCTCGTAGTCTCCGGCGGAGTCGTGTGAGGTGACGTCGATCTCGTCGCGCTCGCCAACGAGCGGAAGGTCGAAGTCGCCGACGCCCGGAATCGTCGAAAAGACGCTCGGGCTGGTGCTGGATTCGTAGGCGAAAATCGCCCCTTTGGCTGCCATCTTGGCCATGGTATTTGCTTTCTCTTACTGCGGTTCTGTTTGAGTTGAGCCGCTTACGGGGCGGCGATGAAATCAATGTCGACGTCGGATCGGAACAGCGGCGGCACCGGCTCGTTCTCGACGGTGTCGCGGATGTTTGTGACGATGCCGCGGGCAGAGTTGCCAAGCGCGACGTCTTCGAGCGCGGCGCGCACGGCGTTGCGCAGGTCGTGCGCGGCCGTGAATGTCGCAGCGAAACAGGCAAACTGCATCGATGTCTGGTCGAGAGTGGCCGGCCCATCGTGCGAGTTGATCGGCGACGTGCTCACGCGCTGCCAGACGACGAACGGAAGCGCGGCAGACTGCGGCGCCTGCACTGGATACGACCGATCGCCAGCAATCGCCGTCACGCCAACGTGCGCCGAGAGCGCGGTGAAGATGGCTTCGTCGAGTGTCACGACTTGGCCTCCGTGAGCCAAAGCTCTTGCCAACTGTGGCGCGTGCCCGAGTCGGCAACGCGCGTCACCTCGTAGGTGATGGAGCCGTTGACGATGCGGTCCTTGACGGTGACGCCGGAGCCGTGGCGAATGGTGGCCTTGAGCGAAACGACCGCCTGAAGTTGCTGCGCCATTACAGCCTCGCGCCCGCTGATCGGCTCGAACGAGGCCCAGACCTGCGCGAGATCGGCCCACGTCTTGATGACGCTGCCGTTCGCCGCGCGCGCCTCGGTTGCGCGCTGGATCGTCACGAGGGTGTCGAGCTCGCCGGGGTTCATGGCTTCATTCCGGGCGGTGGCGCAGCGGGCAGGCTGCCTTGTCGCAAGTGCGCTCGCGCACGTCGCGCACCCATTTGTAGATCATGTAGGAGGCCGTGATCGCAGCCACGATGATGCTCGCCACGTGCGACCACTGGGCCAGCGTGAGCGACCCGATGGTGCCTAGGATGCCCTTGGCGGCGGTGGCGTTGATGATGTCGCGCATGATGTGGTGTCAGCGTTGGAAAACGGAGCGGATGAGCCCGCGGATATGATACGCGAGCCGGCGAAGATCCTCGCGGGCGCAGGCGGCGAAGAGGGTGACGGCGGGGCGGTTCATTGCGTGACCTCCTTGCGGATCTCGTGGACCGTCGCCTTCTCGTCGCGGTTCATTGCATACGAGAGCCGGTCGAAAACATGTGCGTCCAGCCAGCGGCGGGTGGCCTCATCGGCCTGCTCGTAAGCAGCATCCAGCACTGGCACAGCGGTCTTGGCGACGGCGGCAACCTTGCCGGTGCGTGTCGCGAGTTCGGCGGCGAGGTCGCCTCGCTTCTGGTGCTTCCATGCCCAGACGGCGAACCACGTGACGAGCACGATCAGCACGCCACCGACCGCCCACAGGAACCACGGCGCGCCGACGATCTGCGCGGTGCCGAAGCAGAGCAGCGCACCGACACCGGAAACGACCGCCAGCGGGCCGACGCGGCGGATTGCGGCGACGCCACCAATGGCAAGCCCGATGCCGAGCGAACCGATGGCGACGGCCATGCAGCCGAAGCCGATGCGGTTCAGCCAAGCGACTTGCGAGCGGAGTACGCCGTTGCGCGCCTCGTCGCGGGCCTTGGCGAGCGCGGCCTCGTTGGCGATCCGGTTGCGCTCCGACTGGGCGATGAGTTCGGCGGTGAGCTTGTCGCGCTCAGCGGCGAGGCGGGCGGCGGTGGCGCGCAGCTCGACGATCAGCGCGGCGTCGCGCCTGCCGGCCTCGGCGGCAGCGAGGGCGTTCTGCCGGGCTTCCTCGGCGCGGCCGGCTTCGACGAGTGCGCGACGCTCAGCGGCGGCAGCTTGCTCCTGCGGGTCGGGCGTGATGTCGGAGAGTCGTCCCTGCGCGACCGTCAGCTCGTTCACCGCCACAGGCGAGGCTTCGATGTTGGGCGCCGTGGCTGCGGCGTTCACATTGGCCGAGAGCTTCTCCAGTCGCTCCCTCTCAGCATCCTTCGCGGCTGCCTCAGCGTTGCTCGCGACGGTCTGCGCGGTCACGACCGGCTCGCCGGCACCAGCGGGTGCGGCAGGTTTGGATGCTGGCTGCGCCACGCAACCAGCGAGCGCGAGGAGGGCGATAGCGGAGAGGCGGGTCATGGGGCGGTGTTTCACTTCGCGGCCTTTCCGTTTTCGAGAGCGGATACGCGGGCGCGGAGGGTGTCGTTCTCCGCCTTCAGCTCCTTCACAGCGTTGACGAGTGCGGCGATGATTGGACGGTCGGAGAGCGTGAGGAACTCGGCGGCTTCGCGCTTCGATTTCCGTACCTTCTTGCCGGTGCCGTCATCCTCCTCGGTGTCGACAGTCTTCATGGTGCCCACTGCCTCCGGGATCGCGTCCTGCACGTCCTGCGCGATGAATCCGACGTTCACGTCCTCGGTATTCATCCCTGACTCGCGGTTCCAGTGGTAGGTGCGAGGCGTGAGTTTGAGTACGTCTGCGAGGCCTCGCGTGAAGGATCCGGTGACGGTCTTGAGACTGGCATCAGAAGAGGCGGTGACGTTGCCGGAGGAGTCGGTCACCAGTGTCCCGGCACCGTAGGCGTTCAGCTTCACGGCGCCAGACGCAGCATCTATCACCATCCGCTCCGTATAGGTTCCCGTATCCACACGCCGACGGCCAAAAGAGATTCTTCCTGCGTCGTCTCCGGTCGCGCCGGCGAACAGTGAAAGTTCGCAGGAACCTCCCGATAGATTGATGCCAAGTCCAGCGTTCGCGTAACTATCTTTATATATGTACTGAACGACGCCGGTTGATGCTCCAAGATCAAGACGTGCGGCGGGTGAAGTCGTACCGATGCCGACTCCTGTGGATGTCCCATGCACAAGCGCCCCATTCAAATTGAGCAGATAGGTGCCATCAGCAGCCTTGCCGATACCAATGCGGGCGAACTGCGGTGTGCTGGTCGTGGCAATACTCTGAGGCAACGACAACGTGGGATTACCCGCAGCCCCATCACCGTTCGTCACGATGACCTGATTGGCGGTGCCGGTGATGGAGGTGATGCCGCCATCAAAGTCCTCGAGCGCGTCCGCGATCTTTTCGTCTACCGTGCGGCTGTCGTTCTTCGGATCTGGCTCGGCCGCCGGAACGATGGTGTCGCGCGGGAACTGCGAGATGAGCGCCTCGTCGATGCTGTACGTCGAGCCGGCGACGTACGGCGTCCCAGCGATGAAGATTGATTTCCGGAATGTGACTGAGACGTCTGCCATGGCTTGTCGTGGTTACGCGCTGAACACTCGATTCGCCCACAGGATCGCGGCGAGTGAGTGCGGGATCTCGTTGACGATGTTGCCGACGTTCACTGGGAGCCGTTGTTCGTACCAGTGCGCGGCGATGAAGATGACGGCTTGCTTGAGCAGTGGGCGCGCCGCAGTGCCGCAGACGTAGCGCACGCGAACGGCGGCCGGCAGTCTGGCGGTGTCTGGCCAGTCCTGATCGACTTTCAGCACAATCGCGCCGGGCTCGCTTTGTGTGTCGACGGTGTAGACGGAGGGATCGAGCGTCTGCTCTTCTCCAGTCTCGTCGAGGTACTTGACCGATGAAATGGAAACGACCGGCGCAAACCCGAGACGCAGAACGCCGTTGCTCGGAAATGCGTCGGCCGTGTATTCGCGAGTCTGCTCCGCGAGCGCCCGCCCCGTATGCTGCTCCGCGTGTTCGCGCGCAGCCTGAATCAGCGTGCCGAGATAGCTGTCATCCGCGCTGTGCGTCACTCGGAGATGGGTTTTCAGTTCGGCAACGCTGACAGGCTCAGCGGTCGGAGCAGTGATGAGGCGGTCGCTCATTTGGTTGCCTCCACTCGCGGCAGCGGGAAATTGCGCGTCGGCTCAGCCGCTCCGCGCTGAATGAGCTCGGAGGCCTCGACTGGATCGAGAGCAACAATGTCTCCGTCGCACCGGGCCTGCCCGCCGGCGACGACTCCCTGTGTGATGAGCACGACGACAAGCCCGTCGGTGCGACAAACTTCAGCCGGAGCATCGAAGAACTCGATCTCGATCCCGAGCATCGTCGCGGCCGAGATGAATCGATCGCGGATCGTCGCGTAGATGCAGTCTGGCGGCGCCACGGATCGGAACTCTTTCGCCGCGTGTCCTCCGCCTCCGTCGATTCCGACGCACACGATTTTCGACACGCCCATTATGTGCAAGATCTGCACCGCGCTGCCGATGGTGCCGTGCCGCACCGAAAGCCCGCGGGAGAGCAGGGCGGCGACGTCATAGCCGGCGAGGCGCGTGTCGGGAACGTCGTCGAAGCGCACGAGCTCGCACGGCCACGCGCTCGGGTTGCCCATGCCCGCATCGTCTAGCGTGCGGGCGGGCTGAAAGAGGACGTGGGCCGAGTCGTAGAGATCGACCCACGGAAGAACGCCGTCATTTGCGAAACAGTACGTGACGGCTGGAACGTAGCGGACGGACTCATTGACCGCGCAACGCAACGGGCCGGCCGAGCCGAAGTCGAAGTGACTCAGGCTCGGACCCTTGCCGAACAGCCACGCGGTTTCACCGCGGTGCAGTCCGACGAAATCCCGTAGCGTGCGCGTCATTGCGTGGGTGCGACTCAGGCGCCGAGGGCGTCGAGCATCGCGGCGAACGACTTCGGACGGACGACGCCGCCGTCGTAGTAGGTCGAGGCCACGAGGCAGTACGTGCCGGTCTTCGCGGAAGCGCTGTCGCGGATGAGCTCGAGCGAGATGCCGCCCCAATAGCCGATCCAGTAGTCGGCGAAGTTGCCGAAGAAGATCGCGGAGGCGACGGCGCCCGAGCTGCCCTTGGTAAGCGTGCGGCTCACGGCGTTGGTCCACAGCGGCGAGTATCCGTTAAGCAGCCCGCCGTTGCGGTCGTCGAGGATGGTCAGCGAATCAGTCGAGCTGATCTTCGCGGTCTGCTTGAGCTTGCCGCGAATCTGCCCATTCGAGACGTAGTGCAGATTACCGAACACGGCGTTGTTCGCGTCGACGGCGGTTTCGAGGCCGACGATATGCGCCCAGGTCGGAGCGGCGCCATTGGCGCCGCCAACCACGGAGCCGATGCCGGAGGTGCCGGCGATGCCCTTGGCCTCGCTGGTGCCGCTGCCGTGGAAGAACGCGGCTTCCTGCACGGCCAACATCTGGTTCGTGATGTGCGCGCGGACGATGGCCTCGATCGCCTGCGGGGACTGCTTGAGCAGCTGCTCGGAGATGTCGATGAAGGCCGGCAGGCGCTTCGGAGTGAGCGAGAGCTTCGCGGTGGTGGGCGTGTATTCGCCGGCCGATTCGTTCTCGGTCTTCTTCACGGGGGCGGTGCCGCTCACGAGACGCGGGATGTCGAGATTGCCGACGAGACCCTCAAGCACAGTGGCGCCGGCTTGGCGCATCACGGAAGCGTTGAAGAAGTCATCGAGCAAACCGGCCTTCTCGGTGGCGATGATCATGCCGCCTTGGTCACCGGCAACGCTCGTCTGCCCGGTGGCGGTGAGGTCGCGGCGCTCATGGCAGCGGCGAACGAACGAGCGGGGGAGGAACAAGCCGGCGCTCTCGATGCCGGCGCTGCGGGCCTCGCGCTCGCCTTCCTGCACCATCTCGGCCTCGATGCCGTCAAGCGTCGAGCTCGCACCCTTCGCGCTCGCGTGCATCGAACGCAACATGCGGCCGATGTCGAAGCGGGCCATGTCGCGCTGTTCGCCATCGGTGAGCTTCGGCGCGCGCTGGCTTTCGATGGCGGCCTGACGGGACTCGATCGCGATGGTCGCGTCGATGTCCTCGACCTCCTTCTGGATGGTTTCGATCTTCGAGCGCTCTTCGGCAGTGAAGGTGCGGCCGGCATTGATGACGGTGTCGGAGAGGGTGCGGGCTTCCTTGGCCTTCGCACCACGCTTCTCGAGCAGTTCTTTCAAACGCTTCATGTGTGTCCTTTGTGGTGATGCGGGGATTACAGGCACCGAAGCGCCATCCCGCGAATGGCGTCCCGGGTTGCCGCGCTCGCGTCCTCGGTGGACTTGCGAGCCGTGGCGAAATGTTGGTCGCGCTCCTCGGCGATGGCCTTCAGTTCGGCCGTGCCGTCTTGGCTGCGGAACGACGCCGCAGAGCGCGCGGAAATGGCGGTGTCGGGATACGCCGGCCAGACAACCGGCGAGACCTCGAACAGATCGACGTCGAGCAACGTCCGCACGTCGCGATCCTTGCCTTCGTCCCACTTAACCGAGCGGGCCGAGAACCCGAACGACATGGAGTCAACGAGCTTCGCGCGGACGCTGGCGAGCACGTCGCGGTTCTGCTGCGTATCGATCAGGCTGATCTCGACGCGCAGGCCGCGCTCGTCCTCGGCGAGCGAGAGCGTGTCAGGCGAGCGCGCAAGGATGGCGTCGCTGCGGTGCGACCACAGCGCCTTGACGTCGGGCTGCTCCTTGAGCGTGCGCGAGAACGCGCCGCGCTGGATGCGCTCAACCCACGGCTTGCCCCATCCGTCGAACGGCAGCGAGTCGCTGTCGAATACGGCGGCGTGGCCTTCGAGGATGCCGATGAAGCCGGAGTCCTTCGCGGCCTCGCGGACGGTGAGCCCATGCAGGGCGCGGGTTTGGATCGTCTTCATGCGGTGACTTTCTCCTTCGCCGGCGCGTCAGCCGGTCCGATGTTGAGCGGGACGCGATGGATACCGCCGACGTTGTCCGGCAGCTCGGGCAAGTCCTCGAGCCGGCGCACGTCGTTGATCGAGTAGATGCCGTTCGTGAGGCCAGAGACGTATCCGGCCATGCGATCCGCGAAGGCGCCGCGGAGAATCGCGTTGAGATTGAACGAGACGTAGTAGCCGGCATCGCGGTCGCGCTGCGAAAGCAACGTCGAGTTCATCCGGCGTTCCCAGCGGACGAGTCGCGGGCGGAGCGTGAACACCTGAAACGCCAGCTGGATCTGCTCCATGCCCGATCCCCAGCTAGTCGACTTCTCGGTCGACTGGAGCAGGAACAGCGGCACGCCGTAGAAGCGGGCGATGTCCTCGATCTGGAACTGGCGCGTCGCCAAGAACTCGGCATCCTCGTTGCTTATGCCGATGTTCTGGTACTTGATGCCGCCGGTGAGGCCGGCGACCTTGCCGTACGCTGCCGGGCCCTCGTGCTTCTCACGCCACTTCTTCAGGAAAAGCCGCGCCTGTTCCTCGGTAGTTCCGGCCGGAAATTCGATCACGCCACCAGGGCGCGCGTTGTTGCCGAAGAAGTGGGCGCCGAACTCCTGCGCGGCGAGCGCGACGCCGATCCCCTCCTTCGCCTGCTTCAACACGGAAAGGCCGGTGAGCCCGTCGAGCGACATGCTCGGCACGTGAAGGATCTCGCCGGGTTGCGTGAGCTTGCCGGCTAGCTTGTAGCCGCGGCCACGACCGACGCGCACGACCTCGACCTCGTTCGCGCCGACGTACTCGATGCCCTCGGGCTCGAAGTAGGCATTGCGCTTCACGAGTCCGTAGCAGTTGCCGCGCATCTCGTGGGCGGCGTGCATCCGCTCCAGCCACTCGAACGACGTCTCGCTGTCGTTCGGGTCGTCCTTGAGAATGCGATTCAGCGGATGCTCGTCGGCGTCCTCGCTGCCCTTGGCTGTCTTGCGCCGCACGCGCAACGGCAGGCTGGCGACATTCTCGGAGAGGATTCGGACGCACGCGTAAACCGCGGACATCGTCATCGCGCTCGTCTCGTTGACATTCTTGCTGCTCGCCGTCGTGCCGATCAGTTCGAGCAGGCCCTTGCCGTCTTTGAGCGTGCCGCGTTCCTCGCGCTTCCCGAAGAGGGCGCGGCTGGCGTCTTTGAGGCGGGCGGCAATCTCCACGCATCACAGCGTGGCGTTTGATGCCCGCTTGGCATCAATCAATAACGGACATTTCAGGACAAGGCGGGACATTTCCGCTACGCGAGGCGTGCCACGCGCGCCACTCCTCAACGGTTGCGACGCCGCCGTGCATCCTGAATCCTGCGGCCTTCGCGCGGTAAATCGTCTTGACGCTGTATCCAAGGGCTGCGGCTAGCTCCTTCGCGCGCAAGTGCTCCCGTGTTGTGTTCGTCGTGCTCATTCGTCGTCGAATACCATTCCCGGCGTTGATGTTGTCGCCCCGGCGTCTGGCATAGTCAGCGCGGCAGCGAAGGCCATGCCGAGAGCGACGGCGCCGTCGATGCGCCCGGTGCTCTTGCCCTTGTGGAGCATGATGTTTTCGCTCGGCCCGACATGCGGGACGGCGTTCGAAATGTTCCAGCGCGCGACGGGGTTGCCGTAGTGGCGCAACGTGCCACCGATGACGCGCCTCTCGATCTCGCGGTATGGGCGGGAGAAGTTCGCGAACGTCTGCGCCAGCGCGGCGACCTGGTGCCACTCGCCACCGCCCTCAATCTTCGCGGAGCCGATCATCCCGAGCGCGTCGCGGATCTCCATCGCCGCCTCGTGGCCGTGGCTCGGGTCGTACCAGAACGCCTCGGCATTCGCGGCCTTCATGATCTCGACGACGCGGGCGACGATCGCGCGATAGTCGGTGATGTTGCCCGGCGTCGCGATCATCCATCCGTCTTCGACCCACTTCGCGTAGGGCGCGCGGTCTCGCAGCTCGCGTTCGCGCAACGTCTCCTCAGGTGTGAAGAACAGCCAAGCCGCGTGCGCGATGTCGCCTTCGAACCACGCGAGCGCGACGGCTGCCAAATCCTGCGAGCGCGACGCGTCGAAGCCGCAGAACACGGACTTGCCGGCTAGGCGGCGGAGAACGTCCGCGGCCTTTAGCTTCTCGCCGGCACACGCGTCCCACTTCGCCAGCGACAGCCATCCACTCACCATCTTTTCCGCGCGCTTGTCGAGCTGCTTCACAAGGAAGTCGCGCATCTTGCCGGGCGACAGCTTGGCCTTCGCTGCTTGGTCGCGCATGTACTCGAGCGACTTCCCGCAACCAAGATTCGGATTCGCCTTGAACCACGCGGCCTCGTCCATCGGGTCGTCGCCGTCGTCGATCGTGAAGATCAGCGCAAACACGTTGGCGCCGGCGCCGTTCGCGAGCGCATCGTCCTGTAACACGGCCTGCGCGAGCTTCACCTGTTCGTCAAAAATCCCATCGCGCACCTCGCCCTCGGTCGAAATCGAGAAGACGAGCGGGTGACGGCGTGCGCCGAGCGCGCTGTCGAGGATGTCCCAGAGGCGGCGATCCTTCCACGCGTGCAACTCGTCCGCAAGGACGCCGTGCGGGTTGAGGCCGTCGAGGGTTTCCGAGTCGGAGCCGAGCGGTTTCCAAAATGACGCGCTGTCCTCGTGACGAATCTCGGAGACGGTGCGGCGGAAGACGTCGCCGGCGCCGGGAGAGAAGCGAATCATCTGCTTGCCGTCGTTCCAGAGCAGGCGCGCTTGGTCTTCTTTCGTTGCGACGCTGTAGACCTCGGCCGCTGGCTCGCCGTCGCCGCAGAGCAAACACAAGCCTACGCCGGCGCCGAGGAACGTCTTGCCGTTCTTGCGCGGCACGACGACGAGCGAATACCGGTAGCGCCGAAGCCCTGTCGCGATCTGCCGCCAGCCGAAGATTGAGCCGATGACGAAGCACTGCCACGGCAGCGGCTCAAACGGACGGCCGGCGAACTCGCCCTTGTAGTGGCGAAGCAGGCGCAGGAACCCGATGGCCTTCTCAGCCGCGGCGACATCCCAGCGCCAGAGGCCAGACGCGAGGTCGCGCATGTGGCGCTCGCATGCGAGGCGGACCCACTTGCACGCGGGCACTTCACCAGCAAGAACGGATTGCGCGTAGGCTGTGGCGGAGTCGGTCACGATTGGATATGTGCTGTAAACGGGTTGCTGCTCTTGCCGGTCGCTCCGGTCTTCGGGATGCGACTACGCGCGGCCGGCGTGAATCCGAAGTCGGCCGCGGTCTCGGACAGGACCGAGTTGCACGCGCGCCATGCCGTGATGAGCGGGTGCACCTTGATGCCGCCGCGGTCGCCAGCGGTGACCCAGGCTTCGGCTTCGAGGGCGACGAATAGCTCGCGCTCCTTGACGACCGCGCGCGCGTAACGCTCGATTGCGTCGGCGTCCGGCTCCATTGGAGGGCAGCCGCCATCGGTCAGAATGCGGACGACGCGCTCGAACTCTTCGCGCGCCGGGCCAGTGAGGCGGTCGGGGCAAACGACGCCGACGCGGAAGGCGACGGTTTGCTTGTCTTTAGGGGCGGGACCGCGGGCGCCCATTATACCGGCCCTCCGAATTGCGGACGGCGGACGAATCCGTCGAACAAGTAAGCCGTCGATTCGCCGCGGCGCTCGACCGAGTTGCACGCGGCGTGGCAGCGGGTGCAGACGGGGGCGAGGTTGTCCCACGCGAGCGCGAGATCCGGCCGGCGTTCGACCGGCTCGAGATGATGGACCTGCGCCGTGAGCTGCTGGCCACAGACGCCGCAGACCGGATGCAGCGCCAGGAATCGAGCGCGGACGGCCTGCCAGCCGGCAGAGCTGCGAATCTCGGCCGCGCGCGCCAACTCGGGCGCAGACATGCGGCGGACGGCGTACTCGCGTTGCGTTTCGGCTCGCGGCTTACGTGCGTAACTTGCGAATGGTGGGCGACTTGGCATAAAGTTTAGTGGTTCTGGCAACAAATCGTGAAACTGGGCGTGTTTTTTCGAAAGG
>Ga0209606_1001223_pt1 | contig 32996 bp, 32 predicted proteins | sample AD_UKC057_MetaG_FD_184412 | JGI IMG/M metagenome (GOLD analysis project Ga0209606, IMG submission 184412) | Active sludge microbial communities of municipal wastewater-treating anaerobic digesters from USA - AD_UKC057_MetaG (SPAdes) (version 2) | ecosystem: Engineered > Bioreactor > Anaerobic >...
AACTGAGAAATAAAGTACCGGTAGCATTCATGAAACTCTTCGGATCGTTCAAGAGCAAAGAGTTCAGCAGAAAATTCTGGTAGTGCACGGGAGATGGCGGAAATGGCAAGGGATACTACCCCGGGTCCTGAACCGATATCAAGGATTCTTGCATTATGTGGGATAAGCCCGTCTTTTATAAGCATCAGGAATGCATACTGGAACTGTGTGAAATATATCGGTGCATGGTAAGCCAGGTATGCAAGGACCGCATACCCTTTCCGGTACCCAATCCTCCGTGAATCCTTTTCGCTCCAGTACTGGCCTTTCTGTTGCATAATGCCGGTCCTGATCCTCTGAAGGACCAGTGGATCATCCCAGGATTTTCCTGTCTTATTCTCTATATAGTGCTGCGTAAGGTCCTGGAGTCTTTCAAATTCAAGTCCCTGCCTGATTTGTCCGGTCAATGCCAAGGCAGAGGGAGGGGAGAGAATGAGTGGTTTTCGGGGGGAAATTCCGAATACCCAATAATCGCGACCGGTTCCACGCCATCCAAAGGAAAGACGGGAGAGCGTGGGGAGCAGTGCTACTAAAAGAGGGCCAAGCTCTTCTTCCGGACAACATCTGTTTCTGAAATCACGGAGGGAGAACTCGTGATGGAACCTTGCATAGGATTCAAATTTTTCCAAAACTCCCTCCCCGGTCATGCAAAAAGATAGGATTGACCGGGGATTATCTTTTGGGAAGAGTACCTGCATGAATAAGGAACCATTATGGGCTGACTGGCCCACTCCTCCTTCTGGATCTGGTGGATGGATGGCACAGAAACATATGCTCTCAGAGGATGAAGGATATCGACTCCTTCAGGAATTCGGCATTCCCGTACCTGATCACGCCGTAACTCAAAACATCCAGGAGGCACGGGCGGCAGCTGCTCGGATAGGATATCCGGTCGTGCTCAAGGTTGTCTCTCCGTCAATTGTCCATAAAAGCGACGCCGGAGGGGTGGTCACCGGAATCAATACGGAAGAAGGACTTGAGGAGGCATTCAATGGCATCTTCAGGAAGGTGAGCGCTCACCTCCCGGACGCGCCCATTTCCGGTATCATTGTTGAGAAAGAAGTGTCAAAAGGCCTTGAACTTTTTATCGGAGGTAAGACCGATCCTGCCTTTGGCCGCGTCCTCTCCTGTGGACTTGGGGGGACGACTATTGAACTATTCAGGGACTTTTCACTCCGGGTGCTCCCGGTGGGCAGAGCTCATCTCACTGATATGATCCGGCAGCTCCGGAGTTACCCCCTTATCAGCGGATACCGGGGAAAACCCCCTCTTGATGAAGAAGAACTGATCCGCTGTCTGGAAAATGCCGCGAGGATGTTTGCGAACGGGCAGATCAGTGAATTCGATATCAATCCGCTGATCCTCTATGAACAGGGGGCCTGTGCAGTCGATGCCCGAATATACCGGGAAAGCGGCAGGGATTCTTCTATCATGGAGAAGACAAACTCCGACCCGGATCTGTTCCATCCCCGATCGATTGCTGTCATTGGTGCCTCAGCAGATCCAAAGAAGATCGGGTATGCGGTATTCAGAAATCTCCTTCCGTTTCCCGGGAAGCTCTTCCCCGTGAATCCGAACCTAGGGGAAGTACTCGGGCATCCTGCATATCGAAGCGTTTCCGATATCCCTGACGAAGTTGATGCTGCCGTCATTGCCGTTCCTTCTATCGCTGTACCTGGCCTTATTGAGGAGCTGGCTGTACATGGTACCAAGCTTGCCATCATCATCTCATCCGGTTTCCGGGAACTGGGGGATGAAGGAAGACGGATGGAAGAGAAGATCAGGGATACCGCCCGGAAAGCGGGTATGCGTATTGTTGGACCAAACTGCCTCGGTATTGTGCTACCCCACCTCAAGATCAATACCACGTTTGACCCGACCACCCCCCGGAAGGGAAATATTGGATTTATTTCACAAAGTGGAGCGGTCATTACGACCATTGTTGACTGGAGTGTCCCGGAAGAGATTGGCTTTTCTGTGATATTCAGTGTTGGAAACCAGGTCGATCTCGGCTTTATTGATTTCATCAGGTTTGCAGCAGCCGAACCTGAAACAAGGGCAATCATCCTGTATATTGAGGAGATAAAAGAGGGGGTGTCATTTCTCCATGAACTGAAGGAGACAACAAAGTCAATCCCGGTGATCACGCTCAAGTCAGGTTCTTCGACACATGGGAAAAAAGCCGCCGCTTCCCATACCGGATCTCTCGCCGGAGATTATGAAGTGTATCAGGCAGCGTTGACCCAGGCCGGGGCAATACCAGTCTTTTCGTTGCGGGAGGCATTTGATGTAGCGGAACTGCTGGTGTCTGAAGGTTATCCGAAAGGGAACCGTGCTGTCGTGATCTCTACCGCAGGGGGCTTTGGCGTTCTGGCATCCGATTATGCAGAAAGGTTTGGAGTCATGCTCCCTTCACCATCTCCAGTTCTTCTCCAGGAACTGGACCGGTTTCTTCCCAGATTATGGAACAGGGATAATCCTCTTGATATCATTGGAGATGGAGGAGCGGACCGCTTCGCCCGGGTCTTTGATATTCTGATCAGGTTTCAGAATGAATGGGATATCGCCATCATCATCGCCGTCCCTTCCGCAGTGCTCGATCCAACCCAGCTCGCCCTCGAGATTACACGATTCTCCGCTCATACCCAGAATGTGGTGATTGGATGCATGATAGGGGGGGAATCGATGAAAGGCGGTCTTGGAGTACTCCGTAACCATCATATCCCCAATTATGATGATATCGAGAATGCCTTTAAAGCAATCGGGAGGAGCCTCGTTGCAGTGAAAAACAGGGATAATCGGGACGACCAATTGTGATGCTCTCGTGCCACTCCCATCATTCCGCAAATGGACCTTGCCGAGGATAATGAACTAGAGCTAGAGTGCCGATTTGGAAAAAGACCTTATTATTTGAAAATTGCCACGCGTCTCCTGTCTTATATCTCAATCAGTCATACATGATTTTTTTCATTGAGCTGGGCGTCCTTGCTCGTGAATTTTTTCATATTATGGAAGAACACCTTGTATTGCGCAACGGAGAGGACGGGGGCTTTTTTTCCCGGGACTCGAGCGCCCTTCCCGATGAAGAATGAAAGAGGGTCTTTTCTGGCAGTGTAACCTCTCTTTTCTGAACATGATTGACTCTTACCACCCTTTCCCGGCAATTACAACGGGCGCACTACTCAAAAATCTCGTATCGTTCGATATCGATCTGAGTAACCAGAACCTGTTCGATATCATCCATCAGTCCTTTGATGGACTGGTATCGATTGGCTGGATCTTTTTCGAGGCATTTTGCGACGATACCATCAAATGGCCTCGCATCCGGATTGAGTACCGAGGGAGGGGGTGGTGTGTCATTGAGGATTCGAACGCTCACCCGTGAGATGTCATCCCCTTCGAACGGTAATTCCGCAGTGAGGAGCTCGTAAAAAACCACGCCCAACTGGTAAATATCTGTCCTCTGGTCAGTATCGCCAAACTTGCCCGGGGTTATCTGTTCAGGCGCCGCATACGAAAGTGAGAATCCGGTGATGGTAGGCAGCATGCCCGTCCCCATCACCTTGCTCATGCCCCAATCGGTGATCCGGGGGATACCATCTTCGGTCATGAGAATATTCTGGGGCTTGATATCCCGGTGGATAATCCCCTGGGAGTGAGCGTAGGAAAGGCCTCTTGCAATATCGCGGATTATCCTCGCGGCATCACCTGGCGGGAGAGGCTTCTGGAGGTCTGCAAGGGAAGAACCGAGATACTCCATCTCGACATAAGGGACGGGGAGAATGTTGACTTCGTGTATTTTAACAATATTTTCATGGGAGAGATCTTCCCATGCCTTGATCTCTTTCATGAAGCTCTTTCCTGAAGTTTCATTGAACTGGACGGGTATTTTGAGGGCAACCTCGCCCCCGTTCTGATTATTTATTGCCTTAAAGACGCGTGCAACTCCCCCCATCCCGATGAGCTGGGGATCACTGTATTTTTCGAGGAGTTCTTTGGGAAAGGACGTTGGAATTGTCGGAGACCGTGGAGCAATGATTGTTTCTGTTGGCAATACGGGATTTTCAGCAACAGGCATGGCGCGAAGATCTCTGGATTCCCGGCGTGATACCACAGCTCCGGCCAGTGCACAGGAAAATAAGATAAGTAACGGCAGCCGGTACTCCACGTTTGTGGCGATCAGGGCAAGTGCTGCAATAAATACCCCAATAAGGGAGATGAGGAGATGGCCGGAGACCGTGTATTTCAGTGACTTTGACAGGAGGGTTCCGACAGTAAGAACAAGCGCTGATATCACCAGATATGCTGAAACAGGAAGCAGAATCGCGATGAAAGGAGGAATAGTGTCACTCAGTAAGCCGGAATGATAAGTATAGAAGGCTGCTCCGATAATTCCTGCAACAATCCCCAAGTAGAATAATCCTGTAGTCATTTTCCTCTGTGCTCGGAACTGAACGGATGGCATGGGTTGGATGACGGTATCTGTTATCAGGGGAACAAGACAAAGCCCCCCGCTAAGAAGAATGACAATAAAAGGGTTCAGCTTGCCGGGAATCGGGGGGAAGAAAGAGAGTGCGGTGTTGTTTCCCCTGCCGGTTCCATTTATCTCAATCGTGACTGGAGCAGTTGTCTGATTGGATGCTGGCATGGGGATATTCGTTTCATTTAGAGAAGGAACATTCGTTACTTCCCCTGTCCCTGGCGTGTTTGTGACAGGAGAAGGAGAAGCTGACGGGGTAGTGGTTGCAACAGAAGTACCAGAAGTGCCGGGAACGGTAGTCGGTATGGTGGTTGGAACGGTAGTTGTTGTCTTTGTAGGGGAGGCTGTTGTTGTCGTTTGAGTTGTAGTCGAGGTCGTTGGAACGGTAGTGGTCGGTATCGTGGTGGTCGGAACGGTAGTGGTCGGTATCGTAGTGGTCGGAACGGTAGTGGTCGGTATCGTGGTCGTTGGAACAGTAGTGGTCGGTATCGTAGTGGTCGGAACGGTAGTGGTCGGTATCGTGGTCGTTGGAACGGTAGTGGTCGGTATCGTAGTGGTCGGAACGGTAGTGGTCGGTATCGTAGTGGTCGGAACGGTAGTGGTCGGTATCGTGGTTGTTGGAACGGTAGTGGTCGGTATCGTGGTTGTCGGAACGGTAGTGGTCGGTATCGTAGTAGGAGGGGGGGTTATCGGGGTCAGAGCAACCATGGGTATAGCAGAAACCTCATCTTTGCTCACTACAACCTGGGTACTCCATGGGATGTACCCTTTTAATATGAGTTCAACCGTCCGGGTGCCGACCGGGATGTTGTCTATGATCAGAGCATCCCGCGCCTTGGTCCTTCCCACATACTGGCTGTCGATATATACACTCGCACCTGCCGGATCTGAACTGATCGAGAGAGAGCCCGTAAGGGGAGAGAATCGTGCACTGATGACGTGGTCGGAATTCACATTGTAAAACGTATATACAGACCTTGGACCGAGAGAGACTCCGTTGACAACCACATCTGAAATCTCGTAATTGGCATTTGGAATGATGGTAAAAATCTGGGTGCCCCCTGCTGGGACAAGAACTTCATCAGCCGGAACAATCGAACCACCCGGTCCGGCATCTGCCATGATCACGTAATAATCGGCAGCCGAAGCTGTGCCAATAAACAATCCGGTAAGAATAATAACAAGAACAAGAAGCAATGCCGGCGTAGTCTTCATAGCGGATTCTTTGAGAGATGTTAATCGCTGTCTGGCAGTATGATCAGGAGCCGGGCACCTTTTGCACCCTTTGCAAGCTCAATGAGATCGCCATCGTGAAGGATTGCCGGCTGCTTTTTCTGCAACTCGGAACTGTTCAGAAACGATCCTCCTGCGCTTCCCCTGTCTTCAAAGATAAAATTAGTACCCTCCATTTTAATGATGGCATGCGGTTTTGAAATCCGACTCACCGAAGAATATTCCGATGAAAGTACAACATCCCCCTCAACCGCCTGATACGAAGGATCAACCCTTCCTACCCGGGACTCCCGATCCTCGAGAATATAGAGTTTCCCATCGTCAGGTCCTCCGAGCAGGATAGCCATCGGTTTGTGTCCTGCGATCTCATCCTCTACCGCGTCCCTTACTTCCTCCAGTTTTTTCTTCAGCCCGGCATCGTCAATATTTATCCGGAGGTTGGAGAAGATTCCGAGGTTCCGGACAATAGCCTCCATTGCCCCTGGAACAAGGGAATATTTCCATACAGGATGAACACCCTTTGAAGTCTGCTGCCCGAGTCCTACCTCCTTCCGGATAAGTCCCATGCTGATCAGCTTATCCAGATGTTTCTTTGTATTCTCATAGCTTGTGTTGATCTCAGATGCAATCATCCGTACATCTTTTGGCCGGCGTTCTAGGATTTTTAATATCTTGAGGCGCTGACTATTTGAGAGAACTTCAAGATATTCAGACAGTTCGCTATAGTAATCTGGCGCCTGTTCAAGCACAATAGTCTTAAACTCTTCGTGCTGATCAACCATCAAGCCTGCCTCTTCTATAGTAAGTCGTCCTGCTCAATCAAAAACATTCTCCGCACAGTCTATTCAATGATATAACCGGTTGGTTCATACAATCAATGTAGTAAGAGCATCAGAATACCATTGGTTTTTTTTCCCGGGCTCGAAATATCCTTAAAATAACCAGGAACAGAACACATAAATCAGGGTGGGCATGGGATCATACCTGAAAGATCTTCATGAGATCGAGGAGTCAGCCCGATCTGTTCAGAAGCTGATGAAAGAACGTTACGATTGTGGCGGTTCTTCTCAAGATCCTCATCCAATCTTTACAATTGCAGGCGCGGATGCTGCATATGGAGAAGGATATGGAATCGGAGTTGTTGTGCTACTCGCCTATCCTTCCCTCGCAATCATCGAACATGGATATGCAAAACGGGCTGTACGGTTTCCTTACATCCAGGGATTGTTTGCATTCCGGGAACTCCCTCTGATAATGGCCGCCTATGAAAAGATTGGAAAAATTCCGGATCTCCTCATGGTCGAAGGCCATGGATATGCCCACCCGCAACGATATGGGTATGCCTGTCACGCAGGAGCTATTCTCGGTATACCCACCATTGGGATAGCAAAACACCCCATCCGCTGTGATACGATGAAACATCCGGGAAATGAGCGAGGTATGCAGCAAGAAATGTTAATGGGAGGAGAGGTGGTAGGGGTGGCCTTGAGAACAAGGACGGGGGCTCCTCCGGTTTACGTTTCAGCAGGATATCAGACTACTCTTCATTTTGCCTGTCAGATTGTGCTCGAGACAACACGACTGCATCGCCTTCCTGAGCCGGTATGGATCGCCGATCTCCTTTCAAAAAAATATCTGAATTTCCTCTGACAGGTAAGGGATAGATGCTCCCACTTGAGCATCAAAAAAAAACACGAAACCACTTCTCATGCTTCGGCAGGCTCTCCGGATTCATTCTTCTTTGGGCGTTCCGGCTTGACATACGTGATGGTGAACGTTTCCAATCCACTGTGAGTGAGGACGGCAGATGAATAATGCCCCTCCATGGTAAGGCAATGAACCGGGCAGACTTCAATACAGGAGTTGCAGACCACGCAGCGGAGCCGATCAATCGTCCATGTCTTTGCTTCCTTATCAATACAGAGTGCCTCTGCCGGACATTTCTTCATGCACATCCCGCAGGAGATACACCGGGTCACATCGATCACCACATGCCCCCGTGAGAGGGTCGTCATTTTACCCGGCCGGGCAGGGTACATCAGCGTTGCCGGCCTGCTCATCACGGTCTTTATCGCTGTTTTTGCCATCTCAAAATATCCCATCGTGCTCACCGCTCCATGCATCCGATACAGGGATCGATGCTGAGGACAATCACAGGAACATCTGCCAGTTCGCAACCCTGAAGCATTTTCACAAGGGAAGGTACATTGGTAAGGGTGGGGGTCCGTATCCGCGAGCGAACAAGATGTTTTGTGCCATTTCCTTTCAGATAGTGCACAAGTTCGCCCCGTGGCTGTTCGGACCGGGAGAAATATTCCCCGTCAGGCATTCCTTTCAATTTCACTTCGATCTCCCCTTCTGGCATCTTTTCAACAGCCTGCCGGATCAGATCAATGGAACTGAAAAGTTCACGGATCCTGACAGCGCAACGGGCATAACAATCCCCGGCTGACTCGGTTGCCGGTTCGAACCGGAGTTCCCGATAGGCAGCATACCCTGTTTTCCTGAGATCGATCGCCACCCCGCTTCCTCTCGCGACAGGACCTGCCGCACCAAGATCGTAGGCATCGGTCCGTGAAAGAGTGCCTACACCGACCAGCCTTGATTTGAGTGAATCATCATGCAGGAATACCTCAGACAGATCACTCAGTTCCGTCTCGAAACTCTTCAGGTCTCCGGCCATTGCTGCAAGCTTCTCATTACTTATGTCCCTGCGGACACCGCCAACCTTACAACTGCCCTGGATCACCCTCCCTCCGGTGGTCTCTTCTAAAACATCCAGAACGAATTCCCTGAGCCTCCATGAATTCATAAAGAGGTTTTCAAAGCCCATCGCATCAGCGAAAAGACCAAGCCAGAGAAGATGTGAATGGAGCCTTGAATATTCAGACCAGATAGTCCGGAGATAATGCGCCCTGGCTGGTATCTCAAGGTCCATGATCTGTTCAACTCCCTGGCAATAGGTCATCCCATGGATGAAACTGCATATCCCACAGGTACGCTCTGCAATGTATACGTACTCGGTAAATTCTCTTTTTGCGATAAGGGTCTCAAGACCCCGGTGGATGTATCCGATAGAAGGTACGACATCAATGACTGTTTCGTCTTCAAGCACGAGATCCAGGTGTATTGGTTCTGGTAAAACAGGATGCTGGGGTCCGAATGGGACCACTATTTTCTTTGACATGGACCATCCCCCTGAAACGTTGGATTACGGAATGGATAGCGGACTTTCGTCCTGATGAAATTCCCATTGAAATCAATGTTCATCCCTTTTACTGCAATTCCAAAGAGGTCATGCATCTCATTCTCATACACAAACGCTCCCCAGTACATCCCGCTGATGCTCGGCACTTCGGTTTCTGCGGGTATAATAAGTCTGAGGTTTTCAAACCGGTAGTCCTTCTCAAAACTATAATTGATCTCAAACTCATCCCCTACTTGGGTCGCATTCATCTGGACCAGCCGGTACCCCCCCTTGCGGAATTGTTCTACCCTGCCGATCAGGTGTGCGACGGCAATTACCGTAGTGGGCTGCTCTTCGATTTTCATTGGATCCCTCCGCTCGGGGTATCCTTTTTCGCAGCAGGACTGTTCATTTTGATTCGTTTCTCCTCAAGAATACTGAGCGATTTGACAATTCCGTCTATGATAGATTCAGGGCGGGCTGCACACCCGGGGACGTAGACATCGACAGGTATTATTTTGTCGATGCCTCCCGAGACATTATAACATTCACGGAATACCCCGCCAGATGCTGCACAGATGCCCACCGCGACGACGACTTTGGGATCCGGCATCTGCTCATAGATATTTTTTACGACTTCCCTGTTCTGCTCGTTGATGCTCCCCGTGACCACGAAAATGTCGGCATGCTTGGGATTGCCAGTGTTCACGATACCGAACCGCTCGACGTCATACATCGGGGTGAGGCAGGCAAGGACTTCGATATCGCAGCCGTTGCAGCTTGATGCATCGTAGTGAATGATCCAGGGAGAACGTTTGAGATAGGTCATGCCTGGAGCCCTCCTGACAGGTAGTAAAGGACCGCGAGATTGATGAGCCCCAGCATACCGGCAATAATCCACGCACTTTTCAGGGTAAACTGCCATTTCACCCGGCTGAAGGTGTTGTCAATCAGGATCTCCAGAAGGTACGCGACAACAATGGCAAGCAGGGCGATTGGAAGACTGAATGCGAAGAACAGGAAGATAAACCCAAGCAAAAATACATATTCATACCAGTGGGCTATCTCAATTTTCCCGAGGTTTGGACCGGTGAACTCGGTCGTCACTCCTTTGACAATCTCCTGGTGAGCATGATGGGAAGTGGAGAGATCAAAGGGAGATTTTCGAAGTTTGATCGTCAGGACCATCAAAAATCCGATGAAGACACCTGGCAGGTAGAGGACAATCGGGATGGAAGAGACTACAATGTCACTCACAAAAAAGCTTGCCGTCACCATATACATCCCAACTGCCGAAAGGATAATCATCGGTTCATAGGCTATGATCTGGATCAGTTCACGCTCGGCTCCGATGAAACTGTAGGGAGAACTAGAAGCATAAGCCCCCAGCACCAGGAAAATATGGGACAGTGTGAAGGCAAATATGACAAGGAGCAGATCCCCACCTGCAAAGAACAGCGCTCCCGCAACGAGCATAAAGACGAGGTAACAGAGCGCATACAGATCCTGGCTCCTCGTGACAACGAGGTTCTCCTTCTCAAACAGTTTACCAACATCGTAAAACGGCTGAAGCAACGGGGGTCCTACCCGCCCCTGCATGCGTGCGGTGATCTTCCTGTCAATACCTGCCACTAACCCCCCGGCAATGGGAGCGAGCAGGATGTATATCAGGCCATAAACAGGAGACATCATAGTATCATCCCCACAAGGACGATCATTGCCAACAGGATAAGCCCGAACCCAAGTGCAGTTCCGGCCATCAGAAGGCGGTTCTCCCCGAAGAGATCGTTCAGGTAGTAGTTGGACAGGGTGACATCCCTCGTCACTCCCATCGATCCGAGAAACTTCATATCACTACTAGCGGGACGGCCCCCCATGTAAGGGGTTACTTTTCTGGCTCCGTTTCGGGGAAGCAACATTGAAAATGGCATGATCATCAGGAGGAAGAGCATCATTGCCATGATGATGATATTGTCCTGCGAGAGTCGGGCTGTCTGACCATATACCGAGAGAACGAATGGTTCAATCAGGGATGATGATATCAGGGGGAAGATCAGGCAGATCAGAACAGTGAGCCCGGCCAGAATATAGAGTACTACCCGTTTTTCACTTTTCAGGGTATCCGCCTCTCTCGTCACATGTGGATCAACAGAGATGATCTTTCCCATCCATTTGGACCAGAAAAACACGGTTATCGATCCACCGAAAGCAAGGATTGCCACGAAGATCAGGCCGAATTGTGCTTCGATGAATGCCTCGATCGCCACCCACTTCGAGATCAGCATGCCGAATGGAGCGAGGAACATCCCGGCAATCCCGACCAGCATCATCACAGCAACTTTCGGCATCCGTACGATCAGCCCGGACATGTCCTCGATATTCCTGCTCCCGATCTGGTGTTCCACGGTTCCAACGCAGAGGAAGAGGAGGGACTTTGCAATGGCATGGAAGATGATGAGGAGAATTGCAGCCCAGACCAGTTTATAGGTCCCGACGCCGGCACATGCAACAATCAAGCCGAGATTTGCAATGGTCGAGTAGGCAAGCACCTTCTTTGCATTACTCTGCGAGATGGCGATGGCTGAACCAAGCAGGAAGGTAAACCCCCCCACAAGTCCAATGATCAGTCCTTCTGTAGTTCCCGAGAGGACGGGAGCAAACCGCACAATGATATAGACTCCGGCCTTGACCATGGTGCTGGAATGAAGGAGGGCAGAGACCGGGGTGGGTGCAACCATTGCCCCGACAAGCCACGATGAGAAGGGCATGAGGGCAGCCTTGGTAATTCCTGCGAAACTGAGGAGGACGGCGGGAACTAGAGCGAACGCCTGGCCGGAGCTCAGTAGCTGTTCGATGCCGAGAAGGCTCCCGGTTGGATCGGCAATGAGGAGATAGATGATAGCTCCGGCAAATGCGATTCCGCCGAGAAGGTTCATTTCCAGGGCAAGGAATGCATTGTTGGTAGATTCCGATGTCTTAGAGTATCCTATCAGGATGAACGATGCCAGAGTAGTGATCTCCCAGAAGAAATAGACCCAGAGAAGGTTATTGGAGAAGATGAGCCCGAACATTGCAGCAAGAAACACAAATACCATGAAGAAAAAGACATTCTGCCGATCCGGTATTTCAGGATGATGAGCATGGTATGTTTCCATGTAGGCAAGAGCGTATACACAGATGAGTGTACCGATGATGCCAACAATCGCGGCCATAATAAGCGAGAACTGGTCTATAAAAAGATTGGAAACCTGTTGCACATCCTTTGCAAGCCAGCCCTCGATCCCGATAAACATGAGGGTTTGGATTGTGACAAGGATAACTGCGAGGTATTTTCTCTGTTTTATGCCCAGATACAAAATGAATCCCGCAATGAGTAAGGAGATAACAAACATGATCTCCGCTGCCGTTTCAAGATGCACGGAGAACAGCACCATTCCTGAGCTGAAATAGGTGATGAGCAGGATGATGGTTGCGAGTCCAATAAGTCCGGCTGCAATTTTTACCACCACATTCCGGACCTGCCCGTTTTTGAATGCAAGCAGGAGAAATGCGACTATGGCCGGGAACAGGATGAGGAAAGCCAGTTCTATCATCGTAAAACCATCTATTCCATCAGATTTGAAATTCTTACATCATTAATCATTCTAAACTAACAAATGAGTTATTTTTTCTGATTCGGTGTTATAAATCCTCAAATGGTTCAGCCGGGAACTGCAGGGTCTCCTCCTGACGCACTTATTTTATACTGGAACAGACAATTCAGCCATACCCGACAGGGAGGGGACTGGGATATGCCCGAGGTATCAAAAACTGAGATAGGACGACGTTTCTTCAAGATGCAGAAAGAGAAACACGTTGAAAAAGCAATCGAGAAGATCAGGCAGGCACAGGGATCTGAATGGATCCTTTATACTCAGAGCGATATAGAAGCACTCAAGCAGGTTCTTGGGGATGTATGGACATTCATGGATCGGGATTCCTGGGACCAGATCTCATTTACCCGGCTTTCGGGAATCGAATTACGTGAACTTATCCGCTTTGGAAGAGATAGTCTTGATAATATCATCAGTGGCAAGTCTGCTGCCGAACAAAGTATGCCGATTCTGTTAAAAAAGGGATTATAATCCTTTTGTTGGGGTACTCAATAAGGTTTGCATTTCCGAATGCATGGCATATACATATATTCCAATTTGTTTTTATTATTTTAGTTAATTGGAGTTGAGGAACAACTTCTCTAAAAAAGGAGTATCCTGACATGAAGGCATACAGAGAGTTAACAATGATGATACAGACAATGAGATCAGGAAGGTCGAGCTTGGATAAAAGTACTGAACATCTTATGTGTATTTACGACAGGATTGCCAGAAAAGGCAACAGAGGGAATTCCTGATCTTTTACCTTATCCTAAAAAATTATTGAAACAGAAGCCTGCGTTGAAACGGGAACAATAATATCGGAATCATGAATAAATTGATATAACTAAATGAATTATTACATTACTGACACGAGCCATCCATTCCTTCTGAAATCAAAGAAACCTCAAAAAATTTAAATCCTACTTATTCCTCTACGTAAGTTGAATTCATATGCCTGATGTGACCGACGATGAACGGGGACGGCGGGTCTTCCAGATTCATAAAGAGATGGCTGTGGAAACGGCCATAGAAAAGATCAGACAGACGATGGGGCAGGACTGGAAACTCTATTCTGTTTCTGATATTGATATCCTGAAATACATGCTTGGGGAGAGCTGGGTTTCAATGGATCGTCAGAGCTGGGGGAAGTGTACGTTTTCAAGACTTGGACGGGAGGATATCGATGCTATCATCAGGATCGGAAAACAGGTGAAGAGCAGGAAGCGGATGGAGGGGGATGCAGTCATTGAGATAAATGAGATATTGAAGAGGATCTCGTAATATTCAGGCCTCTTTCACCACTTTCTTCTTCCGTTCGATGATCTTCTTCACTTTTTTGAGACGGTAGAGATCTTCGCGGTCCCGCTCATCGATCGTAATCTCAATGTATTTGGCTTGTCGTTTCAGTTCTGGGATGAGGACCTGTTCAAGAGCATTAACTCTTCGCCGGGTCATCTGGATCTCGCTCCCTAGTCTCCGGAGTGAGGTCTCAGTTTCAGCAAGTGTTATGATGAGATCCAGCTCTGCCTCGAATTTCTCTGCAGCTTCGTCAATCCGACCGCTCACTCCAAGAATACTGTAACCACGATCCAAGAGACTCTTAACGAATCGTTTCTTCTCGATAATAGGAACAGGAACTCCCATCACATTTTTTCCCTTGATATCAAGGGTGATACCTCTCCTGGTTGCAAATGAGGCAGATTTAAGGGTCACAGGGTCGTCGATTGCCTGGGCAATGAGCAGGGAATGCTGGGCAGCATCTGATAGCTTTTCCAGCTCGACCCGTGACTCTGACACTGATTCCATGACATTGAAAAATTCCTGGATGAGTGCATCCATCTTCTCCCTGAGGAGATCGCGCCCCTGCTCTGCCAGCTTGATCTGGGCATTCTTCTTTATGAGCTCCATCCGGGTAGGATTGATCTGCTCCATTTCTATCCCTTTTTGGAGGCTGGATGATATTTCTGGATGAATTCACGTTTGATCCGTTTCAATTCCTCTTCAGGCAGAAGGGTGAACAGCTGCCATCCGATCTCAAGGGTTCGCTCGATACTCCGGTTCTCATCCCCCTGGGTGATGAACTGTCGCTCGAATTCATCGGCAAATTTCAGGTATCTTTTATCAAGCTCGGTAAGTGCCTCTTCTCCGACAATTGCGACGAGCCGCCTCAGATCCCTCCCGTAAGCATAGGATGCATAGAGCTGGTCGGCTACGTTTCGATGATCCTCCCGGGTTTTTCCCGGCCCGATTCCGAGGTTCATCAGACGTGAAAGGCACGGGAGGGTGTCGACCGGGGGATCGGCGCCCCTGCGGAACAGGTCGCGGGAGAGCACAATCTGTCCCTCGGTGATGTATCCGGTAAGGTCCGGGACAGGATGGGTGATATCATCATCAGGCATCGTGAGAATCGGGATTTGAGTGATGGATCCTTTTTTCCCCTTCACCCTTCCTGCACGTTCATAAATAGATGCAAGATCGGTATACATGTAACCAGGATATCCCCTCCGGCCGGGCACCTCCTCCCGTGCCGTCGAGATTTCACGTAAAGCTTCACAATAATTGATCATATCGGTCAAAATAACAAGGACATGAAGATCGTGCTCATAGGCCAGGAATTCTGCAGCAGTGAGTGCACAACGGGGAGTTGCAATCCTCTCGATGGTCGGGTCATCGGCAAGGTTCATAAAAAATACAACCCGTTCAAGGGCCCCGGTCTTTTCGAAATCCCGCATGAAGAACGAAGCTTCCTTATAGGTAATTCCCATCGCTACGAAAATTACTGCAAATTTCTCTTCCTCCCCAAGAACCTTCGCCTGTCTTGCAATCTGTGCGGCAAGCTTGTTAGCGGGGAGACCTGCACCAGAGAAGATAGGCAGTTTCTGACCCCGGACAAGGGTATTCAGACCATCAATGGTTGACATCCCGGTCTGAATGAAATCGGCAGGTTTGTCACGGGCTGACGGATTGATAGGCATTCCGTTTATGTCGAGGTTTGCCTCTTCAATGATTTCAGGTCCTCCATCACGCGGTTTTCCCACACCATTGAATATCCTCCCCAGCATTTCGATGGATACCTTGACTTTCGGGGGCTCTCCAGTAAAGCGGACTCGTGTCTCCTTGTTATCGATCCCACTCGTGCCTTCGTATACTTGGGTTACTGCGATATCTTTCGAAATATCCAGTACCTGCCCGGTGCGTTCCTCTCCGGTGGGAAGGATGATCCGAACAATTTCACCATATGAGACACCTTTGACGTTTTGGATGAATATCAACGGGCCTGAAACATAGCTGATTGCTCTGGCCTCTTTGGTAAAGAGTGGGACTCTGTTCATCGCTCTGCCTCCAGCTTACCGATCGCTCCATCAAACTGGGTGATGAGGTCCTTGATTTTTTCGATATCGGTGAGCTCCTTCATCCGTCCAATCTCAATTTTCACGGGGAGTTTAAGGAGTTTGGCAAGCGGGACTCCTTTTCCCATCGCTAGATCCAGCCGGTCATAGAAGGAGAGGATCACCCGGAGCATCCAGTATTGTTTTTCGAGAGAGCAGAAGGAATCGACGTCATGATAAGCACTCTGCTGGAGGAAGTCTTCGCGTATCATACGGGTAATCTCAAGAATCGCCTTTTCACTTTCGGGGAGGGCATCCGGGCCGACGAGTTGCACAATCTCCTGCAGTTCAACCTCTTTCTGGAGAAGGTACATTGCACGTGCTCTGAGATCTTTCCAGTCAGAAAAACCGCTTGTGGCAAACCATTCTTTGATCTGGTCCAGATAGAGGGAATAGCTTTTAATCCAGTTCACGGAGGGGAAGTGCCTGCGGTATGCAAGACTCGTATCGAGAGCCCAGAAAGTTCCTGCGATACGCAGGGTATTCTGGGTAATCGGCTCCGAGAAGTCTCCTCCCGGCGGTGAGACAGCGCCAACCACCGTTACCGATCCCTTTCGCTCATCAGAACCGAGGCAGACCACGCGACCTGCCCGCTCGTAGAATGCTGCGAGACGTGTTGCAAGATATGCAGGGTATCCTTCTTCACCCGGCATCTCTTCGAGCCGGCCTGAAACCTCACGCAATGCCTCGCCCCACCGTGAAGTAGAGTCTGCCATAAGTGCGACATCGTACCCCATGTCGCGGTAGTATTCGGCAAGGGTGATCCCGGTATAGATGGAGGCTTCACGGGCTGCAACCGGCATGTTGGAGGTGTTAGCGATCAGAATTGTCCGCTGTATCAGGGGGCGTTTTGTCCTCGGATCGAGGAGTTCCGGGAACTCGGTGAGAACATCGGTCATCTCGTTGCCCCGCTCCCCGCATCCGATATAAACAACAATCTGGGTATCGGACCATTTGGCAAGCGTCTGTTCTGCGACGGTTTTTCCGGTTCCGAATCCACCGGGAATCATCGCAGTCCCTCCCTTTGTCACGGGGAATAGTGTATCAAATACCCTTTGGCCGGTAACGAGGAGGGTATCGGGATCCATCTTCCTCTGATAGGGTCTGCCCTTTCTTACCGGCCAGGTCTGGAGCATGGGGATCTGTTGAGCGTTTTCGAGGGTGCAAACCGGTTCGTCGATGGTAAAATTTCCGCCATGAATGTCCTGTACCGTACCGGAAACAAATGGCGGCATCATGACTCGGTGTTCGAGATGATACTCTGTTACCGTCCCGATGACATCCCCACCAGATACATGGTCGCCCTTCTTCACCTGTGGTTTAAACTCCCACTTCGTTTCGTGAGAGAGTCCTGGCAGGGTTACTCCCCTCGAGATAAAACTTCCGCTCTTCTCTGCAAGAAGGGGGAGTGGTCGTTGAATACCGTCATAGATGGAGGAGAGAAGACCCGGTCCAAGCTCGACCGAGAGTGGCAGCCCGGTATTGGTGACCTTCTCGCCTACCTGCAGGCCGGATGTGTCCTCGTACACCTGGATTACGGCCTGATCACCATCAAGCCGAATGATCTCGCCATTCAGTTTTTGCTCCCCGACCTTCACTATATCATACATCCGAGATCCCCTCATCCCTTCAGAGAGGACAACAGGGCCCGAAATTCTGGATATACCACCAATAATCATACAGTCACTTCCTCAGCACGATATTGTACCCGATTGCTCTTCTCAGCAGCCCCTCGATGTAACTGGTCCGGTCGAGTCTCTTTGCTCTGGAAGGGATTGGGATGATGATAGGCCGGTAGGATTTCTCGATCTTTTCCATCATCTTCTCGTCCAGTGACATCATGTAATCCTCGTTGATCGCTATAATGCCAGTATCGTCTTTCAGGAGAAGAGAAGGGAGCAACACACGAACCTCCTCGGAATTCTGGATCTCCATCACATCGATGCCGGCGAGCCGGAATCCGGGAGCAGTGTCAGGATCGGTTACCACTATGAACTTATACACTGATGAGCGCCTCCCTGAGCTCTTTTTCTGGTACTTCTGTGACCTTACAGCGGGCAATAACCCGGATATTCGTAACCTCGGTAAATTTTGCCCAGATATAGGCAATCGGTATGGCGATAGAGAGTGGATCTCCCATGAACTGACCTACTGCCTTTTTTACAAGATATCGTTCCAGTTCCTTCTCAAAGGCAGATATCTTCTCTGCCGCAATGTATTCGGGAGGGATCTTTGCGATGAACTGATAGGGGGTATGCTCGAGCTGTTTCAGCACACCCTCGATCGTCCCCGCTTTCATCATGGAAAGTAGTTTTTCGGTATCAAAGTCAGGGCTTCCCTGCACAAAATACCTTTTCGCCTCGTCTATGTCGATCCTATCACGTACCGAACGTAGCACTGTTTTTATGTTGTTGATATCAATCTCGGTGACAAGGATATTCTTGAGTATCCTTGCGTCATCGGACTCAGCGGTTTTCAGCTTTGACATCGCGTCCTGATAGTAAAAGGTGTCGAGTGCATATTCCAGTACCAGCATGTCCCCTGAATCAGTGAATTCCTTGAAATTGTGGGTGAGGGGGCGTGCATACGCAATACCCCAGGTTGCGAGGAGATCGATTACTGCCTTGACATCGGGTTGTTTCACCAGCTCGGTGAGAGCTGCCTCATCAAGTTCTCCGGCTGGGATCAGACACTCGAGTATTTCAGCAGGATTTTCCTGTATTTTTTTCCCCCTGATGATGGTCTTGATATTTTGGACATCCCAGCGGTTGAGGATGATAGTGAGGTAGGTCTCCGTTTCACCCCCCTTGATAAGCGAGAGGATAGTCCTGAACGTTTTAACGAGGTCTTTTCGTATCGCGACTTCAATGCGATTGATCCCGGAATACAGCACCCCGGCCTTTTCCAGTTCTTCCCTGTACGTGGTTTTTTCAAGCTCTGATATCAGGGAATCGACATCAGGTTTGTTAATCAGCTGTTCAAGGAGCGAAGGATCAAGCAGGCGGCTCTTCATGGCCTTTATCCGTGCATTGACGTACGCATACTCCATATCACTCACCGAATAGGAGGGAGAAGATCTCGGGTCGATAGATCTCCTTCGCTTTTTTAAGCCGGGATTCAAGAGTGTTGAATATCACAAAGCGTCCATCATGGCTGTAAGCATTCAACCCTCCGGCAGAGGTCAGATCAGTAATAATTTCGCCGGAGATTTTCATCTCGTTCAGGATATCCTTGAGGAGCGCCTCATCTCTTTTATCGATGTGAAAAATAACGCCATCGCTGCCGAGATCACCGATTGCTTCTTTGAGCAGAGAATTCAGGATCTCTTTGTATCTCGAATGTTCCCGAGAAGATTCCAGATTCCGGACGGCTTCATCAAAGACTCTCTCAAAGGTCTCATTTTTGGCTTTTATGAGCTCCATCCGGCTCTTTTCCCGAACTTCGGAGAGGATCTTGTTTCTCTGTATCGCTACCGATTGGGTTGCCTCTTCCATGAGCCGTTTTTTGATTGGCTGGTCCTTTGCCTGTGCATCTTTGATAATTTCATCTGCCTCGGCCTTTGAGCGTTCCTGAATCTCCAGAATTCGTTCCTGACCACTCACTTCAACAGCCTTGATCAGATCGTCAATTGCCATAGTACACCTGTTCTTTCCGACGTTCCAGTGGGATTCCTTCGCCAGATTATGCCCGGATTATCTCGCAGGCTCACACCAGCATGATCATGATCATTGATGCAACTACAAAACCAAGAATAACGAGAGTCTCGGGAATTGCCACCAGAATAATCATCAGTCCGAACATTTCCGGTTTTTCTGCAATCGTTCCCGCTCCCGCTGCGCCAATTCTTGACTGTGCAATCCCGGTACCGAGCGCTCCAAGCCCGAATGCGATGCCTGCCCCAATGGGGATTCCGAAATCAACCATTCACATCAGCCTCCATCCAAAGCGCCGCCCCTGCACAGGCGGCACATCGTTTTTCCTCATAACCATACTTTGCCTTCAAACTCACTCAATGTTGAAGAGCGATGAGAACACCTCTCTAAAAACTTCAATTACATTGACAACTCCTCTCCTTCTTTCTCGATTGATGATACCGTTTCCATGCGGACATCTTTATGCTTCAAACCGATTTCCCCTCCTCCTCCTTTTTGAAAGGTTTATAGAGCTTCCCACCACCCTCGTAAAACTTCGAGTCAAATTCGACAAGGTGCAGACGGAGTGAGTGAAGGAACGGACTGAACATGGCAAGGACGAGATTGAGCGTGTGAAGAAGCACCGCGATAATAATCCCGACAATGGCAACCTCCATCATGCCTCCAAGTTTGTTAGCAACCACAGCGAGGATGACTGATGCCATGCCGATTGCCATGATACGGGAGTAGGAGAGAATGTTTGTAACCGTACTCATGATCTCAAACGTTCCAAAAGCACCACCCCCGATAATTATGAGGGGGATGGCGATGATGATGAGGACCGCTCCCGTTGTAATTAAAGCCGTGGGCAGCGTCATTGCCACACCGGCAATCACCAATATGAGACCGGTTATTACAATAATCATACCCGATTTCTCGCAGATATGTTTCTTTGCCTTGTCCACGTGTCTTTTACAACTTAACTCGGTATAGGAGTTCACTATTCCCAGAATCAGCCCGAGGAATACATGGAAGACACCTATTGCAATCGAAAGGATCAAGAAGGGGACTATCGCTTCCATCCGGTTCCAGGTTACACCAAAGAATGTCTTTGGCTCGATCCATCCCATATGTTCGCCTAAATCGCCGAAAAACTCCCCGTATAACCATCCAAAGAAAATCGACCAGAGTGCACCCATGATCAGGACGTTCATCAGGTGCTGAAGCCAATCGCGATCGGCGAATCTCCACTTCATTATGATAGCAAAAGCAAGAATTATCAGCCCGTATCCGATGTCCCCGACCATGATTCCAAAGAACAGCGGAAGAAAAATCGCCATAATGGGACTCGGGTCAAATTCAGTGGATTTGGCAGGGCTGACAACCCGCATGAGGAACTCGAACGGTTTGACAAAACTCGGGTTATCATAAAATGTCGGGGCCTCTGCCATCTCATTCGGGGTAAGAACAAGTTCATGAACAATTACCCTCCCCTCAAATGTATCCTTGAGGGCATTCTTCATCTCTTTGAGGGCTTTCTTTGGTACCCATCCTGCAAGTACAAAGGTATATTCGGTCTGGCCGATCTTCGAAAAGATACTCAGTTCTTCTGTTCTCTCACCAAGGATCCGGTGTAATGCGCTGAGTTCAGTGTACGATGTTGACGAAATTTTTTCCAGTTCAGCATTCAGCCGGGAAATTTCCTGGGTGGAAGAGGTTTTTCTCTCCTCGATAAGGTTAAAAATCTCGTTGAAAGGTTTTCCCAGATATTCCGGGGGTAGCCGGACCTCATTCACATTCTGGTTGAAGAAGTAAGAGTGGACCTGTTCCGAATACCTTTTATTGAATATAGTGACCGCAGCGATGGTTGTTTCATCCAGTTCGGCAGACATCAATTCAAACTGCCGTTTTGTAATCTCGGCAAGGGCATTCCGGATGATATCAATAACGTCCTTGAACTCCTTCTGGATGAGAAGAACCGTAACTTCAAAGCCCTCGAGCTTCGGCATGCTCGTCTCAAGGGGCCGGATTTTATCGATAATTTTCTCGTAACGACCGAGGTTGATGAGGGCAAGTTCGAGATCGCTCTTCTCTTTTGCGAGAGTTTTTGTGGCCATTTCGAGCTCGCTTATGACGGTATTAGCCCGAGCGACCAGACTTTCATGGCTCATCGCTTTCAGACTTGAATAGGAATATGCTACGGCTTTCTCATCCGTCTTGATCTTGGGAAGAGTGAGGAGAATGCCCCCGATCTTTGAATGCGCAACCGCGATATCGCCAACCTGTTCTGCCGTCATTTTTTTCAGGGTGATTTCCCCGGGGGTAACCGGTACAGACGCATCCTCGATATGCACAGTCCCCTTGGCATACAGTACATCCAGCACATTAGGAAGGTCTTTTTTGGGACCCAGTACCTGTATCTTTACCATTTTCTGGAGCATGGCACTCTACCCTGAAAGGATTATTGAGGTGATCCTCTCAACTGCTCTCGGTAAATTATTCTCCCCTCTCTGACGGACCGATTCAACCTCGTTCCTGGCCTTGGTCCTGATCTGATCTGCTTCTGCCTGAACCAATTTCATCTCGCTCTCCAGGAAATCATCAGCTGCCTTTTTCCCCTCCTTTTCGGAGTTGGTAATTATCTCCAGGGAATCTTTCCTGGCCCGGTCGATCATATGATCAGCTCCTACCCGAGCATCGTCGATCTTTACGCTTACCTCCAGTTCTTTTTCCCGGATTTTCGCTAATAGTGACTTTTCAACAGGCATGCTTTATTCCTCGTTACGGACCTTGGATGTCACCATAAGCTCTCCTCCTCAACTAATGGTGATTATCTACAGACCATGTCTGCTTTTCAGGAGTGATGAAACTCCGAACTGTGGGATCGGGCTATCATTCCTGAAGCCAGACCCTTTCCCTGCATTGGCTATTCGCTCCTCGCAGCGTCTCATAGCCGATATTTTCAGTCTCTCGATCATTTCGCTGTTTGAAAGTGACATACGGATTTCCCGCAATCCTTAAGCGGGATTGGTGAACCCTTGATTTCACAGATGATAAATTTTCCCCTCGTTCTCTTTTCGTGCGAGAAATCAGATCTGATTGTATCGATAATTTTTTTTACGGTAACATCCCAGCCTGATTCTCACATTATTTAAATACCATGCCACTCATTTCAGGTATAGGCGAAAGGACGGGTCAACGGGATGTTCCACAAAATATTATTCGCTACCGATTTTTCTGAATATGCGAATAAGACTCTCGACTGTATCGCAGGGCTTCCCGGGGCTCGTGAAATTATTCTTCTCCATGTCCTCGAAGAAGCAAGGAATCCAAGAGGCGGAGGGGAAATTGTTGAAACACTTACCCCGGATGAGAGAAATCGCCTCAAAGAAGCGAAGCACCGACTCGAATCCCTGAATAAAAGTCTCAAGGTGGTTACCCGGGTGAAAACGTCATCTGATATTCCCGGTGCAATCATCGAAGCCGCCGAAGAGAACGGGGTAACCCTGATCGTTGTTGGTGCTCGTGGGAACAGTATCGTGGAAGGTATCCTCCTTGGAAGTGTATCGGTTGCGATTGTCCGGAGGAGTAAGATCACGGTCCTTGTCATGCGTCATAAGATTGTCGCGGGTCTGGCGGGAAGGGCGTATGAAATGTGGTGCCCGATGATCCTCTCAAGGATTCTCTGCCCGATCGACTTCTCGGTCTGCTCCGATCGTGCGATAACGCTTCTCAAAACAACGAAAGGGGTTGGACAGGTCATTCTCCTCCACGTGGTCTCCCATGGGGAGTCTGAATCTGAACTGGAGACCACTGTTTCGGAAGCAGGGGTAAAGCTCGCCGAGATTGGGAGAGACCTCTCCCAGGCAGGGGTAAACGTCCGGACACTCGTAAAAAGGGGGAATCCGGGATCGGAGATAACAAGAATTGCGGAAGAAGAGGATGTCTCAGTCATCTGGATCAGTTCACTTGGAAAAGGGTGGTTCAGGGAACTTCTTCTGGGGAGTACCGCATATGATGTGGCCATGAACTCCAAGCAGCCGGTTATCATCGTCCGTACAACGAAATCAAAGAGAGAAAATCAGGCACTATCGGAGAACAACCAATACCGGTATGATGTTGCCTGATTGACAGATGGTGTTTTTCAGATCTTTTATTGTGAAAATGGATTCGTTTCCGGTAAAATGGGGATAGTTCCAGATTTACCCGCTTGATTCATACTCCGGCAAGCCTGCCAAGGACACCGAGAGTAAACGCCATGACGAGCAGAGCAACCGTCTCTGTCAGACCAAGGATAATCATGAGGTTGCCGAATCCTTTCCCCGTCTCTCCCATTGCGTCGCATGCACATGCCCCGCACTTGCCCTGGAAATAGGCAGACAGGCCGATTGCAGCGCCGCAGAATGCTCCGATACCCCACAAGTCATTCCCCTGTATCGCAAGGTTGACCATTGAATTCATCACGATAAATCCATAAATTGTCTGGGTGAGCGGGGCAGCAGCAAAAGCAACGAGCATAAATGCAGCAGGCTTGTTCTGGATGTAATTCTTTTTCCAGGCACCAATCGCGGCCATACCTGCCGTACCCGATCCAGCGGCAGATCCCAGCGCTGACAAGCCAAGCACCAGGCCCAATCCCAGATCCATCGTCATGATATCTTCCCTGTCACTCTTTGAGCGGTTCGAATGGAGTTCCACTCCATGTCACATTAGCATGCCCTGAAAATTCAAGCACATTGAGCCTGACACCGTGCACGAGGACTGACATCAGTCCCAGGATGAGGTTTAAGCTATGACCGGATAAAAGAATTACGGCTCCTGCCACACCCGCGATGATCCCACTCCCAAACCCGGATGCGAGATAATTTGTCGTATTTGCGACTGCCAGCGTCGCCATACCCACCGCAAAAAGACGAATGTATGAGATTACGTCAGTGATATTATTCATAAAGCTCAATGCGATCGTCCCCAAACCTTCTCCGATGCCCTTGAAGATATTCGAGCGTTTGGGATTGGTGAACAGGATAACCAGTATTATTCCTGCAATAACTAGCCATAATCCAAAGGAGGGAAAAGGATCCCCCAAGATCAACGTGTTGGCGAGGAAAAACGCAGTCCAGAGAATGCAGATATACCCGACGTCAGCAAGTGCCTTCACCGAGGGGTATTTTAGTGCAGCCCTCCAGCAGTGGGCAATTGACAGGTGAAGTGCGCCAAGGAAGAAACATAACGTAGTCACGAACGCCGAGTCGTTGAGCTCGGGAACGAGAGCGGTCAATCCCCATTGGCCAAAAAAGGTGCCGGTCAGAACACCCCAAATAATCGCACAGGAACCCAGGAGATAGAAGAGAATGAGGGTGATCTTCATCTCTCCGGTCATCATCATCTTCTTCTTCAACCAGAGGGATAGGAGCAACGTTATGATAACATAGACAAGTCCATACCCGGCATCACCAATGAGGATGCCGAAAAATATACTGAAAAAAATAAGGAACACGAGACTGATATCCAGTTCGCGGTATCCCGGCGTGAGCCCAAGAAGTCCAAGGACCGGTTTTATCATCTCAACCCACCGGGGATTACGCAGGAGGGTGGGTACATTGTCATCAGGGGAAGGTTCAGCGATGAGTATGCCCCATCCGTTTTTCCTTGCTTCCCCTATCAGGGAATCTTCTAAGTCAGACGGGACATATCCCGTGATATAGCTGAGTGCCCCTTCCGTGCCCATTCCGGCCAGAACCTCTTGAAACTCTATCTCTTTCTCCAGTCTTCTTTTAATGTCCAGAAGGTCATCATAAAATCCGGCGGAATTGAGGATTCCGGATTTATTCATCTCCATACTCCTGGTATGTTCGGCAAGTCGCTCCTTAAGCCGGGACAAGCCCTGCTCCGGGGGGATTACCTCCTTGAATCCGCATTCAAACTCCCGTCGCGATATCGCCACCACATGGGCGATGTCCCCGGCAATATATATCGTCTTTACTACGATATCGTCAGGGAATTTTCCCAGTTCTCTTACCGGAACCTGGTATAATTTGAGGTGAATGCCGTTTTGAGCCAATGAGCGGACCTCGGCTTGATCAATATCACCCCATCGTTCCCATTCGTTAATCTGACCGATAATGTTCCTTCTGGAGAGTTCCAGTTGTTCCTGCTTCCGGCCCGTTTCGATGATACTCCCGGCAACCTCCCTCCAGTCACCGCTGATCGGACCTTGCGGCTGATTTTTTCTCTCGGATATGGGCAGCTGGTTCAGGACATCAATCGAGGAATTGATCAGGGCAACTTTTTCCAGGAGTGCCGAAATTTTACCCCCTTCAGGAATGTTCTGGTGTTCTACCTGCATAACCCCCAGTTTACGCACGGTATCGACGGTTGCGTCCGCATTGCCTGACTGGAAAATTATAGTGGCTTTTTTCATCGGAACGATCATAGTGCTATCTCTTCAAAGGCCGATTGTTCGATCTTATTTTTGGCAATTTTGCTCCGGCCGACTGCATTGGTCATCTGATCGCCGATGTATATCTTGATTAGGCGTATTGCTTCCTTTGCCTCGGGTATCTTTACCTTCTCGAACAGGTTGACACGCTGGGTTGTGATTCGCAGTTCCTGGTTCAGGACAGATATCCCTCGTTGGATAACCAGTATCTCTTCCTGCAGAGAGGTGAGTTCTTTCAGGGCATCCAATCCTGTATCCAGCCAGAGAGGCATCAGGAACAAGTTATACTCAGCCGGTTCAAAATAAACATTTTCAAAGATGGGTATATCGACCCCGGCAATATTCCTCTTGCCAGTGACTATTCTTTCGGGCTTCAACCACATTCTTATTCCAGGGACTTCAGGAAGGAGCGCTGACCATTCCTCTGCCGATCGTATCTTTTCGGACAGTGTTTTTTCCCTCCCCCGGAGAGAGCTCTGCTGTTGAAGAATTTCGAGCTGGATCTGCTGCTTTTTGAGCTGCAGGGTGGGCAGGTACCTCTCGTACTGCCGCAGTGCATCCCTCTGTTTTTTCAGTTCACCCTGCGTAAATTTTATTTTCATGGTTTTTTCGGCCAGTATTGATCGATTATGGATCTCTTAATCCCTGTCTCTTCTGGCAAGAAGCAATCATGCAGAATCTCCCAGCCGAGGTCGAGCGCTTTCTCGAGGGGGATATTCACCTTAAGGGACATCATTTTTTCCTCGAAGAGTCTTCCATATTTGAGGAGCTTCATATCCCAGGCACTCATCTGGAATCCCATTGACTGTTTCTCCTGTGTTTCACGGTAATCGGCAAAGAGCTGGATCATGGTATCCATGATCGTCCGGTGGTCATCCCTTGTTTTGGCATTCACGAGCTGCTTCAACCGGCTCAATGAGCCGAATGGCTCGATAGCACCATTCTTGAGATAAAACTGTCCTTCCGTGATATATCCAGTGTTATCCGGAATCGGATGGGTAACGTCATCTCCCGGCATTGTGGTCACCGCGAGGATCGTAATCGAGCCTGCGGTCTCGAAATCCACCGCCTTTTCATACCGGGATGCGAGGAGACTGTACAGGTCCCCGGGATATCCGCGGTTTGAAGGTATCTGCTGCATGGTGATGGCAATCTCCTTTAATGCATCGCAGAAATTGCTCATGTCCGTCAGCAGTACAAGGACCCTTTTTCCTTCAAGAGCAAAATTTTCTGCAACGGCAAGGCTGATATCGGGGACCAGCAGACACTCAACAACGGGATCGGCTGCTGTATGCATAAACACGATTGAATGGGAGAGTGCACCATGCTCTTCGAGAGTGTCACGGAAGAAGAGATAATCGTCGTATTTCAATCCCATTCCCCCAAGAATGATGATGTCAACCTCCGCCTGGGTCCCGATTCTTGCGAGAAGCTCGTTGTAAGGCTCCCCGGCGATGGAAAATATCGGGAGTTTCTGGGATTCCACGAGTGAATTAAACACATCGATCATGGGTATGCCGGTCCGAATCATCTTGTTTGGAATGATCCGTTTCACGGGATTGACCGGCGGCCCACCGATATCGACTAGGTTCTCGGAAAGATCAGGACCATTATCGAGGGGGCGACCGCTTCCGTTAAACACCCGGCCAAGGAGCAGGTCACCGGTAGCAATACGCATCGGATGCCCGAGAAACCTTACCCGGTCTCCCGTTGAAATTCCTCTGCTGCCTGCAAAGACCTGTAAGAATGCTTTGTTCCCGTCAAGGCGAATAACCTGGGCAAGGGACGTTCCCCGCCGGGTTGTCACCTCGGCAAGCTCCGTATTGCCGACATTTTCTGCATCCACGGCAATAACATCGCCGACAATCTGGTTTATGTTCGTATAGATCTTATGCATGCTTCCCCTCCCTTGTGCGAACGAGGAGAAATGCCCTGATCTCTTTCTCGGTCTTTTTAAATTCATTACTCTGCCAGGAGATTGAGTTCCATCCTCGGAAGAGCTGTCTCAACTGCTGGAAAAAATGGAGTGCTTCATCTTTCCGTTCAAAAACAAATTCTGATTCAATAATGCGGTGAATAAAATCAAATATATAGATCTGCCGATCTTTCATGGTGGCTTCATCAACCGGATCGAAGGCATTCTGCTGCAGATAGACAAAATCGAAAAATTCAGCTTTGAGAAAATCCATGTAATCCTGGAGTGATGTTCCTTCTTCACCGACAACTTTCATCATCTGGGCGATATCGTTGCCTTTGAGCAGGATCCCCTGCCCCCTCTCTCTCTGTCTCTCATCGATGATACTCCTGTATTTGCTCCAGCTGATGAGTGGATCTATGGCGGGATAACGTCTGGCATCGGAACGACTGCGGGAGAGGCCAAGGAAAGCACCTACTACTTTTAATGTTGCCTGGGTCACCGGTTCTTCAAAGTTCCCCCCCGCAGGGCTGACAGCCCCCCCGATTGTCACCGAGCCTAAAGAGCCGTCGTGTAAACGAACCACTCCTGCCCTCTCATAGAACGAGGCGATTCGCGACTCCAGATATGCAGGGAATGCCTCCTCGCCAGGGATCTCTTCCAGTCTCCCTGACATTTCACGCATGGCCTGGGCCCATCGGGAAGTTGAATCTGCAAGCAGAAGCACGTGGAGTCCCATCTGGCGATAGTATTCAGCGATAGTGACCGCCGTATAAACGCTCGATTCCCTCGCTGCAACCGGCATTGAGCTCGTGTTACAGATAATGACCGTGCGATCGCTCAAAGGACGGCTGGTTCTCGGATCGATAATAGAAGGAAACGTCCGTAATGTCTCAACAATCTCACCCGCCCGTTCACCGCAGGCGGCGATAATCACGATATCGACCTCGGCGTGACGGCTGATCAACTGCTGTAAGACAGTTTTTCCGGCTCCGAAAGGACCCGGGATACAGTACGTCCCTCCACGGGAAACCGGGAAGAGGGAATCAATCAGACGCATCTTGGTAACCAGGGGTTCCTCAGGCTTCAGTCTCTCTGTGTAAGCTTGGATCGGGATCTTCACAGGCCATGTCTGGCTCAAAAACACAGGGTATATTTTTCCGTTCTGGTCCATTATTTGGGCGACCGCCTGGCGTATCGTGAACCTGCCGGCATTTTCAATCGATATAATCTCATAGTTACCCGTCAATGTGAAAGGGACCATGCAGTAGTGGCGGAAAATTTTCTCCTCAACATACCCAATTTTATCTCCCGCTCTTACTCTATCACCGGGTTTTTTTTCGGGAGTAAAATCCCAGGTCTTCGATTCGGAAAGTGCATTTATATAAACCCCTCTCTGAAGAAAAAAGCCGCATTGCTCCGCAATCTCCGGCAGAGGATTCTGGAGGCCATCGTAGATTTGGCCAAGCATTCCCGGCCCGAGCTCGATCGACAGGAGTTCCCCGGTAAACTCAACCTCCTCCCCGATCTTTAAACCTGTTGTCGCCTCATAGACCTGCATCTCAGCTAGATTACCACGTATGCGGATCACTTCAGATTTGAGACGCTCCTCACTGTGCCGGATAAAGGCTACCTCGTTTTGCATGACGGGAGTATCAAACGTGACGGTAACCATGTTACCATTAATTCGCACGATTCGACCCGATGACAACGCTGTCATTCACACCGCCTCCTGCTCCAGTGCTTCCCGTAGCAGGAGGGCTGCATCGGCATTTCGTATCCTCTCCCAACGATGGAGAATCAGCAGTTTATATGCATAGGTTATCAGAGCGTCCAGATCAAAATAGTGGGCATTTGCGAGTTCATCCAGCATTTTCCAGCGTGTCTCGTCCAATACCTTCTCACCTTCAAGCAATGAAGGGCTCATAGTGGCTGCTGCAACGACAGGAGCGAGAGATGGTCCAGGGTAGGTATCAGGACGGAGATAGGTTGCAGCCTCAATATGGCGCCTGCCAGCCCGCATCCTGACCGTCTCGTTCCGGAGGGCAGTATCGAACTTGATCCATCGTTCAACGAACTTATGCTTCCTGCCTTCTTCTGAGTAATTTTCAGGTCGTGGCAGGTTACTTAAGATCTGGAAGTCTTTTTCCGGGATGAGCCGGTGGCATGTTTCAAGGAACTGTTCAAATGAAAATGATGGTTTCATTCCAAAATGCAGCGTTGGCAGGCTTGCGATAAGGTACGGGTAAAACTCTCCCATCTTATGTCATTCCTCTATTGATCCCTCAAGAATCCTTTTTAATTTGGGTTTGAGGTAGGTTATGATGTATCCGGCGAGTGCTTTGTCGGTGAAATCATAGCAGGATTTTCCACTGTCGAAGCTGATAGTAAACCCGCCCTGGATCTCTTCACCGGGCTGCAAGGTTATTCCCCTTGCTGCCTCAAGCTGCAGTTTCTGGAGATACTGTTGTTCCAGGAGATCCAAATCGTTCTTTTTGAGTGAAATGATAATGTTGCCTCGCTCCATTTTGGGATAATTCCTGATTATCTCGGACAGGAGCCGGTAGAGTAACTCAGGGGTGAGAGCCTCGCGGATGTCAGAGACCACAATCCGCCCGAGCATGACATTTATCTCCTGCCGGAGCGAGAGAAGAAGATCCCTCCCAGCCTGGGCAAGGAGGGCCCTCTCCCTCTCATCTTCTCGCATGATTCTTTGATCTGCTGCAGCGATCATCCTGTCAGCTTCAGCCTGTGCCTGGGAGAGAATGGCATCTGCTCTCTGCCTTGCCTCAACCTCAATAATGTTAGCCTTCTCTTCGGCAGCCTTTATTCCCTCCTGATTAATCTTCTCGATCAGGTCCCTAATCTCTTCCGGCATGGAAACAGATCATTCTCCTTCAGGGTACTGGTGAATTCTCTCATTGTTGATATACCTCCTTCATTTTCTACAGATGATGATCCTGTTCATGGAGGCTCGCCGATAGTCCGGAAAAACCATTGATCTCTATCATCACCATCATGACATAACACATCATATACATTCCCTTCTGATCCTTTTCAACCGGTCCATAATCCGCTTTTCTCTCCGTGTACGATGGATACTTTTATTATTGTTACTTGCTAACAAGTAGCATAGTTTGGAGCTGGGATACCAGAGAGGTGAAACACAAGTGCTCAAGCTGGAGGGGGTAACCAAAAAATTTGGAGGTCTTGTTGCAGTCAACGGCATTGATCTCGATATCCATGAGGGCGAGATCCTCGGGCTTGTCGGACCAAACGGTGCGGGAAAAACAACCCTTCTCAATATAATTTCCGGCATATACCGGCCGGATAAGGGATCTGTTCAGTATCTCGGAGAGGAGATTTCAAGACTCTCAATGGACAAGATCTGCCGGAGGGGGATTGCGAAAACATTCCAGCATACCCTCTCTTTTCCCGGTCTCACTGCAAGGGAGAGTGTGATGATCGGATCTCTATTCGGTAACGGGCACAAGGCCACTATGAGTGGAGCTGCAAAAGAGGCAGAAGAATTACTCGGCCGGATTGGTTTTCCCCTTGAAAGGATTGACATGCCCCTCTCAAGCCTGAACGTAATCGAACTTCGGAGAACCCAGCTTGCCCGGGCGCTTGCTTCGCGGCCCAAATTGATACTTCTTGATGAAATGATGACCGGACTCAATCCAAACGAAAGTACGGAAGCAGTTTCTCTCATAAAATCCATCCGTGACGACGGGATCACGATCGTAATGATCGAACATGTTATGCGGGTCATCCTGGGAGTTTCGGACAGGATGGTCGTCCTTGACCGGGGAGAGAAAATCGCAGAGGGGATCCCGGATGAAGTGGTGAAAAACCAGCGGGTAATCGACTCGTATCTTGGTGAACGATATATATGAACAGGGCAGAGTCACCGCTGCTCGAGATCAGGCAGCTCTCGGTCTTTTACTCTGGTCTTCAGGTATTGTGGAATGTATCTCTTTTTATAAATCAGGGGGAGATAGTGACGCTCCTTGGAGCCAATGGCGCAGGGAAGACTACTCTAGTCCAGAGCGTCTTCGGATTGACAAAGGATCGGAAAGGGCAGATCTTCTTTGAGGGCACCGAGATTACCGGACTTCCTGCTTTTGAGATGGTAAAACGTGGCCTTGCTTTGGTACCTGAAAAACGTGAACTCTTTCCAAAGATGACGGTGGAAGAGAATCTCGAGCTGGGGGGATTTTCAAAGAGAGAGGGGGTTGTCGCTCCGGAAGAGATTTTTAAGTTCTTTCCCATTCTCAAGGAACGGAAGAAACAGCTGGCTGGAACCCTTTCCGGAGGGGAACAGCAGATGCTGGCAATCGCCCGCGCCCTCATTCCCAAACCGTCCATGCTTGTACTTGACGAACCGTCTCTCGGCCTTTCTCCCCTTATTGTATCTTCGGTGCTCGATGCAGTCAAGAAGCTGAACCAGGAAGGTCTGTCTATTCTGCTTGTCGAGCAGAATGTTCAGCATGCATTGGAAATGTCCCATCGTGGATATATTCTTGAGACAGGGAGAATTGTGAAGGAGGGATCGTCCTCTGACCTTCTTCATGATGACCAGGTTCAGGCAGCATACCTCGGGACTTAACGGGGGAAGCCACCTCTTCTCCACTTCGCTCATATTTGCCGAATAGAGGGAAAACGATCGTAGCCTCATCATATCGTTCTGTTGAACTGCTTTCGATGAGCCGGGGATCAAAAAGGAAAACACCCTTCCGTTGGCGCTGATTGGTTTTTAAAAAAACATGATTCCTTCGAGGGCCACAAGTATAAAAGATGAAAATGCGGAGGCATTTTCATATAAACCTCCTATGAGCCCCGATTTCGGGATACGGGCATAAATTATGAAAATTACGAATTGATTTTCATTGGAAAAAGAGTAAGTAAGTCTATTGGGCTTTTTCTTGCCTTTTTCCTAGGTATCCTTTGATCTTGTCAGACAGTGAGATGAGCCCTTTCGGCAGGAAGATGATGATCAGGACCAGAAGAAGCCCGATGATCACGAACCGAAGATAGGTGAGTCCAA
>Ga0209606_1001226_pt1 | contig 32974 bp, 23 predicted proteins | sample AD_UKC057_MetaG_FD_184412 | JGI IMG/M metagenome (GOLD analysis project Ga0209606, IMG submission 184412) | Active sludge microbial communities of municipal wastewater-treating anaerobic digesters from USA - AD_UKC057_MetaG (SPAdes) (version 2) | ecosystem: Engineered > Bioreactor > Anaerobic >...
CCCAGAATTTCTCCAAGTGTAGCGATGTTCGGCGTGTAACTGCCTGCCTGGTCGCCAATATATTCCACGTAGGCCAGCAATTCTGCCAAGTCATGTATTCCTGGAGTAGTATCAAGTACCTCTGCATACCCTAGAATCTCCGCAACATTACGCCGCTGCCAGCCCGCCTCGTGAATATATTCGGCGTACCCCAGGACTTCCCCCAGCGTGGGAATATTCGCAGTGTAACTGCCTGCCTGGTCACCCACGTATTCCACGTAGGCTAGCAGTTCGCCGGTTTGCCGTTGCGAGGCGGCGACGGCGTATTCCAGGTAGGCCAGTATTTCATCCAGGTTACGCCAAACGGTCATGAACTTACACCTATCTCCAGAGTCGCCAGGTCTGCTTCTTCCCAGGGCAGTGAATCATCGGGATTCTCTGCCCATACCTTGCTATAACAAGACCAGGTGGGAGTCAGGGGCATGTCGTCCCCCACGCTCTCGGTGTTGTTGGAGATTATCATGGGGGCGATGCTACCCTCACCACTCTCCACGCGTGCGAAGGCATTCACCACCACATTCTTGATGGTAGAGCCATCCGGTAGGTCGGGCAGTTCTGGAATGAAGGTAGCCTTCTTATCAGCACTGGCAGTCTGTAACATGGTAAAATCGAAACTGCCATTGCGTGTCTGCGCCGCACTACTCCCCAGGTCTACGGCTGCACGTGCCCACTGGTTATGAGTGCCATCCGCCGCGGCGCGGATGGGAAGTAGCCGTACCATCCCAGGGAAGGTGTTGTTGGTGGTACCATTGGGATCATTAACCACAATATCATCGAATGCCGTAGGAGGCTTGACATTACTGGATTCTATACCGGATATTTTCCAGGAGTTGATGAATTCTTCCTCGGCTGTGGTGTCTCCGGTATAATCAATTACTTTCACTCCATCTACATATACTACCGCCCGCCCATCAGAGTTCAACGGCTTAAACCACACTTCGTAATAGTGCCAGGTATCAACCGCTACAACACCATTGGCGGAAGAAGCAATGAGAGTCCCAGTCCTGGTAACCTCAACCCCGCCATTAGTATTCAGGCGCAAGGACAGGTAGTTAGAATAAGCACCCGGATCATCTGTATATGCAATCAGGAATCCGCCAGTATTCAGATTGGGGATGCGCATGGCAAATCCCCAGAATAATTCCGTATGGCTTGTATCCGTCCCGAAGTCCTTTTGCAAGGACATATTTGATGTGAGCAGATACATTCCACGGCCAGTCCTGGGAGCGAAGGTTACATTGGCCGTATTAGTACTAGTGTAATAACCGGATGGCTTGAAATAACCCGGGTACTCGCTTGAAATACTTAGAGCGATTTTATCCCACAAGCCATTGATATTCATCTCTTCGGCGCCAGTGGTAAAGATGCGTGTCATTTTTTGTCTCCTATCAGGAATGAGTAATGTGTACTACCAGATCGGCCCCTGTTGTTCCGACGCCCACCTGTACAATACTTGCCGTAACGAAGGTGTTGGAAGCCCACGCCGGGGTGTCAATGGCTAGTGTAGAGCCCACATAGTCTCCGGCCGCAATGCGCGGCCGATGGTTTTCATCGGTGAAGATAGATACACCATCCACCAGAAGGTCTACAATGATGTCGGCATTCGATGGTGCAGTCCCCACAGACAAGAGCACTTTGGTAATAGTCTGTGTCACCCCCAGGCAATTATACACCCTTAGGGGATTGCTCATGAGACTCAGATTACCAGAGAAGGTAAGGATGGATTGCCGCAATACAGAGGGCGGTTGGGGGTTGGATACTTCCATGGCAATCAAGACTGTTAGCCCAGAGGCACCCGTAGCCACTGCATCTATGTCCAGGCTCAATACATCCCCAGCAGTTACCGCCGTCACATCGGGTATCCCTACGGCTACATCCTCATCATAAGCCAGTGTGGGACGTTGATTCTGGTCGGTGAAGATGGAAACACCATTCAGGTGGATGTCCACTATGGTGGAACCGGATGTCCCAGCATCTGCACATAGGATGTACACTGCCGCGATGGTAGCATCCCGTGGTAGTACATAGGCAGTGGCCGCGTCCGCGATGGTCACCAGACGCCCGTCTATGTGCCAGAGTGGGTCACTTGCCGCCACCAGACCCACGGCCAACATGTCATCCAGAGTATCCAGGGCGTGTTGAACAGTGATGTCGGTGGGGCCAAGGTTGTTATCGAATCCACTTGCATCCACACCAATGCCGCTGGCATACAGGTCGGGCAAGTCGCTTACATCCAGGGCACGCACGGTGGGGGTATCGGCTTCTCCAGACTGTGGGCCTACAAGTACCATGTGGGGTTCAAAGTCCGCCAGTCCTACTTCCTGCGTCGTCAGTGTGAGCAGGGACTCTGCTGTAGTTCCAAGAGTAACTGGCTCATGGTGGGGTGAAGAGTTGCCAATGGCGGTATGTTCTGTAGGCGTCAGTACGTTGGCCAGGGTTAGTTGCTGCCCATCCAGGGTGAGTGCCACGTCACTACCTGCCCCCAAGGTTACTGGAGTATGGTGGGGTGAAGAGTTGCCAATGGCGGTATGGGCTGCGGGCGTGAGGTACAGTGATGACAGGTCGGGTATGTCGTCAATCTCCAGTAACCGCTCTTTCCAGGTGTTGAGAGCATCACTGATGGCTACATGTCGTATCCCCGTTGGCGCCGGTACATGTACCAGTAGGGCATCGTTCAGGATGTCCAGGGCGTGTATCTGGGGATAGTTGACGGTATCGAAGGCTGCACGGTCGCCCTCTATGGGTATGCCTCTATCTATCCCAATGTAGCCAGGCATGGACACGGCATAGGTATGTACTTCCCCCATGGGGTTGATACCCGCAATCGAGGAAACGCCCCCACAAATATCTGGGATGCTATCCGTATAGGGCTCGATGTGGGTATTGCTACCGGCTATACCCGTAGCCAGGGTAACTCCCTCCCCATAAATCGCACCGACGGCATGAGTACCGCCAGAAATGTTGAGCCCAACCAGCATCTCTTCGGTATCCGTCCCCGAGTGTGCCGCGAAACATACTGGAGTCTGGTGCTGCATAATGGTAGTGGAAGCGATGGTGGCCCACTCATCATAGGTTACATAGATTGTAGACCCACCGACAGAGTCCTCGCGTATCAGTCGTTGGTGGCCTGGGTCCAGGGGGTCGAACCACATGGCATCGTCACGGCTGGGTCCAATACCATCTTGCAAGCATTCTGTGTATTCCCCTGTGTTAGTGATGCGACACAGGTCTACATTCCCCAGCGGGTCGTTCTTGGAATAAAATCTATCGGGCAGTAGTGGATTAAGTGCAGCGAAATTGTGGTAGTGTAACGGCCCCGCCACATACCTGAAAAGCGCGCCATAGTTGGTACTGTAGTAGTACTGTACCGCTGCCCCCACCTTAAATGATGCTGTAACATAGACATTGCTGGCATAGGCTTTGATTGAGAATAGTCCATAGCACTGTGCTGAATCTCCCACTATCCCGGCTGTGTACCAAGAGGTACCGTAGTTATCAGAGCGCAGCACATAGCCTGTATTGTGCCAGCCGCCATCTGATACTCTACACAAGGCGTAGAGTCGCCCCGGTGTCGCTGAATCAGTACAGAACCTGGAAACTGATTTCCCCTCACCGGGCCTCCCCACGATAATGGCTGCCTGCTCCTTGGTAAGAATGACTGTCCACTCGCCGCCATTCTCACGTCGGTATAATATTCTCTCCAGGTCGGAATCTCCCGCAATTACATATTGGCGCTTCGCAGGGTCTAGAGGGTCTGTCAGCATCTTGTGACATCTGTTGGAGGCCAGGCCAGCATTTATGGGAGTCCATATAGGTTGAGTCTCTGGACTGTAGAAGTTGCCGGTGTAGTATACCCCCATGGAGGCAGTCGCTACATAAATCTCACGTGGCCAGGTCATTGCGCACCACCTACGGGGACAAAGGTTGTCCCGCTAATGAATGAACTGTGTTCGAAGTAGATTGTGCCCCCTTTGGAGAAGGCACCGTAGGCTACGCCATTGCCGCTGGCATATAGTTCCAGTGAGACACGCTGTACGCGCCCTATAGCATAGATGACGGCGTAGACTCCATAGATGTCCTCATCACTTGCACCCGAAACTGTGATGTGGCAGTCATTCACATGGGTCTCGCCAGCCAGTAGGGTTATGCCAGTACCCATGGCGTCAATGCCTATCTCCGAGACACGGGTACCGCCGTTCATCCGCAACTGACCATGCAATACGCTGGCGAACCTGGAGATACCTCGCAGTTCGCCATTCTGTATTGTCCATGGCCCGCCAGAGATGTTACAGGCAGGCAACATGCACACATCGCCAATACGCAACGCCAGCAACGCCGCCCTCAAGCCATCATCCGTAGCGGGATATTCTAGTGCAGGCTCGCCATTACTGTCATAGATGATGAGAGTGTCTCCGCCAAGGCCCACGATATTATCACCGGCCACATCTATTCCGGGCCCCTCGAATACCGGCGATTGGATGATGTTTGTGCTGCCTGAGGCTGAGGCGGGCGAGGCGCCGCTGATGATAGCATACTCACCCGTGGCAGTTTTGGTGATGGTAACATCCTCGCCAGCGATATAGTTCCCACCGCCATACGCAGATACCATGCCAAAAGAGCACGCTACCAGGTAGTCACCCGCGCCTGTACGTGCCCGTACTTTGCAGGTGTGGATGCGGGTGTTGTTACGCAGCGAGCGCACGATTTCAGTCTGGCTTCTAGCCATACTCTTCTATCCCGCTTTCTTGAGTAGTAATCAAGTTCACAGAAGTGGTGAGACTACCTGCCGCGAAGACGATGTTGGCTCCGGTGATAATGTGTTTGCCACGGATGATGTAGTAGTGGAACTGCGGTACGTCGGTTTTGAAAACATAGAACGTGCCAGGCTTGATGGCCATGGCTCCTGGGAAACTCTTGGTGACCGCGCCTTTCAGGAATCTCAGGGCGTTGAATCTGGAGTAGTATCCGGCCTGCGAGTTCAGACTGGTGCTTATACGTGCATAAGGCACGGCCTTCTGGGTGACGACGCAGCGATTACCCAGCGTTGGCTTTGGTACATAGGAGGCCAGGATGCTGGTAATGCCTCCCGTGAGCACGGTTACGCCCTGTGCCTCATTGTGCAGCACGCTTTTGGTATGTTCCAGCGGCTCTTCGTTGTCCATCAATGCCTTGAACATGCTGCTCTCTAATGGCGTACCGGTCACGTCTATTTCGAGCATGGGGATGGTCATGTAGGCTCCAGCATTGTTGCAGCCGATAATCAGGGTGCTGCCCTGGAGTATCCGTGAAACGACATCGCCCACGCTTTCTCCAAACCCGATAACTGCCGTGGGAATGTACTGACATGAACCATGAATGCTCACGCCTTTAACGTCACTTGGGAAATCACGTGTTCCAATCCCGAAGCGTGTCTGCGAGAATTCCGTATTGAGCATCGCCTGGTTGTGCCCCTGGTAATGATAATACAGGCAGGTTTCGTATTCCAAACCCCACACAAATCCCACACCATCTACGTTTCCTGCTCCGTTAATGGTCGGAATGACTGCATGGGTGCAGCCGCGTGACATGATCCATGAATTGACCCATGCTGTAGCATATCCCCAGCCGGTATACCAGGCGTGCCCCATGCTGTAAGCAATATCCCTGCCGGATAGTCCTACTTCCGGCTCATAGGTGTAATACTCGAAGCGGTTGAGGTCATTATGCCCTACCATGAATTGTCGTGTCTGTCCTGGAATGGGCAGGTAGTCACCATCCAGACCGGCTACACCTGGCTGTGTGGTCGTGTACACCAGGCTGCCAAAGGCTGTCTGGTCCATGTGGGGAACCGTGCCATTTTCAACCACCGTCGTCGGGGCAATGCTGTACTCCACGCTGCAATCCACGCTCGTGGGCTTCTGGAATTGCAGGAGTGCCTTCAGAGTTGTAGCTGAGTTGTACAACCGTCCCATGGAGCAGACCATCAGGTCGAGATAGCGCGGGGTCTTGGAGGCATCCCTGTCGGCAATGAGTCCCACAAAACCACGGTAAGCGAACGTGGCGTTGGTGAAAGTGTACTGTAGGGCTGATTCGCTGAAGAGTTCCTCGAAGGAGCCCGAGAAATAGAGCCAGCACGTGGAATTCTTGAACCTAACTCCCATCCATCCAGATAACGGCACATTGGCTAATTCCACGAGCGGCCAGCAGTAGAATGCGCCCACACCATCAGGTGTCGTACCGCCCTGGCCGCTACGCCAGCAGTGCTCCTGGCGCTCTATGTAGAGAATTGCAGTGCCGTCTGTCTGCGGCTGTACCTCGATGACATAGCGCCCATAGCGTGGATCCCCCAGACTTCTGAAGACTACGCCAAACAGGTGCCCAGGTTCGGTGGTGTAATGCACGGCCACAGTGCCATTGGCGCTATTCATCATGTAGGTTGAGTGTGCGATGGCCCAATCGGTCTTGTCTGTCTCCGACTGGTCTTCGTTTTCGTCCAGCGGGTTGGGAATGATACAATGGTCTAGCACCAGGGCCCCATTGTCGCATTTCCACGTGCCCCATAGTGCCGCCACATGGCTCATGTCATCAAATCTGTCCCACCCAAACTCCGCAGCGCCAATGTCGCGGGCTGTAAATCCCTGGATTCCCGCCATGGTCCCCAGCCACTCCGAGAACTGGATGGAAGTGGTGTTGGCATAGGATTCATTCCTGTCTGCCTGTATGACGTATCCTATAATCGTGAATTCCTCTTCCATTCCTGGAGCGTAAGGAACTGGAGCGGCGCGGTGCAAGTCTGCCTCTCCAAACGTGAGACGCAGGAAGTCTATGTCACTGTGATCTCCAGCCAGTTCCAGCGAACCCGCCATGTAAGAGACGCCCTCTTCCTGAGCCTCAGACGAAATGTTGACGCTCAGGATGTCTGATGTGATGTCACGCCAGCCACACTCTGGCCCACCAGCAAAGCATGGACTGGCCGTATAAGTCGAGAGCAGATGACCTTCAAAGGCTATGAACATGAGGTTGTTGTGGATGCTGATGAATCTGGCATGTGTGCCAATGCCTTCCAGAGAACTGGTACGGCCCAGGAATGGAACGGGTAATGAACCGAGGCCATCTGCTCCGAGGTAGGAGATGAGGGCTGTGGAATGACCTTGTACGGTAGCGTCTGAGAGATAGTTGTTTGGGCGTGTCCACATGATCAGGGCTGGGTGTTGCACTCCATCTGTCCACATGGAAGTGTAATGCATGGATATATTCATGGTATCGTACCATACAAATTCTTGCGAGATGGTATCTATTGGCGCGCAGAAATAGACACTTCCAATCCCATCTGGGTGATCTCTATTGATGTAGACAATTGTGGATTGTACAGACTGTGGATTCCTGAGGATATAGCCTGTATATCCTGGTGGATAGTTGGCCTGGTCTGTATAAATCAAGGATTCCATAACCACAGACTGGTGTAGTAGCACGTAATGGCTGACGGGTTGTCCGTTAGCATCCATAGACTCCGTACTGTTCTCCACATAAGCGCCATACAGTTTAATCCCACGTGTTTTTGGTAATGCACTCTCAGAATCTCCGAGGTACTGCATCCAGGTCTGAGGGAACTTCTCTGAACCGATGCAGAGGTAATCATCTGGATTTTCCGTGATGCTGTAAACACTCACGTAATTGTAACTTCTACCAATGAACAGTATGTCTCCCGCTCTGGCAATGGAACTGGCATGAGCATATGGAATTACCATGACTGTCTCGTTGTATATTGGTGCGCCGGCAGTCTCGGAGAGGTCAATACGCCAAACATGCCCCCAGATGTCGTCTATGAGGTGGATTTGTATTGACGGGGAATATGTACAGCGCCAGTCGTCCACATACAGGAAAAAACCTCTCCCGAATGGGGTAGTGTCATTGTAGTATTCCAACCCGACTTTGACAAATGCCGTCCCGACTGGGAGTGTGCCATAAAGTGGTGTAAACTTCCAGGAATCCGCTTCTGGGTAGTGGTCAGCGTAAAGCCTGTCCAGCAGTGTCTCTGAGTTGTCGTAAGCATACAATACCACTTGTACGGGCCATTCATCCAGTGGCGGGTTCCCAGAAGTGGCATACATGTAGCATGATACTTCAAAAGGCACATTGTCACTATCCACTGCTATGAAATCAGTCAGCCAACTTCCGCCCATGGGGTCTGCGGTGAGGTACAACTGTGCCGCGCCGGGCCCGCTATGGGTAATGAGCGTGGTGTACGCTGCGGAAATCGCATCTCCTGTCGTTGACCAGTGATTGATGTTATAGTCCAGGGTGGGATTGTCCAGGATGTTATCATGATTGATGATGGCTATATCCGCCACACACTCTTGCATCTCCGGGTAATAAGGAACGTGCAGGGTCCCGTAGTCTGTATACGCAAAAGCATCATCTATGTAGATGATGTAGGCTTGTGCAGAGGTAGAATATAGTTGCAATCCACACTTGAAATATGCTGTATCAGGAGGCGCCTCTCCAGAAATCTCAGTCTCTGTCCAGCGAGTGTAATCGAGTTCGTTGACCTTGCATTGAGTTGTAGACAGAAGAACGTCATCATAGGTGTAAAACATGATGAATAACTTAGCGTTATCTGAGAATACCGGAGGTATATCGCTGTAGGGAGAGCGTATGTGTATCGAGAAGTGCGCCGTTTTGCCACTCTCAATATAGACTTTCTCACTTGTAAGCGAGATAGTAGTATATGGCTCTAGTAACACTTCTGCACATTCTGGTGTGGTCCTGCCATGAGACGAAGACCACATAACCATTCCAACAGTAGTCCAGGGATACAGATACAATCCGTTACTGAAATCCCCATTGCTTAGCAATTGTGTGGTTGCGGGTGTGGAATATAGATTTATGAACTCCCACTGCTGTGCAGTCTCATCGAAGTATCCAAACTTCCCTATTTTGTCGTTTGCCAAATCGGAACACAGGACGTACTTGCCACAGCCAGTGACGAATCCATAACCGCCACCAGGAATAACGTCGCTTATCTTCTGCAATTCTGCACGCGCCGCTTCAACTCGCATCTGGCTCCAATCTTATCAGGGTGATGTCAACCATGTACCACACGCCCATGGGATTCATGATAGACTCATTCTCCATGGCTCCGAAGAAGTAATACTCCCATGCATCTACGGGTTCATGATTTTCATCATCGAGATGGTACATGTTCTGCACGTAAATAGCCTTGCCTACCATCCCACGCAAGACTTCCAATTGCGTCTTGGAAACTCGCACCTTGTAGTGGTAGTCGGTGTGCTTGATGGGAGTGCTATTTCCGGCAACCATGATGATGCGCTTGCCCGCTGTGTTGAGCACGGTATTCTGAGTTATGGTAGTCATCGGCGAGAAGGCTTGTACACGTAACTCCTCGCCAAACTCCACGGAACCAGGTGCTTCACATAGGTGAATATGGTTATTGGGATACATGTAGAAATTTCCTCTATGCCAGGTTGAGAATGTTGTACAGTTCTGGAGTTACTCCAGTAACTTGTCGTGTTTGCGCATCTACACGTACAAATCGCAACCCTTCGGCTTCAATCCTCATGAGCGTGGCCAGGATTTGGGTAAGCAGTTCTACCTGCTGATAGCCCACATTGCTGTCACGCATGACCAGGGCTCCATGCTGAGGCACCACATACTCCTCACCATGCTCTCCAAGTTCAGCGAACGTTCGGCTAAGTATCGGGCCACCAAGTGCGTCAACCGTGTGAGTGGGCCCTCCAATGACTTCTTCCCCTGGTGGCGTTGAGGTTGTTGGGAGAGAGATGTTGCCAAGCCATTGGTCGAAATCGTACATGAACCGATTCCAGGGCTCTTCCCACTTGGTTTGCCACAGACCATTTTTACCGCCCCAGGTAATCTGGAACCAGTCGCCGATGTCCTCGAACATCTGTGGAATGGCCAGCATGTCAGTGATAGTGGTGGCTACCATCTCGGATAGTGTAGAGATATTGGTGGCAATGACACCATCTGGTCCCGTTTGCGCAGCAACGTTGTTCAGGATACCTGTGACGTTATCATTGTTAGCCTTTAACAGGCCAGGCAACTCAAAGTTCAGGAATGAGAACTGCTTGGTCTGCCCCACGATGCGGGCAAAGTTGAGGGCGTCCTCCATTGCCTGAATGGTTTTCATCTTGTTGATGTAGGCTGCCTGCGCCCCAGCAGCAGATAGCGAACGCTTGAGTTCGTTATCCTCCATCTCGCGCTGGATGGCGCGCAGCTTCTCTTCGAGGGCTAGTTGTTCCTCAAAGTCAGACCTGGCCCTATCCATGCGTTCCTTCTGGAGCGCGTTCTCCTGGTCGAAGTACTTCATGGCAATGTCAAGCCGCTTCTGTTCCCAATCCAGGGCCTGGCGTTGCCGCTCGTAGTTGAGTTGGATATCCTCCGCGCTCCACTGTGCCTGGGTCTCCCCACGTTGGAACTGCCGTCCCATCTGGGCATTCTGGAAGTTGTAACCGATGGTGGCACGCGAGAGTTGCCGCATCAGGGCCTCGCGTTGCGGCCCGGTAGCGAAACGCAACTCGCGCTGGATGTCTTCAGCCGTCCAGCCAAACTGCATTTGCTGCATGGCAGTGTTGGCAACGTAATCCTCGCGCCGCCACTTGTTCTGGGTGCCCAGACGCGAGAACTCACGCGCCGTATCCTGTTCCAGCCAGCCACGCCTGGTGGTAATCTGCTCCTGGGTAAGCGCAAACAGTTCACGCTGTTGGGCAGTATTCAAATCCAGCGCACGTTGCTGAAAATCCAGGTCTCGGCGCGAGGCATTCTCGTTGAGTTCACGAATGGCGTCTTGCAGAGAGCGAATGGTAGGCAGTTTCTCCATGCGCTCCCGAATGCCCGCGATGGTAGCGCCGATGGAAGCCAGGTTAGCCTCATAGCCTGCCTTCCAGGACTCCACCTGCAATCCCATGGTGGTCGGTGTGCTAGTGATTCCAGCCGCATACTCGGTCCCCATGTATTGCATCATGCGTTGCCGGTAGGACCCCAGGAACTGCCCACTCGTAACGCCATACATGGTTCCCAACGGCAGGCCCGTAGTAGTTTCACGAGTAATGAATGCTTCTGGTAGAGTGAATCCCAGTGCGCCACCGGCCATTTCCACCTGGCGTCGTGTGCCGCCGCCACTCGTCAGGACGCCCAGGGCCATGCGTGCCGCAGTGGGATTTTGCTGCATTCCTGCGATGGCAGTTTCAATCTGCCGGGATGTCACGGGAGTATTGCCGTACAGGAATGAGGCGAATTGCTGTTGCAATTCCGCCTGTTGTGAATATTGGGGCAAGTTCATGGCCAGTTGCTGGGTCGTTGGTGCTGGCAGGGTAATTCCCATCCGCGCCATGGACTGTGCAGCGGAGGCCCAGTGTTCCAGTTGCTGGATGTCCTGCGCCCGCATCTGCCCAGTGAAGACTTCCTCGAAATAGGGCATATTGGTCCCCAGGAGATTGGCGGTAGTCTGTAACCCTGCGGCCTGCTGCATGTACTGGAAGGACAACCCTGCTCCGGCCAGTTTCTTGTAGGGCTCCGCGCCCATCAGCGGCAGGATGGTGTCCTTGATGAAGGGCTTGATCTCGTCACCAACCATCCCAAGCGAGGCGGCCATATGCGTTAACTGGCCGGTGAGTTCTTCGGCGCTGACCCCAATGTCTTGATACACCGCCTGGAGTTCGGCGTAGGGTTTGATGGCTTGCCAGTTCTCGGCCTCAATGCCCATGAAGCCGCCCAAGCCATATCCAAATTGCTTGGTGTCAGAGTAGCCAATACTGGTAAGATACTGACGCATGGCCTCGTATTCTGGGCCAGCCTTCTGTCCGTAGAGATACTCGATGTCGAATTCAGTTTCCGGTATGGCCCCGCCGAGCAGTTGTCGCACGCGGGCTATATCAGCAGCCGCCTGCGGACTGCCAATATAACCCTTCTGCCGGTTATACACTTGCCCGGCAAGTCCAACATCGGACGCCCACTGGGTGATTTCAGCGCCAGATTGCGTGGCTGCACCCTGTGCCATCAGTGCATCAACCTGACGCTGGAATTCCTCTCCATAAAAGTCAATCGGAACTCCACCCTTGCCAAAATCTTGTGAGGCGACAATCTGTTCGTAGCGCCTACGCTCAAGTTTTGCGTTGAGTGCCTGGTTCCGATTTATCGTTTCTGGGTTAACGGATACTGCGGCAATCCTGGCGCGCATCAGGTTCTCGTCTTTGGACTCGCCGAATATACGGGCCGCGCCCAGACCTGCACCAGTGACTGCAGCAATGATTGGAAGTGCCCATGGCGTTGCCAGGGACATCATGCTGAGCAACTGCGAGCCAATCATGCCTACGCCCAGGGAGGCCCCACCAATCCCAAGGATGTCGGCTATGGTCTGGTTGCCCAACCCACCCTGCCCCAACATGCCATTCATGCCAGAGAGGATGTAGCCGCCTGTGCGCGCGCGCGCAATGTTCATGCCCTGTATGTTGGCCATGACCTGTCGTGATTGCATGTCAGGCTCGAAACCGGCCCTGGCCCGCATCTGGTTCATGGCTGCCTGGTATTGTTGATACTGCTGCCCACCAGATACCAGGGGCTCGACAAACATGCGCATGTTACGCATCATGAAGTACATGTCTGACCCAAAGGACTGCCTGGGGTCAGAAATCTTTTCCAGGAATCCCTTGGCGCCCTTCGCAGCAGGACGTGCACGTAACACGCCAATCTGCTCCAGGTATTGGCCCAGGTCGCCAGCTTCCTGGGGCACTTGGTATCCAATGTCCCTGGCCATCTTGCTGTAGTTGCGGTAGAACGCTGCGGCTTCCTGTACCTCGCGAGCCTCTTCTGGCGTCAGCCTTTCGCCAGAGCGACTCACGAGTTGTTTCATGTTCTCGGTGTACTTCTCAAGTATGGACATGCTGCTGTCCAGGGTTTGAGTGTACGCAGCAACTAGCCCTTCATCTGGAGCAAAAAGGGTGTCGAGTGTGGTCTCGTAGCCAGCAATCTTGGTGCGCAGGTCTTTGGCCGCAGACTCAAATGTCTCAGACAGTTCTACCGCGCCCTCGCGGCCCGAATTCTTGATGGACTTGGAGGCAGATTCGAGTTGCGTGGCCACATCAGAGAGGACGTCGAGCCGTTTGAGAACTTGCGGAACCTCAGAGGGCGTCAGGTGTTGCAGTTGTCTCTCAATATCGGTGGTGGCATGGCCAAGGCTGCGTTGCCAGCGTCCTTCTGGCCCCAGTAATTTGCCAAATACACCTGTGGCATTGGCGGCCATGAACTGCTCAATGCCTTCTTTGGGAATGTTCCCGACGAATCCAGCAATCTTGGCGATGCGCGACATTTCCGTCGCCGAATAGCCAGGAAATTCCGGCGAGCCCATCTTGGTTGCGGCGGTAGCCAGTCCCCTGTCGCGTATTCGGCGGGCTATGTTTATGGCGTCCTCAGAGCGCCCACCCATGGCAGCGCCGATAGCACCAGTCAGCAAGGGCGCCTGTGCCTGGATGGGGGCGTCGCTGGCATAATTCACCAGGCCCTGGAAGGCTTTGCGTATGCCTTCGGCGAAGGTTGAGGTATCGGACACCTGCATCAGACGCATTAACTCTCTGAAGAAGTCTGATGCGGCGGGCATGTTGCCAGAGGGCACGCTTCCCATCACGGAGTGGCCAGTTTGCATTGCGGGACTGGCAGGTCTTATCCTAGGCTGAGGGCTACCTGGAATATCAACGCCGAGTATGCCAATAATGCGATTGAACTCTTCTTGTGACATTCCCCTGAGTGTTTCGAGAATTTCTACTTCACCTTCCTGAAGGCGAGCCGAAATCTTGTCTTCCCCTGGGATATTCTTGTTGTACAGACCTGGTGTACCTTCCAGTATGTAGTTGATAGCATTGCGGATGGCGTTTTCTGTGGGTTTGGCAAGCATTTCCACAACCGCCTTAACGAATTCGTTCCCGTGCTGGAGAGCAATCTCGTCCTGGATGACATTCCCCGTCTGGGGGTTCAGGAATTTCCGGTAAGACCCAGGTTCGCCCATCAGGACTAACTCACGTGCGTTCTTGAAGGAACTCTGAAGCCGCCGCGCCATTTGTCCTGCAGGACTGGCGATCTGGTCTAGCATCTTCAGCATGGTATTAGATTGTAGACCGGCCTTGCCTCCAATCAGCGCGTCAATGTATTTGGAGATGAGCATGGGGGGCATGGCATGGCGTTTACCAGTGACCGGATTGACGAATTCCTGTCCTTGAGAGGTATTGTAGGTCGCCAGGGCACCCAGGGCCGCTCCCTCATCGGGCGTAAGTTCTCCCAGGTCGAGCAATTTCTGATACAACTGCGCAAAATTGGCGAAGTCGCGGTAGAAGTTCAGCAAGTCGTTCGACGGAACTCCCTGCCTGAAGAACGCCGAGGCGATGGGGCGTAGTGCTAGGCTGAATGGGACGCCCATCTGTGCCTTGGAGCGCGTTAGGGCCATGCCCGCATCTGCCAGTTTCTTGCCAGTCAAAATCTGAGACTTTAACTGCTCCACAGTCTCAGGAATTCCCAGTGTCTTGCGCATCGTCTCACTAGTGAAGGGCGCCCCGAAAATGCCAGCGTCTGAAGCCATGGCTCCCAACTGCGAGCCTGGAGTATGCAGACTGGAGATGAATTTGATGGCTTCCATGGAGATGCCGGTCTTCTCAGACAGGGCCAGGGCTTCCACACGCTCTGCATCTTCTGGGCTCATTCGTGCCTGAGCGAAACGCACTGTGGCATACAATTGCATGGAGTTGAGGTCGGTTACCCGTTCACCCAAACCGCCCTGCAATACACCCAGGTCTCGCAGGCGCTTGAGGTATTGCTGTTCGTATTCCTTGCGGCGATGACCCAGGAAGCGTTTCTCTTCCGAGAAGTCATCCATGAGGTCGCCAATGACTGTGCCAGGACTGCCCGCACTCAAACGGCCCAGATGAACCTGAATATGACCGGCTTCATCCTCTCCAACTGCCAGGTTGCGCAAGAAGGCAATGGTGGTCAGGTCCCAGTCTGTGTCTGCTGCCCAGGGTTCGTAGGTCGTGTCTGCTACTAGCATCTGCAATGAACGTGATAGCGGGTCGCGTTCCAACTGCGAGGCAACCGACTGTAATCCCTTGGTAGACCAGGGATTCACCACCTTCAGACCAGAAACACCAAAGAGCACATCCAGGAGGGGCTGGCGTGTTCCGGCGACCATCTCTCCCTCAAGTAACGAGTAGACTCGCTTGATGATGTCGAGTTGGGTCTCTGGATTGTCTTTGTAGCGGCTCAAGGTCCTGGAAAGTCCAGGGATCATGCGCATTAACTGGTGCGGGGGAATGAAGATACCTGCACCTGGCATGTCAGGATGTCCGCTAAAGGGGCCGGTTGTGGCATAGGGCATTTGCAATTTGAGCATGTCCGCAATCATGTTCTCGGACATGCGCATCTTTTCCAGTTCAGTGAGATAGTTGTTCACGGACTGTTCTGACCCATGTCCAATGATCAGGCCGTAGGCCGCACGCACAAAGGGATTCAATTCCTTGGTGGGATTGTTAGGATCGTGAGTGGACATTTGCGCCAACGCCTGAGCGGAGGGGATGTATTTGTCGCCAGCGCTCAAGATGAAGTTGTGCTCTCCATTCTCGCGCAGAATGTCTGCAAGATTGCGGAAGACTGTGCCAATGGAATCTCCCCGCGTGAATAGTTCCATGAGTTCGGGCCGCTGCTCCAAATGGATGACGTCCGCTTCGTGTCTGCGCTGTTCGGGGTCTGCTGTCAGCATGATGGCCCGCAGGATGGTTTCCTTGGTCATGCCGGAACGGGTGTAGTTGTAACGTTCCATCCTGCGATAGTATTCAGGGAAGTATTGTGCGAACCAGGCAGCCATATTTGGGTTGAGTTTGGCGCCACCTGTGGGAGCCTCTGCGGTGAAGCGCATCAGGCTCTCGAAGGTCACATAGGGCACCTGCCCCAACTTGCCTTCCTGGGCCCCCACAATCGCAGCCTGGAGGGACTTCAGGCCCGTCAAGTCGAGTGTGCCCGTGCGTAGGGCAGGATTGTCCACCGAGAAGAAAGCGTGCAGGGATTCCAGGAGTTGCTGGGGAGTGGCTCCCTCCAGATCGGCTAGGGCCTCTGGGGCATTGCGGGTCATGGCGCTCATGAACAGCCCGCCGCTGGACTTGATGATGTCTGGCCCACCCAACAGCATCAGTTCTTCAGAGTCTATCCGCATCTTGCCTATAGCATCCACGGAAGTGCCCAAATAGGCCGCAGCCTCTTCTTCCGTGAGTACCATCAGGTTGGCTTTGATGTCCTCGAACTTGGAGGTAAAAGCAGGCGCGGCAGCCATGAAGGTCAGACTGACGCCATTCTCGTCGAAGTAGATGTCACCTTCATCCATGGAAAGCCGGATGCGGTCGTATGATCTGCCTACAGGCACTCTAATTTCCTGTTCGCCCAGGTGCCCTACAGCGGCATAACCATCTTCAACCTTAATCCAGTCATCTGTCACGGGGACAAATGCCTCTATTCCTGGCATCCCTGTGTAATCCAGTTTAATGTGACGGCTGAGGCGCACGCCAGTTTGGAGTTGTCCTTGCTTCACGCCTTTGGGCAATACCACTAACGCTGATCCCTGGGGCAAAACACCTGCACCCAGGATGGACATTTGAATTCCATAGTGCTGGCCGTAGCGTTCGGGGGTCTTGAAGCCTTCCGCAATAGGCACGTGCGTGGGACGGAAGGCACGCTTCACCAATTTGGCGGCCTTCCCAGCGCCACCGGAGATACCGGCCCAGGGCCCCAGGGATGTCTGCGGTAGGCGCAGGGTACGCAAGATTTCCTCTGTGGGGACGGCCATCAGCCGGAATAAGGCTTCCTCTGCGGCGGATTCCTCTCCCATGACGCGGTGCATTTCACTGCGCGGGAAGAACATGTTCAACTCGCGCGGATCGAGTTTGTCCAGGTTGATTCTTCCACCAACGGAGGCCAGAACGTGACCAGTATAGACAATCTGAGCAGCCGGAGTCAAACTCCTCAGGTCGGTGACGCGCGATGAGTGGGTGTGTCCATAGAGAGTCTCCGTAACTGCGACGTCAAAAGCCTCACGAGCGCTGAAACGCTTTGGAGCAGCCGCCGCGTCGGAGATGGCCTGAGGGGACCACTTGGCGTTAACTTCTGTCATGGGAATAGGAGCAATGCCATTGAAGAGCACTACGCCACCGGCGGCTTCCTCCACAGGAATGGCCAGTTCTCGGCTGCTGAGCACGTGAGTGCCATACAGTAAATGCTTGCCTGGAGTGACCTCGCGAATGGCGGTGATTTTGACGTCGCCCACAATATCACCCACGCGGAAGGTCATGTCGTGCCCCTTGAGTTCCAGTTCCTGCTTTGGGGTGCCAATCATGTCCTGAAATTGCTGAGGCATACGCACAGCCATGGGAGGAACGCTCGTGCGTAGGATTCCTAGCAATTGCGCCATGGTGCCCCGATTGGTGGACTGCAAGGCAATGTCATTGACACCACTCGCGCCATGGCTCTTGAGGTAGTCCAACAACTCGTGGTCGTTGTTGAAACTCTTGGTAATCATCGAGACGCCATCCCCAGCCAGCATCTCGATAGTGGATGCACTACTGCCGGTAGAGACACCTAGTCTTTTATCCCTGGTACCGATGATGGGGATATTTTCAGCCCGCTTATCAACGCGCGGGGCCGTGAGGGTGCTAATAGGGCGTGGTAATTTCACCTGTGTTGCCACAGGTCGCGATGCGGCGCGTCTAACGCTTTCCTCGTCCAGTTTGACTTTCCCACGAGTTGCCTGGGTTATCTTGCGTATGTATTCGCCAACATCCCCGGCAACCGTGATACCAAGACCGTGGTGTATCAGGGTTTCCAGGGCTTTTGACCCCATGGGTGTACTGACAATTCTTTGGGCAATCTCCTGGATGGTGGCTACAATGCCAGTGGCATATTCAAAATCTAAATCCCTGACATCTTTTTGCGCCAGCATGGGGTCGCCGCGTAGCAAGTCGCCAGTATTGACGAACACGGCCTTGGTACCACGACGGGCCTGTTCTTTGGATACTCCAGTGAGGGCTTTAAATTCCTCTGGGGAAAGGTCGAAAATGCGGTTCAGGTATATGGCTTGCTGGACGGCCAGGCTAGTGTGACTTTGTGTATCAGAGAAGGTGCCGCCAGCCTTCATGTCTGGCACGTAGACGCTGTAGGTGCCATCCTGCTCTTGTACTACCAGCACGGTGTCTGGATTGATTCCCGCAGTCCTGGAACCAGGCAGTAACTCATGTACTTGGGTTTCCGAGATAACGCGAGTGACATTCTCTGGCTTGACGCCAATGGCATAGGCCGTACTGCTGGCAAAATCGCGCCGGAACGCCTCATTCTGGGTCAACCTTTGGTCAATTCGCTGATGTTGTTCGCTCCCATACTTCATCCTGATAATGACTTCAGGAGATGGTTCGCGTCCGAAAACCCGCAATACGGTGTCCCTAACGCTATCCCGAAGTTCGCGTATTTTTTCCGGCGGGTAACGCTTGGAGGCTGCCAGTTCGTTGACCACGCTATCGGCAAGCGCATATACTGCCTCTACGGTGACGCTTTCGGGGTCGTTCAGGTCGGTGTATCCCAGCCTGGAGGCGCTTACGGTTATTTGCCTGATTGTATCTATGACAACGTTGCGTTCGTCAGCCATTTCTGCGCTTCTCGTAGTTTCTGGCTATTTGCTCGTTGATTACGGCGAGTCTTTCGCGCTCGGCGATTGCTGTGCGGATGATGGTGTAGAGATAATACTCTACGTGGGGCAGGCTTAGGGGAGCGCAGTGACTGTACTCGCCGTAATGGTAGAGTAGCCACTCGTAGGGTGGCTCTTCCACCTCTTCCCCGTTTAGTAATGCTTGGATTGTTTCTTTGAATCTGCTTATCTTGTCCTCGAATGCCTGACTAAAACATCCAGTCTGGATTGGCTTCCAGAACAGTCTCCATAATCAGGTCGCGCCATACACCTGGGATAGCAGCCCAGGCATTTTTGAAGTCTGAGAGGGACATTCCCTTGACAAACAGGGGCTTCCCATCGTGGTTCTGGATGTTGGTGTCTTCCAACACCAACCAGGCCATGATGGCCGTGCGCTCAAGCGGAGTGGGGATGTGCACCTTAACGGTGTTGCTGTCATCCAGGCTGCGCTCGATGGGCGTGTTCAGAATCTGGTCGCGCTTGAGTTCTTCAGCGCCAGTAGCCTGACGCACAGATACCGTCAGCACGTCACCATCTGCAATCTCGTATTCGCGGGTTACGGTTCGGGGGGCAAGTAATTTCGGCATGTCTCAAATCTCCTTGGATTGAAATGATGGGGATGGGAGTCGGAATATCGCTGTGGTATCCCGACTCCCAATCCTGAAACTAGGGAATTGCGGGGATGCGGGGTTGGTACTTGGGTTCGTTGTTAACCAACTGGAACACCACATACCGCCGCTCGATGACAAACTTGCTGGTATTATCGGGCGTTACCATCCAGTTGCGATGTGGGGTAATGGTGCCATTTGAAGTCCCATCGGCATAGGCAGAGATGGCACGCACCTGTCCGGCGCCCTTGCCACTGGTAATGCGCACGAAATAGCCGATGAAGTCATTCCCGGTAAGGCCAATACCGGCAAGGGCCGTAGCATCCAGGTCTGCATGGGTGATGGCACCCGTGATGGCATTGACGTCTCCGGCACTGGCGATGGTCTTCTCTGAAAGCATGGTCAGGTTGCCTTCCACGATGTTCACCCGTCCCGTGAAGTCCAGTTCTACTACATCACCACCGGAAAGTCGTGGAGAGCCATTCATTTCCCATACCACGTCCGGGAACAGGATCTCCAGAGAGTAGGGTTCGGACGCTCCAGGGATGCTTGCCGGCGAGGTGACTCGCAGTTCCACGTCTGAGCGGAAGACCTCAGCGCTGAACCGTGCAATCTCTGGCGTGATATTCTGCGTGGTCATGATGGCGCTGTACAAGTCGTAGTTCTTGATGCGCTGAGTGTAGGACAACTCGATTGTGGCACCCTGGATGGTGATGTAGTTCATCTCGTAGGCGCCGATGATCATCTCCTGGTCCGGGTTCAGCGTCTGGTACTGCACGTTCACGCGCACCTGGCGCACGGGAAGCGGGTCGCCATCCAGCGGTTCACGCAGGCCCTTGAAGTATCCATGCGGCTCGCTAGTAACCGGAATGGAGAGCATGTCCTCGTATTCGCCCCAGGAGATGTCGGTCATGGGGCCGAAGAGAACCATACTGCAAGTAGCACTTGGAGTGGCCGCGAACGTTCCATCCACGGTCGCCGTCTTGGTGTTCGCGTCAATGGCGATAATCTTGTACAGCCCCAGGTTGTTCCCTGCGGCATCCCACACCTGGATGTAGTAGTCCAGGTAGTCGTCGTTGGCGAACAGGCTGGTGCTGACAACGGTGCTGGCATCCGAACTCGTGCTGGTTGGCTTAACGGTTGGCACAAGCACGAAGACGTCCCCAGCATCCACTTCGCTGAAGAACTCACCATCGGCATACAGCGTGGAGGTAGTGTTGCGCTTGATCCTGCGCGTACCACGGTTTCGCACGATCGCGAACTTGTTGACCTCGGCGCCTGCCGTATAGGCGGCTGGTGTTGAGACAACCGTCACGGTCTTGATGTTGCCACTGGTCGCCACCGTTCCGAAAGCGTAGGGCGTTCCCTCGGTTACAGCGGTCGGTAACGTCTCGGAGAAGGTAAGCGCCGTCGCGGTATTGCTCATCACCTGGACCCATCGCTTAATGCTGCCCGCGATGTAAACATACTTGTCGGCGTGCTCGTTCACTTCCCACTCGACAGTGCTATCAACCAGGGTGGCCGTAGTGCCGCCGGTAGCCGTGGCCCAAGCATCGAAGTCCAGGCCCACAAGGACGCTGCGGTCGAGGAAGTGCTCAGTGCCGGTAATGCCCCACAGCCGCGCGCGCGCCGTGAAGTCCATGGTGGGAAGACCGGCTGCTGGCATGTTGATGTTGCATCCGACCAGGCGCCCATCCTCGAACATCTCCACGGCGTCTGAGTTCACACCCAAGCCGGGCAGGTACTTGAAGAGAGTAACCCAGGGCAGGTTTCCGGCATTGGCGCCTTGGGGCATGACGAAGTTGTGCTCGACGACAGTCGCGGTCGAATTCTCGCACTCGCCCACCACTTCTCCGGTGATGGCATACAATAGCCACCCCAGGGTGCCTTCGAGACGGGGTTGGATGCTGAAGTCGCCGGAGCCGGAGTAACTGGTACGATAAGCGCCAGTCGGGAAGATACCACCACCAATCTCCTGACCCAACTGGCGCTGATCCATGGTGGGCCCGAAGTTGATGCTGGTCGCGCGATGGCTTAAGACCCCACCGCCAGCGGGAAAGTACGCGACGGGAGCCGCGCTGGGGTCTCCGCTCATACTGTACTGGGGGAGTTGACTGGACTGTAACTTGAAGCCCAGCCGCCCCTTAATTGATGTGATTGCCATTACTTACTCCTTCTTGTTCGGCTCGAACATGGCAAAGGCTTGCCAGTAGAGAAAATAGCGCCAAATCCAGTTTCCCTCACCCCCGCTCTCTTTCTCATCCAGTTTCGCGGGCTGAATGTGGAAAACTGTCCAACAGCCATCGTCGCTTTGTTGCCCTGCAGGTAATGCAGCCACACAACGCATGACGGTATCGCGTATGTCTCCCACTATTTCCATGCCCTCAGGACGGCTCTCTTTGGTCGTGCCCAGATTGACATTGATCTCGATAACGCCCTGAAGTAACCAGGAAGTTACTCCACCAAGTTCACTCACGTTCATGGTGAAGATGCTCCGGTCCTCTGGAGCATTGGTGAGTTTGCGGTCAATCCAGTTGCTGTCCGTGCTCACCGGATCAGTGTTCCTGAGTGTGATGCTTACGCGACGGCGCAAAGGGTTATCGTGTAGCGGCCCGGCCTTGATGATTCCCACTTTATCTCCCAGGGCTGCTTCCAGGGCCGCAATCATGTCGTTGGTGATCTTGGTCTTAACGTCCATTGCGACTCCTGGTAAATGCGACGTCCTGCTGTTGTGGCTGGTGTTTACTCAGAGCACGCTCGTATTGGGCGATGAAAAAGTTCACCTGTTCAATCAGGGGATTGTCCGTGGGAGTCCCTGAATCCATCCTGGTTTTCCATTGCGCTAGCGAGGAGGCCGTCACGGAATAAGGCATCTGGACGAAGGCTGCTGCCAGCATCAGGATGGGCTGTACGGCCCAGGTAGGCACATCTATCACCTGGTTATCATCTCCCCGAAGGGGTGGATAGTAGGCGTAGTAATAGATGTCCACCGGGCCGTACACGCCCAACAGTCTCAGTTCACCATGGGGCCATTCATACCAACCGCGCAACGGGCGCTCATTACCTGGGGTGACGGCTGGAAAGGGCTCCAGGAAGTAGTTCCCCTCCACGTCCAGTACACCCCCCATTTTCAGGTAGTCAGGCGGTAGTGTTAGCCTTCCTCCATGGTTTTCCACACGCAGGGTGCGTTCAAGCGCCGTGTGCATCGCAAACTCGTGCAAGGCCCACTCTAGTTCTGCTAGCCGGTCATCATCCACGATTGTCTGGTCCGGGACGGGATTGATTTCGTCCAGGACCTTCCGCAGCAGGCGCTTGAACTCACCCAAGGTCAACATCAGTAAGTAACTTCCTGTCCGCGCGGGTAGTTGCTACCCGCCACGAAGTAAATGTCGTACATGTCAGGTTCCCACAGGTTGGGGGCCCCGTACATGTCCCAGGACGCCCGCCACACGCTCTCGAAGTCGTCCACAGGAGCAGGTTCGTGGAAGGTGACTTTCTGAGTCATGGCGAACACGTGCGCTCCACGGCCCACGAGGAACACTACCGGATGAATGTGCTGCGCCTTGGTGATGTATCCGTAGTGCGCTCCAATTGACGGACTTGGAGATGCACCACCCAGAGAGGAACACGCGCCCAGGTCAGTGCTGAAGGCAATAGTCACGGGCTCGCGGAACGACAGCCGATAGTTGTTGGTATCAATGCTGGCAATGGTAAGCACGACGGTGTGACCATCCAGGAAGTCGCAGCCATCAGTAATGCCCCAGGAAGTAGTGCGTTCGGTGTGCAGCGAGACCTTGTCACCGACGTGGAAGTCGCCGGCACTGAAGGGCGAACACTGCACATAGTGCTTGACATTGGCACTATTCTGACCGACATAGTAAACATTGTCAATCGGCGATTCTGGAGCGCCGTCGCCCTGGTTAACCGCTGCGGTGATGGCCACCTGCTTGTCAATGTTGCCAGCATTGTACAGCACGGTCAGACCCCAGTCGCCCTCAACAAACGTGAATCCCTGGTACTCAATCTTGGCCCCGTTGAGCAGGCGCTGGTCCTGCAACGTGGTCAGGTCAACCATGAAGTCGTTCTGTTGGTTCCAGATGTCGGAGACAACACCAGGGCTCGTGAGCACCATGATGTTGCCAGGCTGACCAGGAACCGGCGTGGCGTAGGTGCCATACTGACGCTGCACATCGTAGACCCGCTCGGAGAGTGCTCCACGGATGTGTTTCAGGACGCTGATATCGAAGGTATCGTTCGGCGAGCGTGTGATCTCCGAGAAGTCAGCGTACTGACCATGGGGACCGAAGTGCTTGTTGACTGCATTGCCGATGTAGGCATCGCGGGCAATCAACTCCATTTCCTGGACCACAGAATACCCCAATTGCGTCCGTGCCAGTTGATACAGCAATTGTTCGGTGCTCATGGACCCATTGCGCCACATGTTGAGGAACTTGTCCTGCTTGTGCAGCATGACCTTCTGGCCATATTGCTTCAAGCCGGTCAGTTTCTTCTCGCGAGTGTCGAAGTACATCGGGTCCACGTACTGCGTGCGGAACGGCAATTCGTTATGGTTCACATGCCCAGGCAACACCTGGGTGGCCAGGGTTTGCGTGGTTTCGCTACCCTCCACCGTCATGTCCACATACCCCATCAACGGCGTCCACTGCGCTCGCTGATGAAACATGGCAGCGATGGTACCATCCCACACGTCCCAACGGTTGGCGTTGAAGACCTGAATAGGATTGGCCGCCATGTAGGTTTCAAGAGTGCTACTCATTTAATCCTCCTACTTACCCAACATTTTGTACAACTCTTGTGAGATGCGATTGACCTCATCGAAATTACCATTCGCGAGGGCCTCGGCTTGTAAGGCTATCAGACTCTCACGTGTCGGACCGGTCGAGAAGTTGCCCCCGGTTGGTTCAGGCATTCCCAAATCCGATGCTTTCTGCGGCTCTGGCTGTGCCGAAGTCGTAGGAACGGATGTCGTGAGGGAACTCTGAATCCCTTCCAGAATTTTCGCCAGGTCTTCCAGTGGTAAGGTGCTGCTGATGGCCAATTGGCGTAATCCCTCATTGGAGAGGACCCCAGGATAATTTGCCAGACGCTCCAGGCGCTCGGTCTTGTGTTTCAGGGCTTCGAGTTCCCTGAGACTCTCTTGGGCCTGCGTATGTTGTGTACGCAGGCTTTCGAGTTGCGTCAGGACTGTGGCGTGTTCATCGAGAGCGGCTTTTAGTTGCGCCTCGAGTTCTCCGACTTTGGCCTGATGCTGTTTCAGGGCGCCCGAGTAGCCTGCTTCCTTCGCCTGCATCTGTGCTAACAGTTTGTCGTATTCCGCCTTGCTGACCATCTCCGGTTGTGGGGTCTTTTCGCTGTCGTCCATTTCTACTTTCCTCCTGTGTCGCGGCTGACGTCGCGGCTCTATTTTTGTCTCGCGTTTGTGCCATTTGTACCTGCAAAATTACGTCCGTCCACCCATGTTTCACCGCCGCATAGTATACCTCGCGAGTCAGAATACCAGCGGAGGCGACACGATGGCTATGTCTCTCGTTCAGCGCTCGCAGAACTGAGGCATGGTCGTCTGGGTCGTAGCCTAATTCCTTAAGCATACGCAATCAACTTCACGGTAGCAATGGAATCGCCAGTGTGGGCCTTGAGGTTCAGGACGAAATGGTTTGCGGTGCTGACATCCATGCCAGCATCCAGTCCCATGAAGAAGAACGGATAGCAACCCACGATGGCAGTCTCATTCTCAGTGGTTCCGATTTCTGCCGTGACTCCATCTACATTGGAGATGATCGCAATAGCCCGCACCTTGGACGCCGTACCAAGGTTTTGAAGCATAGCCGCCAGGTCAATGTCGGATGCGCCTGGCGCCACATTGTATTGCATGTTGACAAATTCAGTGAACTGCGAGGTGATGTCTACGGCATCATCGCGCAGCACGGCGTTGCTGTTGTCCAGTTGGACCAGGTTGAGTTTGATCTGGTAGTTCATGAGCCGCCCTCCTTGGCTGTCGCAATGACTACTTCTGTAGGATTGTTTCCAGTGGTGATAGACAATCCCTCCGGGAAGTCACCAGATTCTACGAGTAGGCTACAGGTGTATCCCTGTAGTGAACGCCCGTGGTAGACGGTCACGGGATAGTCGGCCTGTATGTAGACGATGCGCGCGCCGAGTGTGGTGACCAGGGTGTGCCGCAGGGTGTTGGGGGGCAGGGTCAGGTAGTCCACGGTAAAGTTGGCGCCCTGGAGTTGTTCTCTGAACGGCTGCTCCAATAGTGCCTTGCCGTTGGCGATACCCTGAATGCTGCCACTCACCTGTACTAACATGCGACACCCCCTACGTGATAACCATACCTACGGCTGCGTTGGCCTTCCCGACGGTGAGATACAGGCCGGTGAAGTCATCAATCTTCAGGGTCGTGCCAGCCGGAACCGCGAAGTCGAAATTCGCAGAATCCGGTGCGGCATCGCTCGTATCTGCCGTCTGCCCCAATTTCACGTACATAGTAGTGCTTTCGGCATTGCTGATGTACAAAGCGCGTTCGCGCACGCTACTGTGGGGATTGTAATAGTACGTAACATTAGTCCCCGCTGTTTTTTGTAACGCTTCCATTACCATTGCTGTCCTCCTTCTTTTTGTCTACTGCTGTTTGTACTTGCGTTTGTGCCATCATCGCCTCGCGCGCCTCTTGCTGCTCTTCTTCGATGGCTTCCAGTTCTTCATCCAGGTCTTCATAGTCCCCAAATGACTTAACTGCCGTCCGTAAACTTACCAGATTCGCTGACCGCCGCTGAACCATCTCGTTGACCAGTTCAAGACGGTCTTGTGGCAACATCTCCGGCCATTCCTGCGAGGCAATCATGTTCCCCGCTCCTGAGGCTAACAGTTTATGCACTTCGGCCATGCGCACCAGGATATACGCAAGTTCGTTGAGCGCTCTGGTGGCGTAACTGCGCTCGATGTTGGCGTGCGACTGTAGAGCCCAGAATCGCGCGCGCAAGGTCTGCCCAGAGCGCTGGCTGCCCTCGTCTATCCCCAATGCCACCTGGGGAATGTTGGACATGTACAAAATCATGTCCCACAGATAGTCTACGAATTCCATGCCTTCTTTGATGGTGGTGGGGGTGTTGAAGGCAAAGACTTCTGGACTGGTGTGTTCGCTGTAGGACGTGCCAAGGTCCACGACTGACACGCCATTGATGTCTATATTTCTGTAGGTACCCATGTTGCGGCCCCAATAGCGCATCCGCATACCCGCAGACACGCCATCGGAGACGTCGGCCAGCCGTGAGTTGAAGTCCAAAACCTGGTCTGCAATGGGCAGTATCTGGCTGTCTCCGTAGATGTGATTCTTGGGAATGTGGGGAATGTATACCGCCGGAACCAGACCTCCGAGAGGATTGTTGCCACCCATGACCGTGCCAGAATCGCGGGTGGCCACCACGTTGTTGATTTTCACGACCCACCATTCTGGATTCCAGTGCTCGATATAGTAGGGAGTCTCAAGGCTGCTGAGCGTGACGCCGTAGCGATATTTGGCCTCTGAGTGGGTGATGCGTCGGCAGATGAAGAACTCGATGATGTTGCCGAAGGAATCGAACACAGGATAGAATTGGGTAGGGTTGATGATTTCGCAGCGCAATGGGAATTTCCCATCCCGCGAGTAGCGCGCGATGATGGGCGCGCCGCCATATACTTGCGTGTTGTAGAACAACGTCCACAACATGGCCGGATTCGAGGCATTCCAGGCTTCGGCAATGATGTCGCTGGCTTCCTGTGCCCGTCTCACGGACCGTGAGCCCTTGCCGCCGGAAAAGATTGTGCGCGGGGGCATGGGAACGTTCTGCTCGCCACAGACCATGGTGGCGTGTACTTCGGCCACGAAGTCAAAGAGATTAACTGCCAGGGGATATTTCAACTTGCCCGTGGCGCGGTTTTCGTTGGCGAAGACGGCGCCACTGCTTAATTGGTGGGCGGCGTTGTATTGCGCATACATTTCACGCCACATGTCTTCGGGGTACATGCCCGTGAATCCGTATGTCGCCGGATTGAATGCTACTGCTCCGCCAGAGAAGTCGTGCATGGTCACCTGATTGTAAAATACATAGGAGCCCAGTTGTTACCTGGGCTCCTATGTGGGCTCTACGGTTATGGTTACGAGATTACTGTTACGGGTATTTTCAGTTCAAGGCACCCGTTGTGTATTTTCACCACGTCCCCGATGTGATACTCAGCACCGTCAGTGCGGCTCATGAGTAACACGTCGGTACCGGAAATCCTCAATAATACCTGTCGGCGTTTCTGTACTCCACCGGAGTGCAATCTGGCTCCGCGCGGAATACATAACAGGCCGTCCTCTATCTCTAATGATAACATTTTTACTTCAGGTGTCAATGCGCCATTATCTTGCTTAACGCTTGTCGTGGTAGGCGTGTCTGTCACGGCTGTGCCATGGGTGTCTATCGTTGGCATCGGCATTTCCGGGGGTTGTTGATTCTGTGTCATCCGTGGGTTCCTCTCTTAGCATCAGGTTACTGTTCATCCAATAGGCGAGCAGCAGGATGGTGATAACCATGTCCTGCCTCAATTTGCGGTCGTCGAATGCGTAACGCCGCAGTTGTACGCGCAAGGAGGTGTAGTTGGGGATTTTGAAGACGCCACTCTCCGCACACACCCGCGCCAGCCATTGGGCATTCCTCTTGAAGTCTCCTGAGAAGTCGGCAGGGATGATGTAGTCGCGAAGTTCGGTAAGTTCGCTGGAGTGGAGCAGCAGAATCTGGGCTGAGGTGGTGTCTATGATGGCATGGGCGTTGTAGGTGTAGATGTATTTCTTGAGGGTCTGGATGAAGGGCGTGTACTCTCCTGGAATGGGGCTGCCCCAGAATAGCGCTACCATGACCACGGGCTTGTGGGTAACGTCCCACACGGCAATGGCTGGGGCGTTGCGATTGGGCGCCGGTGCGGTTCCGGGGTCTCCGGTGATGAGGTACACATGCTCTTTCTGCGGTGGCACGACGAACTCGAAGCACGAGCGGGCATGAGGCCCGTACAGGTCGGAGATGATGTAGGGCGAGATGTCGTAGTCCAAGTCTATGACGTTCTCTATGGCCCGTTTGGAGAACACTTCACCGCCGCCATAACCTGTCTGTTGGCCGTTGAGTTCGGCCATGGCATCCTCGATGGTATCGCCCGCAGCAAGTTTGGCGGCCATAACGCGGTCTACCGTGGCGCGTGTCTGGCTGGCGCTCATGGCGGTGTTTTTGTTGAAAGGTACCGCGATAGTGCAGAAGCCGGTCGCGGACTCGGAATAGGAGATGAAGGAGTCAAACTGTTCCATGTCGGGATGGGGGTTGCTGACAATCCACAGTTGTGGTATGCGTTCTTGCTTCTCGGCGGCCCAAACGCCTCTGGGTGTGCCGTCCTTACGGGTACCGCGTAGGCGGGTGGAGATATTGTACATGGTGCTTCCGAAGTAGGCGTCAATACCGGCCTCGTCATAGACCATGTGGTCATACTCCGACCCCAGGATGCGGTCTGAGCCCTCCTTGCCAGCCGCTAAGACGGCGGTGGTGAAGACATGCTGTTCAGAGTCGTTGATGTACTGACGACGCAGGATAGGGGTGGATATGGTGTTGCGTATGAATGCTGCCCCACGAGTCCCGGAGAACACTTTATCGAACTCACGCTCCACGGCGTTGTTCTGCCTGATGGTGGGAGCAGCAATGCCATCCATGAATCCTGGGAACAGGGAGCAGTAGAACCATGAGGCGATGGCGACGAACGTGGATTTGCCACATCCTGGCCCGCCCAGGATGATGTTGGTGTGGGCCGGATTGCCATAACTGTCTATGGTCTTCCCCAAGAGAATAGGAATGGACCACGGGTAGAGCATGTATCCAGCCTTGAAGAAATGGCGGCTGTGCATCTGTGGAGACATGCACATGGCTGAGCCGGTTTTGCAGATGGGGCAGTGCATCATGCCCTCGCGGTAGGTGAAGTAGGAGATGATCATGTTGGGATCATCTTTTTCATCTGCTGCCAGGATCAGGTCGCGTGCATCAGGCGTGATAATGCCCCGCTTGGTGCACTCCGAAATCCAGGTTTTCGATTCATTGTCAAGAAACATGGTCCATAATCCAATGCAAGGTGTCTGAGATGAGCAAGCCTATCCCAACCCACCAAAAGGTATTCCACATGAAATGTCCCAGGGATTGTCGCAAGACGGCACTCAGAATGTAGAGCAGGGGCAGGATGTAGAGGATGCGGATGGCTGTACTGATGACGGGAGCGTGAGACCAGAACGAGCGATGCTTGAAGATGGCGGCGTAGGGGCCCCAATATCCCAACCAGATATATCCCAATCCCAAGGTCCTTTTAATGATGGCCCATTCGTAGGTGGTGATGGTAAGCATGTCGTTGTCGGGCCCAACGGCGATACCTGTAAGACAGCCCAGGGCCGTTAGTACACCAGGCCCTGGGCCATACGTTAAGCCTACCGCGAGTCCGCCAGGGATTGCGGCCAGGGCACTGGCGGTATTGTGTATCTTCCCACGCATCTATCTATCCACGGCCAGCAGACACATGCCGCCAGCAGCGCTATACAGACAAGGTACCGACAATGTTGGCGTCCCACGAACTGATGTACATGTCCACGGAGGACACGTTCTCCAGTTGGGTAACAACGACCTTCACATTGTTGCCTATGATGGGGAAACTAATCGCTTGCCTGTAACCACTGTCCCCGAAGTCCAGATCTACAGTCTTGTAGGCAAACCATTCTCCATGCACTGGCAGCAATACTGCCACCTGCACCACGGGTGTGGTGATGGCATCGTCGGGAATGACATCCATGAAGAGTGTGGCCATGGAACGGAGGCCACGATTGGTGAATATCTGTGCAGGAGGCACGAGTGCGCGATTGACGGTATATTCCGATGCAGCCGCACCGGTACCAACAACCATAACCCGCACAGTTCCAGGAATTTCATCATTCTCGTCCACAACGCCCACGTCTGAAATCTCACATCCAATAGCCAGTTGAGCAGCAGTTACGTGCGCTACCAGTTTGGGGGACGTGTCTTTACTCAGGAATACGTCGTAATATTCAGCGCCAGGAACGGCATCGAACGTCAGATCAATGGCATGAGTGTCGGGGTCTTCGTCTCCAGCCACATCTGTGATGATACTAACCGCTTCCAGGGGTAGTCCACGTCCGTAACTGTTACAAGGGGCTATGGTGATGTAATAGGCAGTTTCATCTTCGAGATCCCCAAGACCGGGCACGTCCGCCGGTGTAACAGCATCAATCAGTGGTAATACATCAGCCGCAGTGACATTAGTGCGGTACGACTTCGGGATATCCGTATTCATTCTGTTTCCATCCTTTCTGATTTTACTTCGGGCTTTTCAAGGCGTTCACGCTTGATTTTTAAGATGCGCGAACGCACGGAGGTCAAAGCATCATAATCTGGGTATCGCTGGAGGATGGCAAGAGCGCGTATGACCGGAGAAACCCAGTTGCCAGTGCCGAATTTCATCCAGGCTGCGGCAATCTGGAACAACAGGTTGGGAAGCGTGGGTTCGACATCTTCGATGGGATATTTCTGATAGTCTACATCGTACAGCGACGCGCTCAACATCAGCACCACGTCGCCCAATTCATCGCGGAAGTCAGACTTATCTGTGCGGCGGCGCTTGTCCCCAGGCCGCTCCTCACGCAGCAAGGCATCTACAGCCTCTCCAACTTCGGTAACCGCGTACATCAGACATGATTTGGGGTCTGGTAAGGGGAATGCCTCTCCTGCTTCGGCGTAAAACTTATGCACTTCAGCAATGATTCCGTGCATTTTATACTCTCCATGGTAAGTGATGCATACATTATACCACAATCATAAAGCATACGGCAAGCGTATAGTACGCTTGCCGTATGACAACAACTTTTTTACACATGTATAAAAATCACGTGGAGGTGTCGCTATTTTCGCCACTCCTACAGCGAGACTTGCCATCAAAGTGCAGTATGGGGTTGCCGTTCTCGTCCGATAGCAGGTCTCCATCGGCATTGCACAGGAACATTTGCGACCCGTACACGAAAACGTAGATGGGTTCGGGCAGTGTCTGATGGTGCGTGCCGTAGTATTTCAGCACTTGCCCTTGTAACCACGCTGCCGTACTGTCATAGGGACTGCCATCCGGCTTGCAGCCATCCTGACGGCTATTGTAAATCAGGGCATTGTGGACTTCTGTAGCCTCGTAATGACAGCCGGCGAGTTCGCCCGTGATAACCGTATAGCCCCGTGAGCGCCAGTTGTGCCATGCCTGTTGCTTCTGTAGGATGGAACTATACGACACATACCAGTCATCATCCGAGACGGCACTGATTAACCGGTGTCCCCCGATGGACATACTACACCTCATGCAAGTTACAGGTAACTTTTGAGCATGTCCACAATCGTATTCCCGACATTGCACACGCTCTTCTGTTGCGCCTTGCTCAGAGCGGCGAAGTCGGGGCCGAAGTCCTTGAGAAACTCTCCCCGCGCATCGGCCAGCAGCAGCCGGATGTAATCTCCAATCTGGCCAGGGCTCGTAATCCTGCCATACTTTGAGAACACAGACTCCAGGCGATTCTCCGTAATGTAGGACAAGAACTCGGCCTTGAGCCGCTCGACTTCTGAGTCCTCGCCAGCGCGGGGCTGCTTCTGCGCCTGCTTCTTCTCCCCGAATTCAGGATTCTTCTTCTTGAGGATGAACGGACTCCCGTACGCATCAAGGTATACCTTGGTATGTGGCTGTATCACCACACCCTCGCAGATATTGTCGGGTATACCCATGATCATGGAGTTGAATTGGGTATCGAACCCAAGAGCCGTCTCCAAACCCGCCACAATACCCACCATCGGCACCAGATATGCGACCGGAATAGTCCGCACCAACTCCGCGAAGGGTATCAGGACATCATTGAGCATCATCCCGAAGTACAAAATGCGCTTCTCTGGCCCGTATTCCACACCCTTCTGAATTCCACGACCAAACAATTCTCCGAAGAGACGCACCGTAGCACAGGTACGGTCAGCCAGTGCCTGCACCGAGGCCAGCAAATCCCGCTGCGCTTCTATCAGGTCCGCTATCTGTACCCCCTGGAAACTGCCCGTGGTACTCAGAAAATTGTTGCGCGACCCCACCATCATGGCTTCATTGGGCCGGAAATACCACTGCATATTACTACCGTGAATCTTCTCCGTAATCACAAAAGTCTCATGCTTCAACTCTGGATACTGATTCACGAACTCGGTGATGTACTGCTCGCGATAACTGTTCTCTATCTCAACCCAATGCTTGAAAATGGCATCTTCAGTCCCCATTGCACTCCTCCTGCTCTCGCTCTAGCCACCCAGACACCATTCGCAACATCCCCAGCCCCACCCAGCACACCCGCGCCAGTAACACCAGGTACACCGCATACACCTTGCTCCACATATCCCGTGCCCCCCCCTGTATACAACGATACCAGCATTCTATACGATTGTTCCCACATGTCAAGTACTATCACCGGCGTACTGGCACAGAAGGGGCACGATATCCTATGCGGGCTCGGAGT